>Ga0181517_10000873_pt1 | contig 37016 bp, 30 predicted proteins | sample PEATcosm2014_Bin_31_FD_119748 | JGI IMG/M metagenome (GOLD analysis project Ga0181517, IMG submission 119748) | Peatland microbial communities from MTU Mesocosm Facility, Houghton, MI, USA - PEATcosm2014_Bin01_30_metaG | ecosystem: Environmental > Terrestrial > Soil > Wetlands > Peat | place... | reverse complement strand
TTTCAGTTTTTGAATTTCCTTATGGCGTTGTGATTTGAAAGGGAAACCCATTAGTGAATTTCCCGCCACAATCTTATAGTCTAGGTTAGGCAGCGGTTTAATTTGTTTAACATCTTCCTCATCCACTACTAGAGACAGCCAGAGACGCAGTTTGGCGATCTCAACTGCAGCAGGATCGATATCTACACCATAGAGGGAATTCTGAATGGCATGCCGTTTAAAATGGTAAGGCGTGCGTTCCTCTGCAGAATTAAAATAAGGAGTAAGAGCTAGGCGCGCCCGGACAATCTCCTGCATCATACCAACGGGGAACGCGCCCGAACCGATTGCTGGATCACAAACCGTTATATCCGCAAGAGCGGCATCCACAGCCCTAGCATACTCGCAGACGCTGGCTGGCATTTTAATCGCATAGCGGCCGTCAACAGCTTCGTAGTGAGAAATTCTATCTCCGAAGTGAATAAATGTTTCAATATCGCCACGGGCAACTCTTTCGCAACGAACGACTGTTGTTAGGGAAGATTGCTCAGGGTCACTACTAGAGAATAAGCTTGTTTGTTTCGGGTTATCTGGCACCATGGGTGCATCTTTAGCATTAAGCTTTGTGTCGAGATAGTTGATCAGGCTCTCCTGACACATGTAATGAACGATTTCGCGGGGAGTGTAGAACGATCCTTTCGATTTGCGCTCTTTGACTTCGAGCAGATTTTCAAAGACCTTTCCAAGCATTTCTGGGTCAATGGCCACATCCTTTTCAAGCGGATCGGCCTCGTTTACAGTAAAGTTGTAGCGGTCGAAAACATCGAGGATACCATTACCCTCAATGTCTTCAGTCTTATTTGTAAAGACTTCATTGGGGATAGTTATGTCAGTTTTCCGCCAGTCATAATCGCCGATTGGTTCGAACAGGCCACCATTAAGGAATGGGATGCGGCATTTGAGGACATCATACCAAGCGGGATGCCCTCGATCTGCTGCGAGCGCATCATAAAACAGAGGTTCAAGAACATCGTTAAAAAAGTTCTTGTAAGAGCGATACTGCCCTCCGGCCAGTTGTCTTAAAAAGTCTATAGGGCCAGATCCCCATTCCGCACCCTTTTCTACACCCATCCAGCCTTTCTTTTGCAGAAAGTAGAGAAAGACAATTTGCCCCATCAGCTTCTTTGCGAAATCGAGGGGGCTAATCTTACGCGATGAAAATTCGCTTTTGATAACAGTATCTTTCTTGAGTATCTTCTTTAGCTCATCTTCAAGATTAAAGACCAGATCGTTATACCGATCAAAGAACTCCTTTGTTACGCGTTCGACGCTAAAGGCATCTTCGAGATCGGAAAGGGCTGGGTTGTTATCGGTATTCTCAAGTAGTTTAATGAAACGCGACTGTGCTGTGTGGCAACTTTCGCCGTCGCCTACAAGATAAGAGTAACGGCGGGCGGGGGTAATCCGTTCCTCGACGGCGATCTTACCCGAAGCATCCCTTTTAGTCTCATATTCCATACGAATATAAGAGAACCGCCAGGAGCGAGTATCGGGCGAGACAAACGCAACAAGTCCCGCTTCTTTATAACTCTCCGCTCGCTTAAGCTTGTGAGCCACGAAATCCCGCAAGGCGGTGCGCGTCCGCTCAAGTTTATAAGGTTGGGTTGTGTGAACGATCAGAATATCGGCCTTTTCGCCATCGGGTGCCTCGTAGGTTCCAAATCTGTAGCAGCTTTTGATATGTTCCTCAAAGGCTTTGGGAACCTCCATGTTTGAGGACTTGTCTTCATTAACATGGTTCAGAAGTTCTTTAACAAACTTTAAGAAACGCCCCTTGTCGAAGGCTTGTGTGAAAGTTTCCCGGATAAGTTCGTGTGCCTGTTCCTTATTCATGATTTTGAAATAAGATAGGACGAAAGGATAACCTCACGTGGTGTAAGAGCATTACCGGAGCGAACCGCCGGATTAGTTTGGAAAAGCTGAGGCTGAATATTTCGACGCAAGACAGCCAGTACCTTTAACGGCAGCAGATTCGCTGGGTCTTTTAAGGCGACCGCGATCTTTTTGGAAGTAGCTCTTGGAAGGGATCCATCCTCCAATAGGAGAGTAACCTTTTTGATGAATTCCTCGTCGTCTTCGGTATACTGCAAGCATCGGCGAATCGCCTTATCCTTGAGCCGCTTCAAAATATAAGCATCATTGGGGTTTCCGCGATGAGTTGATTCCGCCTGCTCCGCTTCGGCGGTTGTAGCGACAACAAAAGCTGTTTTGTTATTATCAAGGAAGTCGTAGAAGTCTCGCGGGAATGATCCGCATGACTCTTTGGCATCTGAAGGTTTGAGAATCTTCGCGGCAGTCATGAAATCTAGTTCGAGGGCAGGCTCATTGCCTCCTGAACCTACGAAGAATTTATCAAGCTTGCCTTGACGGAAATATGTAACAAGAGCAGGAAGGTCTTTAACGACAGGATCGGCTGGTAAAATACGTGTGGAACGTGCTTTCTTTGGTAAATGTTTGATGCGATCAAATAATTCCGGCTGCTTGTCCCGAACAGTTCTGATTTCCGTTAGGAACTGAAGTTCGGTTTCCTCATTTTCATCCTCACCAGTAATCGTCTTTTTTGAATTCCATTTCGCGAATAGATCATGCGAAACTATTACCTCGCCGTCGGTCAATAGGCGGGCATCCGAGCCTAGCATTTGGATAAACGCATGTATCTTAGCTTCGGCGGCCTCTTTAAGTTTGATAAGGTCGTTGCCTTCGTCGGTCGGGAAAAAGTTGTAGGTATGAATCTTATCGAATTTAGTGTCCACGCGATTGACACGACCGACGCGTTGGATCAGCCGCGTCGGATTCCACGGAATATCGTAATTGATGACAATATTCGAACGGTGCAGGTTCACACCCTCGGCCAGAACTTCGGTGGCAACCAGAATGCGGTAGTCGTCTTTCGGGTGAACGGCCTTGGCGTCGAAGTTGGCTAACACGTCGTCGCGGGCGTTGCTGAACGAGCCGCCGGTAAAGAGAAGCACCTTAGTATCGACCTCTTCTCGAATTTTCTCAGCAATGTAGTTGGCCGTTTCTTTCGATTCCGTGAAAATAATAACTTTCCCGCTTTTGAGCAATGGATCAGACTTTAAATTATCTTTGAATGCTTCCCATTTGGGGTCGCGTGTAATGTTTTTCCATCGGTCGTTGATAGCCTTCAATACTTTTAAGTCATTTTCGAGATCAGCTATAAAATCCTTCTTAAACTCTTTGGCCGAAAGCTTCTCGGCCTTATCCTCGTCCAATAGCCGCTCAATGGCCTCCTGATCGTCGGATTCGAGTAGTTCAAATATCTTCCCGATATGCTTCTTGCTGATAAAAACATTGCCCTTGTGAAACTCTGCAATGACTCGCTCGTAAGTATGGATGAAGCGCCTAAGCGTAAACAGAAACGCGGCAAAGCTACTTTCAAGGCGTTTGACCGTCAGAATCTTCATGAATTTTGCAAGATTGAGCTGGCTTAGTAATTCATATTCCTCACGCTTGCCCGTGTAATAGGCCAGCGGCATATAACGGGTATATTTGAAATTACGAGCCAGCAAACGGATGGTCTCATTGAAAACCTCATTCTCAATCTTGTTCATTTTGTAGAAGAGAGGTTCTGGCCTTGCAACCTCCGGAAACTTCAAGCCCTGTTGTTTCAAGTCTTCGCCGTAGTATTTTTCGATCTCGGTGCGCGTCCGGCGGATCATCAGGTACTTGAGGACTTTCTCGCGGGTCTGGCGCGCATTTTCCTGAACGATCTTGAAATACTCCTTGCGGTCGTTTTGCCGATCCAATCCTTCCAGCTTGCGTCGGAGAGCGCCAAAGAAGGCCTCAAGATTGCGAACGTTCGGGATAGTGCTATTCTTGCCAGGCTGGAAGAGTTTAATCTGACTTAAAATGTCCTGCGGAGAGTTATTCAGTGGCGTGGCGGAAACCAAGATAACGCGCTTGCCCCTGCATATCCTCGCGAGCTTCTCATAGTTCTGCGTGTTCTCAGTTCGGAAGCGGTGGGATTCGTCAATAAAGACACTGGTAAACCTAGACAAATCGCGCTCCAGCAAATTCTCAAGTTTGCCAACAGATTCGAAGAGAGCGCCACCCACGCCAAACTCGCGGAAAACATTAGGCCAAGAGCCGGAATTGTTTGCATCCAACAGATGCGGCGGTGCAATGACAAGACAAGGCTCACTTAGGTTCCTAGCCAACAGCGCGGACATATAGGTTTTTCCCAAGCCGACCACATCGGACAAAAATACGCCGCCGTATTCATCGAGTACCTTACGGGCATTTAGTACAGCCTCTTCTTGATACCTCAATTTTTTGAAGCCCGTGGGTAGGTACATATCCTCAATTTCATCTGGTAAATTGAGTTCTCCCCGGAAATACTCGTAGAGAAATTTCAGATATAGCTCATAGGGCGTGAAGCGAGCAAAGGGCGATTTGACTTCGATCGTCGTAACGTAATCTTCGGTTACGTCGACTGATTTTTTCCATAGTTCGTCAAACTTCTGAAGCGCAAAGTCATAATCGGACACGTTCTTTAATTCTACATTGAATTCAAGATTGTCCTGCAACCCCGCGCTGGTGAAGTTGCTTGATCCCGTAATAACACGGCCTTTGTCGCGGTCGCCGCCATGGAATGTCATGATGTAGACCTTCGCGTGGACTTGCTCGGACGGATAAGCGCGAATCTGCAATTTTCCCGACTTGATCCATTCCACAAACTTACGGATACCATCTTCGATGTCGGCGCTGTCGCCGGATTTTTGGAGTTCGTCCAAAACTTCAAACGGCAGCCGCTCCCTGACTTGAGCGTGGGATTTCAAAAACAATTCCTGTTGTCCTTTTGCTTCTTGGATAAGTTCGTAAGAGGTGTGGTCGGTTTTTATTCCAACAAGAATGCGGATTTTCTCAGTCTTTGTGAGCGCGGGGTGAAGTTTGTAGAAACCGCTGATAAAAAAATAGCCTACAAGACAATCAAAAAGACGGGTGTCTTTCCCCAACAGAACATTAAAACGCTCAAAAAGGCTGTGCCCGGGCTCATTGGTAATGAATGTGCGGTCGGAAGACATAATGATAACCTTACGCAATTACTGCGTGGTATGATACACACTCAGAGTAATATCCCGTGTTTCTAAACGCAACCGCGAAGTATGGCGAATCCTCTTGAGCATTGCGGACATTAGGCGTATTCTTGGATCAGGAGCAAAATGAAAGTCGAAAGCCTAAAGTTATACGAACAGATGCAGGAAATTGAGCCAGGAAGGATTCAATGGTTGTCCCCGTTTGAAGAAATAAAGCTCCCCAAGATCCCGTGGACGCACTTGGGATTCTGTTTTAACGTTCTGGTTTCTTTAACGCCGCAGGAGTTTGAAAAGGAAGAGATTCACATAATGACTGCGGCACCAACAGGGGCTTCCCCTTTCGTTGCCTACCATGAAAGGTTTAATGAACTTCACACTCTTGAGGATTTGAAAAATGGTATCCTTTCCCTAGGATTCCATTCGGGAAAATGGATAGTTGGAGAGGTTGGGAATTATAGTATAGAGATACAGTTAGGCCGAAACCCGCCACAATCGTTTCCTTTCCGGGTTACATCTTTATAAAATGAGTAGAGAGCATAGTGCACCAGAAGCAAGAACATTAGTCTGTGCCGTAAGCTCTAATAACTGGTGGAACTGAGTTGTAAAGAATTCCTTAACAACTCGAATCTACCTTGAAATTTCAAATCGAAATTGTAAGGAATTCTTAATAGTTCAATTTGCGTTGTCCGTGAGGCTGGATGGCGATCTACACTATACCGTTTTTCATAGAACCCCTTTTCGCTGTTTCCACTACCTCAGCATAGTCCGAAGGCTAAAAACCCGAAAATCGCCAACCCGGTATTGCAAAAAAGGGCATCTGCATAAACCGAGCTATTAAGCCTTGACTCGCCTTCGAAAAAAGCTATTTTCACACCATCGAAAAGTCGTGAACTACGATTTTTCTCGTTCTTAAAATTCTACAAACTTCAAAAAAAACATCAGAAATCTTCCAAGCTTTTCCCCGCCGAGTGTCATACTTTTTGTCATACTTTTGTAAAAAAACAAAAAATAGTTACACAGGTATTTGACACGTAAATTTATACGGAGAGGGGGGGATTCGAACCCCCGGTACCGACTTACGAAGGTACAACGGTTTAGCAAACCGCCGCATTCGGCCACTCTGCCACCTCTCCTTAAAGAATCCCCAATCTATAGCAAGGGAAGTGCCAGGGGCAACTCCAAAAATCAGGGTTGCGATCCTTTGACGCTTAAGTTTTCAAGACAAGCCGATTGTCGGGATTGAACCGACGACCCACAGTTTACAAAACTGTTGCTCTGCCACTGAGCTAAATCGGCGATGAAATAAAGCCTAGCAAGTTCCCGGCCATCAGGCAAACACTCTTTGATGAGCGATAATACATCTTGTTTTACGCCGTCGAAATGCTAGAATGCGGGACGACATGGGACATATGGGAAAGTTTCTTGGAGGCTTAAAGAGCTCCTATAATGATCAGGAGGGCTTGGCTACTCTCTCAATCAGTCTTTCTGCTCTTGGTTTCAGTTTGAGCTCCGCGGGCCTGCACAAGACAGGGCTTTTTATTGAAGCGATAGCCGCGTTAATGGCAGGGCGTGGTTTTGCGGTGTATAGACGCGAACACAAGGTGGCCCTAAAAGAAGTCGACAATCTCCTACAAACAATGTGCGGCTGAAGGGCAGGGTGGAATATGTCGCCTTATACGCTCTTGGTCTTGCGCAGTCCAACGACACGGTCGCCATCTTTCCACTGGCCGCCGGCCTTCAGAACCTGAACGCGCTCAAAGCGTTTCATGACATTGCGCTTGGAGCTGCTGTTGCCGCCCCTGGACTGTAAAGATGAATGCTGACCCATAAGACGGAACATCTTCCAGAATTTTTGACGCGGACGCAAGATTTTTCTTGAAAAAGGGCTATAATATGTCTTAGACTCGACTGTGAGCGGGTATGCGACCTTACGGGTCTGGCGCGCTCAGCCCCCCCAAGGCCTTTGGGGAACGACGGCGGTTCGGCTGTCCTGCGCAAGCGGGATCCGGCGGGACCGCGGGAGTAGGCGACTCCTCCCACACGTTACACACATACATGGAAAAAATACAGACGATCCAGCAGTTCAAGACTCACGAAGGCGATACGGGCTCCTGCGAAGTGCAGATTGCCCTTATAACCCAGAGAATCGGCGAACTGACATCCCACCTGCGGGCTCACCCGAAGGACTTCCACTCCCGTCGCGGGCTTATCTCCCTTACAAGTCAGCGCCGCAAGCTGCTTGAGTATCTGAAACGCAAAGCTCTGCCGCGCTATACGGTATTGATACAAAAGTTGGGATTGCGCCACTGATTTTGCAGGCGCTTGGGGCTCAGGTCTGTCCCCGTTGGAATGGGGATCGGGAGTCTGTTTTTTACAATTGGTATACAGATGGGGGTATCGGGTGTTATACTGTCTTGGCCGGGATCAATTTTAATATTGCTATATATAGCCTTATTTACATATCATAGAGCCATGAAAGAATTTACATCAACCCTCTTTAGCGCGCTTTCCACGGATCTCAAAGCCGTCAAAGGCAGGCTTGCTTATATCGCGCAGAATCCAAGGGAGGCTTTTGTTCGTTTCTTGGGCTCTCCAGCGGGACTGACTCTTGTCGTGATGTTCACGGCCATGAGCGGGAATTTCGAGAACATATTGAAGGCGGCTGGCTCATCAGTTTTTGTCAGTGCGCTTGCCGAGAGTAACTGCAATCGTGCCGCTCCAAAGCTGGCGATGGCGTGGGAGTAAGCGGAGGGTATTATATGCCGAAGCCAGACTCGCGTCTAATGTTGGAGCCAGACTCACGTTTAGGGTGCCCTTATTTCGCAACCGCCGATGGGGGAATATGGCACATCAGTGTGATATTGGGCTGGGTGCAGAAGGATGCTGGTCTTGAGTTATGCTTGAGATCGCGGGATATCAATCATTTCGTCCTCGGGTTCGAGTCTCAGGAGACCCCATCGATACTACAGCGTTTTGTTGCCGGGGTTATCAGAAAGAGTGACGATTTGGTTGTGGCGTGCACTCCGCCCTGTTTTTGCAGTCAAGAGGATGCTTTTCGCGCGGCTGAACAGATAGAGGATCTGCTGTGCCGGAAATCTGGGCCGGAAACCCCGTAGTTTTTCCTCTCTGGCACTCTTTCTGCTCCTTGAACCAATCATGATCGATCCCATCACTGCCGCCGTGGCCGTAGGAGCCGGAGCGGGAGCCGTACAGACCATCTCCTCCACCGCCACCAATGCCGCCTCTTCCGTAAGCGCCATCAGCGGTTCCGTCACGGGAGCCTCTTTTGGAGAAGTGCAAAAGAAAATGGCCAAGATCGCTTTTGAAAAACTCTTCAGCGCGCATCCAGAGCTTGCTTCCGAACTGGGAAGTGGCCCCTATACCCTTTCGGCAAACGCCGACGGTACGCTGAATCTGGCCTCCCAGACGACCAGCAATTCCATCACCTTGGACTCCACGACCAGGCTGGGCACCCAATGTATGTCGGTAGCCAGCTCAATCGGCATGAAGAACGGCGTCAATAGCATGAACTTCACAAAGCTGACAGCGTAGAAAAAACAAAGGATCTTTCCCGAAAATTTGGATTTGCCGACCAGCAAAGGGTGGTTGTGTTTGACAGGAGCCTGGTAAAAACCCCCGAACGCCTCGTTGCACAGATTAGAGAGATAATGCGCTGATTTTCCCCGTCCCGCCTGCGTAAAATAGTTTTAAAAACCACTAGAGCCCAAACCGTTTTGCGCCGTTAGGGTGTGGATCATGGGAGGTTCCCCAAGCATAGGCTCTGTATTTGCCCAGCGTATTGTAGTTGGCGTCGGAGATATGGCAGTCTCCAACAACGCCAATATCACCGTAAGTACCTATGCGCTAGGCTCATGCATCGGAGTAGTAGCGTACGATCCTTTTGTAAGCGTGGGGGGGATTCTTCACATTATGCTGCCAGACTCTTCCCTGTCTCCGGATAAGGCTGTCGGACAGCCTTCCATGTTTGCCGATACCGGTTGGAAAGTTTTTTGGGAGGCGCTGCAGTCGCTGCGCGCGGAGAAACGCCGCGTAAAGATTGTGCTTGCAGGAGGTGCCTCTGTTTTGAGTCAATCGGATATGTTCAAAATAGGCGAACGCAATGCCACCGCCATCCATACGATACTCGAACGCGAAGGAATACCCGTTTTCGCCGAAGAACTCGGCGGCTTGAACAATCGCACGCTCCATCTCACACTGAAGACTGGAAGCGTTGGTATCAAATATCCGACCGGAACCTCAACCCTTGAGCTCAATGAACCTCGATAATATCATCTCCCAAGTAAAACGCCTGCCTCCGAATCCGCAGATCATGCTGAAGCTGCTGCGGCTTTTGCAGGATATCAACACCAACCCCAACGACATTGTCGAGCTGATCCGCGTCGACGCGCCGTTAACCGCGCAGGTGCTCAGACTCTCCAATTCGGCCTACTACGGAGTGGTGACGCCCTCCTACGGTTTGGAAGATGCCATCAACCGCGTGGGCTTCCGCGAGACCTACAAGCTGGTCGGCGTGGTCTGCTCCGGACAAATCTTCAATACTCCCGTGCAAACCTACTATCTGGAAAACGACCAGTTGTGGGAGAACTCAATTGCCACCGCCCTTGTCATGGAGAACATGGCCCAGCGTATCGGCACGGACGCCAGTCATGCCTATACCATTGGACTCCTGCATTCGATCGGGAAAGTCATCATCAATCAGGTGATTGCCGACAAATATTCTGAAGTATACAGTCTGATTGAAAAAGAAAAGATGTCGGCCATGGAGGCAGAGATGCGCGTGCTGGGATTCAATTACGCCCAACTGGGCATGGCTTTGCTCAAGAAGTGGAACTTTCCCATTGAGATCGCCGAGCCGATAGAGTACCAGTTTGCCCCCATGGACGCACCGACGCAGCAGCTGCACGCCTGCGCTCTGCATCTGGCTGTCTGCGTGGTAGGAGGAGTGGGACTCAACTACGGGCGCGATTCGTGGGCGGTGCAGGTGCACGACGAGGCTCTCGACAAGCTGGGACTCAAAGAGGATGACATAGAGCACTTCCTGCTGCAGATCCACGAGAGACTCAACGATATCAAGCAGATGCTTTCGATTGGCATCAAGCCGAAGCAGGAGTAGCCGACAATCCGCTGCGCAAAATTACCAGCACAGTTTTTTAGTGAAAGGTGCGCTGCTGTTGGATTGACTGGTTTATTATCTGGTTAGCCTGCTGTTGCTGAAAATTCTGCTGCCACTGCTGCTGACGCTGGGCCTGCTCATTGAGCTCCTGTTGTTGCTGTTCCTGTTGCTGTTTTTGGAGCTGCTGTTGCTGTTGGCTAATTCTATTATTGTCATACCACGGGTCATAGCAGCAAGACCCATCGGAAGAGGCGCAGCCGCTCAAATAAAGCGACGTGAAGACAAAGAGCGAAGGAAACAATAATTTCTTCATACTCGTGTTATTCTAAACCAAAAAGATATCGTTTCGCAATTCAATTATACAATAATGATTCTATTGTACGAAGGAAAGGGAGTGTATTCATATACCAGTGCTCCCGATCGGCGCCAAGCCGAAGCAGGAGTATCTTTTTGACTTGCACGCGGCGGCCTGTTATCCCATTCTGGCGGCATGGGTGCTCCAACGATACAGCCAAGCAGCCAGCGGTTCTGGGTCTGTCGACCGGTTACCCTTAACAACGTTGTACTGGATGGTGTATCGGACGCATTGCTCCGTCACCGGGGTTTAAACCTTGTCCAGAATCGATGGAGCCGATATTGGAATAGATGCCGAGCCTATGCGATTCTTACGAAGAATTATCCGAAGATGGGACCTCGTCGGCTTTCACTCTATCTTGGGAGCAAGATTCTAAAAGTAGCTTCTATGCTAAAAGCCAAAAGCCCGTTTGAATCGGTCATGGCTTGAAACAGCTTGGGTTGAAAATAAATATTCTTGTCTTGCGCCTCCTACGCTGGTCGCATGACTGTCATGTAGGAAAGCCCCGAGTTTGTCATGATCGGCGAGAAGAAATTTCCACCGAATTCATAGTAGGCCTGGCCATTCATCTGGTAGTAGAGTGAGCCCTGCGGGATGCCCGCGACCGTTATGCCCAGGGGAGCCGGCACGATCTGATACCCTTCTCCGGTCTGCTGGTAGAAGAGTCCGCTGGTATAGTAGTATACCACAAAACCCTGGTTTGGATCGCTTAGGGTCACCGAGACGGCATCAGACGGCAGTTGGCTGACGACTCCGGGCGCGTAAGCGGAATTGTCATATACTGGCGCTGAATCAAAGGGGGAATCCACCACTACATAGGACGTGTCGGGGAGAGCCTGATAATAGATCCCACCGGAAAAATAGTAGGTCTGGTTGCACCAGTAGAAGCAGTGGAAGCCCTCCGGCAGACGCGCGACCCTCATGCCGCGATGGTATCCACCATCATGGATATTGTAGCTGCGCGAAACTGTCGCCATGTGGTTCCGCGAGGTGGACTCGCCGGCCTTGTTGGTGCCAGTAATAACTGCTCCGCGTCCTGCGTAGTTATACGACTGGGCTGAGGGTTGATAGACGATGGCACGGGACGGGGCTGTTTGTCTGGGGGGGCTGTAGGCTGTATAGGATCTCGGTTGGATGTATTGCCGCTGTGTCGGGGCCGAGACCGCGGTTGTGCTGCGGCTGACGGTGGGAGCGGGGTGGTAGGAAGAGGCCGCTGTCCTGGGCACGGAGGAGGAGTGGATTGCGGGGGCGCTTGCGTGGTGCCCTGCAAAATTTTTGTCCTGGGCCATAAGCGGCGTTGCTACCAGGAACAACGCAAGCGCGCAGACCGCCTTCAAAAAACTCTTTTTCATATGATCATGATACACCGCCCGCCTGAAAAATTACCATTTCTTTACATTTGAGAGATCGACAGCAGCGCTTTACTTGCCCGCTTCTCCTGCTTTGACAATCTTGATGCTATAGACTTCGACCCTTTCGATAGGAGCGCTCTTTTCAGCGCCGGACTCGTTCATCATTACCGGCACGCTGCCAATTTCTCCAAGGATATTATCACCTTTGATGAGTTTTCCAAAAGCGGTGTATTTCCCATTCAAAAATGGCGCATCGTCCAGACAGATAAAGAACTGACTGCCAGCCGAATCGGGAGAAGCCGATCTGGCCATCGAGATCACCCCGCGCACATGGGAGCGGTCATTAAACTCGGCCTTGATATTGTAGCCTGGGCCTCCCAGTCCGTAGAGCTCGGGATGACCAGCGTCCTTCGTATTGGGATCGCCGCCCTGTATCATGAATCCCTGCACCACGCGGTGGAAACAGGTTCCATCGTACAAATGTGCTTTGGCCAGTTTTTTGAAGTTGGCCACCGTTGCGGGTGCCACATCCGGCCAGAAGGCCACAGTCATTTCTCCCTTGCTGGTGGAGATGATAGCCACCTCTTCGGTGGGGTCTACCTGGGCAGCTGCGGGAGAAACCAGCGCCCAGACCAGGGTGACAAAAAGCAGGCTCTTTTTCATGCGAGGGCAGAATAAGGCATTGCGCGTTTCGTTTCAAATAGAAACTCCGCAAGTCGGTCTTCCTGCGGAGTTGAAGGGAAAATCTCTGCTGTTTTCTACGCGGGTTGTGGAACGGTCATATAGGCGATAACCCCGTTTTCCATGACGGGCTCATAGAAGTTTCCGTCGAAGAGGTAATAAGGTCTGCCGTTTACTACCGAGACGGTTGAGCCCACGGGAATCGAGGCTACTGTGACGCCGGACGGTGCCGCTACCACCCGATAATCGCCGCTATCCACCTGCTCATAGAAAACGCCGTTTGCGTAGTAGTAGATGATAAAACCGTTGGGGCTATTGACAACCAACGATTCAACTCCCGGCGGCAGTTCGTCCACAACGGCACCCTGCGGGGGACCGACCACCACATAGCCTCCGGTGGTGCCTGGTTCATAAAATATGCCTTCTATGTAAAAGTAGTCACTCTTCCCTATAGTAAAACGCCTGCAGCCCTGGGGCAGGGCATTTACTCTGGTGCCGCGATGGGCGTCATACCAGGCATATATCTGGCTGCGCTCCTGGTCGATGTCCATACTTCGACGATTCATCTCGTTCTCCTGGATTCGCTCGGCCTCTTCGCGGGTGAAGGATGCTTTTTTGACGGCGATGCGCTTCTTTTCCTGGCGATTTCTGGCTTGCGCCTCTTCAGATATCTCTATTTTCGCATTCATCTCATTCATTTTGGCTATAATTTCAGGGGTAAGCCCCTGCGGCGGCTGGGTGGACACGACAGAAGTTTCTTCAGATTGAGTCCCAGACGAGGATGTACCGTCATCGGGCTGGTCAGAGGACTGATCTGCTGAGTCGGATGGGTCAGGCACTTGGGTGATGGCGTACGGCTGTATGGGTGCCGTCGGGCTGCCCCTTTGCGGTTCTGGCCTGGAAAGTCTATCACCGCCTGGTTTTGGCGTCGGTGCTGGTCTGGGCGCTGGTGCTGGTTTGGGAGAGGGGTTCGTTCGGGCGGGAGGAGTGCTCTTGGGCGACGAGTCATGGTTGCTGCCACGGACACTGCTTGAAGAAGCGGCGCTTAGCTCAACAGGCAAGGCCGCAACGGCGGCAAACGTCGCCAGCAAAAATAACTTTTTCATTTCTTCGCTCCTTCCTTCAAGGACTGTATCTCAATGGCTCCCGTCGGCTTTATGAACTCAAAGAAGCCTTCTGATATTCGGTCGGTCATGTTCCAATCGGTAATCAGCGCGGTAAACTCGGGTTGAGCCTCCTCGTTCTTGTGGATAATGACAAATTTTCTGATCAACGGTCTTGCCCCATCCTCTATCCAGATCTGCCAGTCGATATTCTTCTGGGTGAAGGCAAGGTGATGACAGGGTTTTCCGAGTACGCTTTCGATCCCGTAGTACCGCGCTGTCTCAACGCCGCTCGTCAGGGTTCCGTAGGGGTCGTCAGAGACCAGGTCGGCAAGCGGCAGGTCTATGCCCTGCTCACAGGACGCGTCGAGCATCTTCTCTATGGTGTTGGGCATACTGGAGCGGCTGTACAGGTTGCGAGCCTTGTCGTGGATGACGAGTTCTTTCCCATTATACCAGAAGGTCCGCCCGCTGCCGTTTCCGTGAAGAATATCGGCGCGGAGAAGGTTGGGGCGTTTGATCTCCATCTCCATGCATTTGCCGAACTGAACCTTTTGCGAGTTTTCGGAGAGGTGTTCATGCCACAACTCGGCTTTCAGGCTGAAGCAGGGCGAGTCCTGCAGAAATTTGCAGGCGGAGCGTAGGACTGACTCTGCCCGGTTGGAAACCGCCTTTTTGGGGGTGGCTGGAATTGGCGCGTTTTCTGCGCCCAGGCACAGTGCCACCACCAAGAGGGCGGCCGTGATGAATATGTTTCTCATAAGCTTCTCCGAGTCTACTTTCGTGCGGCGGATTCCTCAAGAGTTTTGTTGGAATTTCTGGGGTCGAAACGTGACTCTTGAAAATTCGTTTGTCTGGGAGAAAAAAGACCCGCGAGAGACGACTCCCGCGGGTCTGTGGAATTCCATACTCCCCAGATGGCTACTTGATCTCTATGGTGTGTCCTTTGGCGGCGGCGTTCTTTCCGATCTTTATCCACAGTACACCGTCCCTGAACTCGGCGCTGACCTTGGTGGGATCGGCGTCTACGGGCATACTGAAGGAGCGGCTGAAGCTGCCGTAGAAGCTCTCGGAGAAGCGGCTCTTGCTGTCCTTTTCTTCGGCGGGGAGTTTGCGCTCGCCGGCAATCGTCAGCATTCCGTTCTCGAAGGTGACGCGGATGTCCTCCTTCTTCATACCGGGGAGATCCGCGCGCACGACGTATTCCTTTTCCTTTTCCGACAGATTGACCGCCGGAATCGCCTGGCGGTTTTGGATGCCGTCATCAAAGAAGAAGTCCGGAGCCCAGAGCGGCTGGGCATCGAGGTGGGAAGCCATCAGGGGGGCCGCAAGCGTCAGGCCCGCCAGAAGGCGCGGGTTGAATAGTCTGTTGTATTTCATATGCGTTTGGTTGGAAAATCAAGAAAGCCCTCCGCGCGGCAATACACCGGCAGCGGAGGGCTTCCTATTATTTTATGGTTATCTGTTTGGGTTTGGAGGACTCGCCTTTGGCCACGCTGATGTCCAGCACGCCGTCGGCGAACTCGGCGTTGACCTTGTTCGGATCGGTATCTCCCGGCAGGTTGAAGGAGCGGCTGAACTTTCCGTAGGAGGACTCATAGACATGGTACCTGGCATTCTTCTCCTCGTGTTCCTGTCTGCGCTCGCCGGAGAGCGTCAGAAGACCGTTTTCCAATGTGACTTTCACATTCTCCTTTTTCATGCCGGGCAACTCGGCTTTGATCTTGTATTCGGTCTCGGTCTCGGTAACGTTCACAGCCGGGTAAAACGACAGCTCTTCGTCGCGTCCCGACAGGTTGTTGTCGAACAAACTGAGCATCCTTTCCCGCAGGGTTCTCATCTCTGGGAAGGCGCTCCATTTTACCAGTTGTGTCATATATTTCCTTTCTTTGGGTTGCAATCCACCACACGCAAGATTTGTGCCTGAAACGTGTCCTCTTTGGTTGGTTTAAAGTTTTCTAAAAATCAAGAAGTTGCGTAATTTCAACCCGGAAGATGTCCGTGTCCATGTGTCTCAAATTGTCCCAACTGCGTAAATTTTTGTCACAGCCAGCGAAGGCTCCGGCGCGTGTTCCGGAGGAAATCATTTAACTTCTTGAATCAAGCCGGAAAACGGTGATAGTATAACCCGTTATGCATCCTCTTCACCAAGAGATCTGCTGTGAGCTTGAAAAGAATTGCGATGTGGCGCCGGGGCAGTCGCGTGCGTGCAGGGATCTTTGCGAGATGCTTTCCAATGATATTTGGGAAATGCCGAAAGTACTGCGATGCGCGTCGGACATATTCGATGACGTAAAGGATGGAAATGAAAAGCTGAGAGGAACTCTGTTTTATGGCCTTGTCAGAATTTTGGCAGTTACCGATACGCAAATGGTTTCTGACTTTGTCTTTTCAAGCATGGAAAAGGCTGATCCAGAGAGCCGCAGGCAGCTTTCAGGAGCGGCTGTTGCCGGTATTGCCTGGGCAGGGCGGGATGGCTGCTATATGGAACAGTCTGGACTGGACTGGAGCTTCAAGCGCCGACAGTGCCGTGAGGCCATCAGCGTATTGGCCAAGAACTTTCATAAAATGGCTCCTCCTGATGAGAGGGGCGACTGGATTGAAGAGGGAATATATTGGCTTAATAGTTTTGATGGGGGATATTCCTGGTCAGATTTGTACTTCACTACTTTTTTGGATGCCTCCACTTCAAAAGAGCAAGCCGGAGGTATTGCGGTTGATACCGCTGTGGCTGGGGCAAGAAGAACGGGGATACTTTGTGCGGCTGGCGTTCTGCCGACTCCTGAAGATGGGAGCCTTATGGAACGTATTTTCCGTGGAATAGCGGGAGAGTCGGGAACTAAAATATGCCACAGATTGCTGATGACAGCGATAATGGGGATCCGGCAGACGGAGGGGATGCCCATGGAGAATAGTGCTTTGCAGGCTAGACCCGCACAGCCGGAGATCATGAAAGCCCGCATCAGGAAGCTGCTTTATTCCGCGGCCAAGGGGACAGCACTGGCGGGCCGTCCCGGAATCCTGGTTGAATGTCTGAGCCACCCGAAAAATGAGGCGCTGCTTTCTGAAGATACGCCTGAACACATCCTGGCGGTCTACCGTGGGCTTCAAGGACGGTGGCTGTGCACCGCTTCTGCTTGCTGACGCTGCTTTTGGGCTTATAGATGCTTCTTCTCTGGGATCCAAAAAAGATTGCGCGCGCGCACTTCTGGGTGAGATCGGTCGGGATGGGGCAAAAGGGATGATGGATCTCGTCGACGATTTGGCGAGACACACGGTATATTTTCATCAGGTAAAAGAGATGAAAGGTCAGAAAGCTGATTCAAGTTCCACCCGGGTTGCCGCGGGCGTGATACTCGGCCTTGTTGATGCCAAGAAACCGGTTCTCGCCTGGAAAATATACACCTGGTGCGTCCAACAGCGCGGGATTCAGTCGCCCAGTGTCGATGAACTGCTTGATAAACACTCGCCTTTGACTTCCGCGCACAGTACGCGTCTAGGCTGAGGCTATGGCGGGAACATTCGTGTTATCCGTGAAGCTATATACGGCTGTCCTTACGTACCACCACCGCGCCCCAGTTGCCCAGGCGGCAAAGCCGGGAAGGAGAGGGGAAGAGGGCGGCGATTTTTTCAAGTTCTTCTTTGAGCAGTCCGCTCAGTATCAGCGTACCGCCCGGGTTCACGCAGTTCCAGAGTTTTTGGGCGTTGTCGGTGATGATGTTCCCCAGAAGATTGGCGACGACAATGTCAGAGGATGGGATATTGTCCTTGTATACGTCTCCTATCTTGAAGAGTGCCTTCGAGTGGTTCAACTTGGCGTTTCGCCGCGAGACGATGATCGCCTCGGGGTCGTAATCAATTCCAATAGCTTTTGCTCCAAGACGGTCGGCGGTGATGCCCAGAATCCCTGAGCCGCAACCGATGTCGAGGAGGGTGGGGCGCTTTCCACGGGTAGGGATGCATCCATATCCTTTGTTCGCCCCACCTAAAGAGCACCGCAAGGTGGGGCTATACAGAGGCAACCCCTCGGGGGTTGTGGAAGCTGAAGCAACTGGGATTTCTAAAGACATGGGGGTTATGGGGGCTGAGCCCCCTATATATTTCCCCGCCCTGAGGGCGGGGGTAGGGGGTGGGAGTTCCTGTCCCCTGTATTTCTCCAACAGTTCCACCAATCTCTTCAGGCACAACCTTGTCGTCGGATGATTGCCAGAACCGAAGGCCATCTCGGGATCAAACTTCAATATGGTTCCTGCTTTCTTGGTGCTTTTGCTCCACGTCGGAACCCAGGCCACCCCGCGATAGTAGAGCGGCTCAAAATGATTCCTCATGCAAAGCTGCCAGTCGCGGTCCTTCAAAAAGCCGTGAGTCACCCTTTTGTCGAGGCCGAGCAGTCGCAACTCATCGGTTGCCATCTTCTTGGTTTTAAAATAGCCTACCAGTGAGAGAGATCGCCGCTCCATCTTCTCGATGGAAAAGCCCAGAGGCCGCCCCAGTTCATTGGAGAGAATGAGAAGTTTTTCCTCAAGTTCTGCAACTTCGGCAGGAGTAATGGCAACACGGATAGTGCGCATGGGAAGATTCTACACCCGATGGGAGTGGGAGATAAACAACGGATTTTGATTGTCAAGGAACTAGCTGTTTATTAGGCAAATAGGTTATCTAGTTGTCACGAAGGAATGACACCGGAAATATCACTGCAAAATCACTGCTCCACAGTGGTTTTCCTCCGGCTATTTTGAGGTAATCAAAGTGAAATAACTGCCTTATAGATATTAGGCAAGTGACGACGCTCTGTTTCTGAGAAGCGGGCATGGGAAGTCTGGGGAGCATGGGAGGAATGGGAACAATGGACGTAGTGGACTTTATGGACAGGGTGGGACTGCCCACGCGCAGGCGGTTACAGCGCGGCCGGCAATATGGATGGGACTCCGGCTTTTGGAGAACGAAGGAATTTCGTGGGGCGTGGGCATTATGAGAAGAAATGACGGGCATGGTATGACCTGCGGGTATTATAGCAGGTTTCAGGAGGGGGGGTCTGAAGGTGTCGCAGGCGGGATTGCCGTGGGCCTGCTGTGCGCTGCTCTGACAAATTTACCGCGCTTCGCGCCTGAACCACCGATACCCGGCTTAACGGGCTGGCTAGAGTATTGCCATAAATTATGTAGTCCGTGATTTCACGCGCCCCCCGTAAAGAGCACCGCAACGGGGGGCTATACAAGGCAACCCACAAGGGGTTGGGCTGATTGGAAATAACATATGTTTTATGGAAGTGCTCTAACATATGCCGCCCGCTACGCGGCTGTGAGGAAGACGACAGTAGTGTGCTTAGAAATTAGGGTATGGGGATCCTCCCAATAATCATCCCTGCCCTACAGGCGCTATAGCGCGGTATGAACTCTCCTGAAGGGCCGGGGGTGTATCAATGTCTTTGCGAAACGCTATATAGAGGCTTTACTGTGCCGCAAGGGCGGGGCCGTAGAGATCATGATCGACCGTGCAGGACTCGCACCCGAGGCATCCTTGATTTTTGTGCGGACAAAGCCCGTGTCTGCGCATCGACTCGACAGCGCTTTGGCTGATGGAAAGGAGCGTTCCGGCGTCAACGCGTTGTCTCTTGGAATATTCCGATGCGTCCCACGGTTTGAAAGGAATCATGCAGGGCTGCACGCCCATTCCGGCCAGAGCTTCAGCTCCCTCCATGGAGGTTTCCGGTTTCTCAAGTCCCACGATCAGACAGCTTCCGACTCGGTTGGTCCCCAACAGATCGACTGCGGCCCTCATCGCGTCAAAGTAACGGGACCTGGGAACGTCGGATTTGCCGGGGCAGGCCTCTTTCCTCAAAGATTCGTCCCACAACTCCAGATTGAACCCAAAACCAGTTGCTCCGGCTTCCACAAGGGCGCGCACATCTTCGGGTGGCGGGGGAACCATTTCCACCCATAGCGGCACTTGGGCGTTGATCCGGCGGATCTCCTGAAGCAGTTTGACAAAGTACGAGGTATTGCGTTCCAACGGAAGCCGCGCGCCGCCGCCCAGGCACACCTGGTAGGCTGGATTCTCCGCGAGGGCCGCGCGCACGGTCTGCGCGACTTCATCGGGCGGGCTTGTTTTCCATTGTTTGCCCGCCGCGCAAAAACGGCAGGGCATCCCTCTGGCGTGGTAATCGCAGCCGGAGTAGGTCAAATGCATGAAAGACGAGCCTTCGTGCAGGAAAAGCCCCGGCATCCGGTTGTTTTTGGCTGTCTGTTGCCCGTACCAGGCGGGCATTGGCACTTCAAAAACCTCGTCGAGCGGGGTGTCATTTTTCAATAGCAGCAGCCGTTTTCCCTCCTGGCGGATCTCGTAGGGCGAGCTGCGGTCAAAGGAGTGGTGGACCGTCGCCAGTACATGGCTGCCGTTGCTCAGGCGCAGATGGACGCCAACATTCCCAGTCTTTCTGTCGTCGCAGGGATTCTGGCGGCGGAATATTCCCAGAGATGTCTCGCTCATGCGCATTCCCACGCAGAGCAGTTCCGCTTTGATTTGCAGGAGTCCATTCTGGTCGCGAGTCGCCGAGGGCATATTAGCGGAGGGTAAGGGGATCCCAGTGCGTCCCATCATAACAATTTTGACAGTCTGCCGTCAATTCGAGAAAACCGCAGATGGGGCACAAGAACTTATTGAAAGGCACCACCCATATTGCCCTGGTAGGGCACAACCATTCTGGGCTTTACTTCAAGAACCTCGCCACAGGACCGGTAAGCGCTTATGTTATAGTCCACATGAATGGCTCCGTTTCTTCCCAAGGCCAAGTGGGCGCGGGTTTCAATCAGTCGTGTTTTTTCCAATTCTCCCACCAGAGGAACAGCGGACTGGAGTCTGCCAAGCGGAAAAATCCTCTTTATGGTCCTGCTGTAAATATATCCGGTCTGCGCGAGATACTGGATGTAAGTATCCAGCGACTCTCCCATGAGAGGCACGGCCCCCTCAATAGCCACCACCACGCCGTGGGAATTCCCATAAGCCATCCGATTGATCCCTTCAAGGAGTTCCGAGTTTTCCAATGTCCTGTTTGCTGTGTCAATGAAGGGATCTTTGCCGTCAAAAATGAAATTCTTGAACGAAGCCAAAAGCTGTTGTGGTTCTCGCCCCTGGATCTCATCCGTGTAGGTAACCTGCTTTAATCCGAAGAGGGAGGAAAGCCGTTTGCATCTTTGGTGTGCGGTCTGCTCGCTATGTTCTCCGGTCGGCACATAGCAAACGGTTTGGTTCGCGCCTCCCAACATACGTTGTATGGCCCTTTGTGCCTCAGGGCATTGGAGAGGATCGGCGACTAGATAGAGTTGCATAAGATCTCATGCTATCATAGCAGGCATTTTATGCAAGCTAGAATATGCACTATTAAGATTTACATCTTCGCCTATCTTTGATGTTAACCATCCACCACGGGTTGATCCAGCCTTCGCACAAGGCTACGGCGGACTGTGAACCCGTGGCTCCGCTGGTGTCGCAGAGGGCTTTGATATTAGCCCTTCTTGAATGTCTTGGCTCCGTAAATCGCCGTCGAGCCCAACTCCTCCTCGATGCGGAGCAGCTGGTTGTACTTGGCGATGCGGTCGGTGCGAGAGAGCGATCCCGTCTTGATCTGCCCCGCATTAGTCGCCACCGCGATGTCGGCTATCGTGGCGTCCTCGGTCTCGCCCGAACGGTGGCTGACGACGGCGGTATATCCGGCGCGGTGAGCCATGTCGATCGCGTCGAGCGTCTCGGTGAGCGTTCCAATCTGATTGACCTTGATGAGGATCGAATTGGTGACCCCCAGGTCGATGCCCTTCTTGAGGAAGGTCGTGTTGGTCACAAAGAGATCGTCGCCGACCAGCTGGGTATGGGCTCCCATTGCCTCGGTCTGCAGCTTCCAGCCGGACCAGTCGCTTTCGGCCATGCCGTCCTCGATTGAGATGATCGGGTAGGCTTTGGCGAGCTTCTGGTAGTAGGCGACCATCGCCTTGCTGTCGAGTGCGCGTCCGTCTCCCTTCTTGAAAACGTATTTTTTCTTCGCGGTGTCGTAGAACTCGCTGGCCGCCGGATCAAGCGCCAGGAAGATATCCTTGCCGGGCTTGTAGCCGGCGGCGGTGATCGCCTCAACGATGGAGTCGAGAGCCGCTTCGATGGAGGGAAGATTCGGGGCAAAGCCGCCCTCATCACCGACGGCGGTGGAGAGTTTGAGTCCCTTGAGGACTTTCTTCAAAGCGTGGAAGACCTCCGCGCCCATGCGCACGGCTTCGGAGATCGAAGAGGCGCCCTTTGGCATGATCATGAATTCCTGGAAATCGATCGGAGCGTCGGAATGTGCGCCACCGTTCATAATGTTCATCATCGGCATCGGGAGGATCTTCGCGTTGGGTCCCCCTATGTATTTGTAGAGGGGTTGTCCGAGCGCAATGGCTGCCGCTTTCGCTGTCGCCAGAGAGACGCCCAGAATGGCGTTGGCGCCCAGCCGCGCCTTGTTGGGGGTGCCGTCCAGCTCAATCATCAGGCGGTCGATGCCGACCTGGTCGGTGGCGTCGAGCCCCACCAACTCGGGTGCGATCTCGAAATTCACGTTGTGGACGGCCTGGCGGACGCCCTTGCCGGAGTATTCCTTGGGGTTGATGCCGCGGAAGAGCTTTTTGGCGGGAATGTCGCCGTCGCGCAGTTCAAGCGCCTCGTAGGTGCCCGTGGAGGCGCCGCTTGGAACGGCGGCGCGGCCGATGGCTCCGCAGGAGAGCTCGACGTCCACTTCGATCGTTGGGTTGCCGCGAGAATCAAGGATCTGGCGGGCTTTGATGTCATTGATGGTTGTCATATAGAATGCAGAAGAGTTGTTTTCTGCAGAGTAGACTTCTTACGGCTTATTTTGCAAGGGTAAAAAACGACAACCGGAGGTCTTGGTCAAACAGCCCAGCTGGGCTGTCCTTCCCGTTTTCATGTGCGGATTTTTGGATCTCCTGATTTTCCTGGCGTCTTTTGTCAATCCCAATGCCTATTGGAAACTTACAAAACTTGATTGGGCGTGCGGCGGGTGCTCTTTATTTGCGATAGTTTTATGGGCCATCACAAAAGAGCCCGCGATAGCTACGGCCCTTTCGATATTGGCTGATGGATTGGCGGCAGCTCCCACGCTTATCAAAGGTTGGCAGGAGCCGCATACAGAGACATCCAGCGTCTACGCAATGTCTTTTGCAAGCGCGCTCACCAGCTTTGCCGCAATGAGGAACTGGTCATTTGTCGAGTGCGGCTTTCCCATCTACCTGCTTGTCATAGACGCAATGCTTTTCTTCTCGATCGTGGGGGGAAGAATGAGGGAGCGGGCAGCGAGCGTGCCCAGATCATCATAAACAACTCTGTCGGAGTATACACCGGAGGGGCGGATTTCCACGCCCTTTTTGTAAAGTTGTTTGGTGCCTTTGCGTCTGTTTGTGCACTCAGCAGTTGCAACTTGGCGTAGATTTGTTATATTGGTCTGTCATGGACTCTTTGTCGCCGCGTAGCCTGGCTGTCTGTTTGGGAGCGGGAATTGCCCTAAGCTGCCTGGGTGCCCGGGCGGAGGATATTGGTGCCCGCGCGAAGAGCCCCGTGCATCATGTGCCCCCTCCGGTAGCCGCCGGGTTGGCTCCGCTCGGTCATCTGTCCGCCACCAATGAGATGCGTCTGTCGTTCTTTCTGCAGCCATCCGCGCGGAAACTCGCGGAGCTGGAAGGCTTTGTCCAAAGCGTTTCCACTCCGGGCGGTGCCAACTATCACAAATTTTTGACAGTGCCGCAGTTTGTAGACCGCTTCGCACCGAGCATTGCCGAGCGCACTTCTGTAAAAGAGTTTGCCTCCACGAACGGCCTGAGCGTGGTGGAAGAGTCCGCGAACGGTCTGCGCGTGGCAGTGAAGGGTACTGTCACGGCGGTGGAGCACGCTATAAACGTCCATCTGAACTCCTACCAGCACCCCACGGAGGAGAGAACCTTTTTTGCGCCGGACAGGGAGCCCACCATTCCGGACTCCATGCCTATCGGGCAGATAGGGGGGCTCCACAACTTTTACAGACCAATGCCCCATGCGCGTGTGAAAGAGAAGGGCGCGATTGCCGCCCACGGTGGTTCGGGGAGCGCAGGCGCGTACTTTGGCTGGGATTTCCGCAACGTCTATATGCCAAACTGCCCGTACACCGGCGCGGGGCAGACGATTGGCGTTCTGGCGGTTGGCGGCTACGACGCGACCGGCTGGAACGCCTTCAAGAGCGCCACTGGTATCACCAATACTTTGAACGTCAATGCGGTCGGTGGCTATGGGGGGGGCACCAGCGGCACATATCTGACGGAGGTCATGCTTGATATAGAAATGGCCGCTGCAGGCGCGCCCGCCTATGGAGGTACAAACGGGGCCACCATTTATGTTGTAGAGATCAGTCCCTCATCCTCAACTCTTGATGACGGCTTCAACGCGATGGCGTCGGCCAACTACAGCGTGGGCACGTGTTCCTACGGAATCACCGGTACCGGCACCTACCCGGACGGCGATTCGACCGCGCACACGATCTTTCTGGAGATGGCCGCGCAGGGCATGACCATGTGCAACGCCACGGGCGATTCCGCCGCGGTCTGTTGGACGAATACATCCTCAAAATATTACAACCCCGCTTATGTGCCAACCGGCGATCCGTATGTCCTGCAGTTTGGCGCCACCACCCTGACCACCACCGGCAGCGGCAGTTCAATTGGATACGGAAGCGAGCAGATATGGATGTACAGCACAACTGTGGGTTCCGAGACGGGCAGCACCGGGGGCTACTCGATGACCTACACGAACCTTCCCTACCAGAAAACAAACGGCATCAACTATACCGTTAACGGGGGCTCCTCTACCATGCGGAACTTTCCGGACCTGGTCTTGGTTGGAGATGATGTCCAAGTCAATGTTACCAGCAGCCAGACCAACGTGGTTATGGGTAGTAGCTGCGCCGCGCCATTTGGGGCTGGGCTTATAGCCTCTATCAACCAAGAGAGCTTGCAGAACACGGGATCAAGGCTGGGCTTTATGAACCCAACCCTGTACGCGCTGGCGTTGGGACCGAAGGGCAGCCGATATTTCCGCCAGAATATCTCCGGCAACAATGTCTGGGGCGGGAGCATCGGATATTATACGGTCAACGGGACATATGACTTTGCCAAGGGGCTGGGATCCCTCTATAATTTTAACATGGTTGTGCCTCCCCCCACACCCATCGGTTTGCGTATCGTTCCGGTGGGGCACTAGGCTGTGACACCTGTCCGGCCGAGGACTTCTTTGACCCAATTCTGGCGCGCGAGGTACCACTGGATTGTCTCGCGGATGCCTTCCTCGAAGCGGTGGGAGGGAACCCAGCCAAGCTCTCTTTCAATTTTCCCTGCGTCGATGGCGTAGCGCCTGTCATGCCCCGGGCGGTCCTTCACGAAGGTTATCAGTTTACGGGAGGATCCTCCCAAGTCGGGACGCAATTCGTCGATGGTGTCGCAGATGAGCTCGACGATGCGGATATTGGCCCATTCGTTGCGGCCGCCGATATTGTAGGTCTGCCCGCATATCCCCTTATTGAGGACGGTCCAAAGGGCTTCGGCGTGGTCGCGCACGTAAAGCCAGTCGCGCACATTCATGCCGTCCCCGTAGACGGGGACTCCGCGCCGCTCCAGGACGCTCTGGATGACGACGGGGATCAGCTTCTCCGGAAACTGGCGCGGACCGTAGTTGTTCGAGCAGTTGGTGATGAGGGTCGGCAGGCCATAGGTGTGATGGTAGGCGCGGACAAAGAGGTCGCTGGAGGCTTTGCTGGCGGAATAGGGGGAGTTGGGGGCGTAGGGGGTCTCCTCGGTAAAAAGCCCTGTTTTGCCCAGAGAGCCGTAGACCTCGTCGGTGGAGACGTGCAGAAAGCGCTTCCCGTCGGGATGCTCTCCCCAGTGGGCGCGGCAGGCCTCAAGCAGGTTGAAGGTGCCCACGACATTCGTCTGCACGAATTCCCCCGGACCGGAAATCGAGCGGTCGACGTGCGACTCCGCCGCCAGATGCATGACGTGCGTGATGGAGTGCTTTTCAACAACCCACAGCACCGCCTGTTTGTCGCGCAGATCCACGCGCTCAAAAATGTATTTGGGGTGGGCGCAGACCTCCTCCAGATTGGACAAATGTCCCGCGTAGGTCAGGCAATCGAGATTGACAAGCTTGCCGATCTCCGGACGGTCGATGACCGACGCTATCAGATTCGATCCGATAAACCCGGCCCCTCCCGTGACAAGCAGATTCATGGACGGGATGATATTTTATTTGAAGGCGTGGGACAATGAGAAAAACCGGGGCGGTACCCAACGAGAATGCGGATGAATGCTCTAACCCGGTTGCCACCAGTCGTTGTTCACATAGATGTAGTAGTTGGCTATGTTCGACTGGCTGTAGTTGTTGCCGTCAGCGCCGGTTCCTGACTGGGCGAATACCTGCAACAGGTAGTAGCATGGGCCGCCATTCGGGCTTATTGTAAGAACGCAGTTGTTTTGGCCGCTGGTTGTTGCCGGTAGGGCGCACGTCCCGGAATATTGCGTCGGGATGGGGGTTATTGTATATGCGCACTGTGTTTGTGCTCCAGATACGGTAACCGTGGCGACTGTTGGGCCATCTCCATCGGTACCGGGCTGCTTCCAATTCGACCAATTGGGAGATTCCAGCCAAATGAATGCATCATCATCCGAACCGGGAACCTTCAACATGATCCACGGATAGCCTACCAGGGTCGGGTTGCTGGTCTGGGTGGTCCAGTTTGCATACGCGCTGGTTGCGAATTGCTGGGTAATCGTATGAATGTTATTGAAACCTATCGTGACGGAGATGGTCTGTGGGAGTGCGCTGGCTACTGTCACTGTGGCCGTTGCGGTATTGGAGGCGGCATAGGCTGAATTGCCGGGGCTGGAAACCGAAACGACATAGGTGCCGGTGGTAAATTGGTAGGTAGCCTGGCTTGCGGATCCGCCACCGCTTGTAAGGGTGGCCGCTCCGCCGCCCGAAGTAGCCGCGATGCTCCAAGAATAACCGCCATTGGTGGACGTTATATTGTGTCCGTTGCCGTCTACAGCGCTGGCATTAAAGGTGATTGAATTCCCCGTCGTGATGGCATCGGTGATTGATGTTGCCGGACCCGCGACGGGAGCGCTGGACGCAATGTCAACCGTCTGCGTGGGTAAGGAGGAACTGGGCAATTTCACTGATACGCTTGACGAGCTTGGATAAAACCATATACTATAGCCCTGTTTGGGATTTACCGTTGCCGTAACGGTGACAGCGTCATTGGCATCCAGAGCCATTGCGGACGCCAAAAGTCCCATGACAACCAAACAAAGCATAGACCTCTGACATGACATACGAGTCGGCATTGATCAGAGTATAACACGGATTTACCGGTAGTCGGCTAATCCCACGATATGGGGTGGCAACCAGAGCTATGTAAAAGAAAAGTAAAAGACGGTCATTTCGCCTTCCATTTCCTGAGCGACTCCTCCAGCGCCTCTTCCACTGGCCTCATTTTGATACCGGCGGAAAGCAACCGTCCCACGTCCAACACGCAGTTGCTGCGGGGGGTCTTGGCGGCCTTTTCGTAGAACTCGCTGTCGGAGCTCCAGAATTTGAGCTTCCTGTGGAATTTCTTTTCCAGAAGGCGGACCACCTGTCTTGTGGTGACAAAACCGGGATTGGTTACGTTGTAAATGCCGTAATGGGCGTTTTTCAGCCACAGATCCAGGCAGGCATTGGCAAAATCGGCGCGGTGCGAGATCGAGTTCACGTTGTCATAGACCTTCTCGTAGTTGAGGAGTTTGCGAAGGTAGTTGCGCGGATTGTCGAACTCGTCGAAGGGAATTCTCAGCCGCCATATGTAGAGTTGCCCCATGCCCGAGATTGCCTCCTCCGCCAGAGACTTGGTGCCGCTGTAGAAACTGCAGGGGCCATCGCGGAAGCAGAAGTTCGGTAAATCGGCTTCGGTGTAGCCGCGGACGCGGTCGGGCTGCGTTTTTAATATTGACTGGATCTCTGGCTGCATGAGGTCTTTGCAGACGCGTAGTCCATCGGGACCGACGATTTTGGCCCCCGAATATATACATCCCGAGGAGACGTGCCCCCAGGGAACGTTGGCCACCTCACAGGCATGGGCGATCGTCGCCGGAAGGAGGACGTTTCCCTTCAGGGTCCCGGACTTATCCAGCTCGCAGGCGTCCACGTTTGGCTTGCCAGTGTATCCGGCCGCGTTGATCAGGAAACGGGGCTTCACCGACTTCAGGAAGGAGAGCAATACGTCAAAACGCGTGTAGTCCACCTCTTTGCGCGAGAGCGACAGAAATTGGATGCCGCGCGCGCGCAGGGCGCTGGCAAACGCCTGACCGATATATCCACTGCCGCCAAGCAGGATCACGACGATGTCCCGCAAAGGCGTTTGGCTTTGATTCGCCCTGGGTAAAGAGCATCCTCCTTCGCCGAGGCTTCGGCGGACAGGCCTCCGACTAGGGTTATGCTATGCAATCCCAACACTTCGGGGTTGTGGTATCGTAAGATTGGAGCAAATATTGGTATCATTAGGGTTATATAATTTATGACTCTATACAATTTCTTCTGGCTTCGGCGACCACCTCGTTGAGCAGATAATCGCGATATTCGCACTGGGGCATCCGGTTGGCGCGCGCCTCCAGCCCGTCGATTGTCAGAAACCCGGACCGCAAAGCCGCTTCCTCGGGGCAGCCGATTTTGACTCCCGTTCGCTTTTCAATGATCTGCACGTAGGCGCCGGCTTCGTGCAGGCTGGAGCTGGTTCCCGCATCGAGCCAGGCGAAGCCCCTGGGCAGCCGACAGGCCCGGAGCGTGCCGCGCTTCAGGTACGCCAGATTGATGTCGGTGATCTCCAGTTCCCCGCGGGGCGAGGGCTGCAGCGCCTTGGCGATAGAGACCACCTCCGCGTCATAGATATAGAGTCCGGGAATGGCGTAGCTGCTCTTTGGCTTTTTGGGTTTTTCCTCAATGGAGATCGCCTTGCCGCGGCTGTCGAACTCTATCACGCCGTAGCGTTCGGGGTCGTTGACGTGATAACCGAAAACGGTCGCCCCAGCCTTGAACTCCGCGAGCGCTTTTGTGAAGGCGTTGCTCCCGCAAAAGATGTTGTCACCCAGAATCAATGTCACTGCCTCGCTGCCCACGAAGCTGTCGGCAACCAGAAAGGCCTGAGCGATGCCGCCCGGGCGGGGCTGCTCGCGGTACTCAAGGGAGATACCGAAGGCCGACCCGTCGCCGAGCATCTGGCGGAACCTCGGCAGGTCCTGCGGTGTGGAGATCAGGCAGATTTCGCGGATGCCGCCCTCAATAAGGGTTGTGAGCGGATAATAGACCATCGGCTTGTCATAGACTGGCTGGAGCTGCTTGCTGGCCACCAGTGTCAGAGGGAAGAGCCGCGAACCGGCCCCACCTGCCAGAATGATACCCTTCATTTCACGAGACTATAAGGATTCCGGTAAATATTGCAAAGAGAATCGTGGTCTTGCCTCTTTGGGCAAACCGAGGCTACAATGATTTCTTATGTGGCAGTATCTGGCTTTTCTGGGAGTGGTGTTCAATCTTCTTGCCGCCTATAGCTACATTGTTGATACGCTGCGGGGAAGGACGAAACCAAACAGGGTCAGCTGGCTTTTATGGACGCTTATTCCGATGATCGCGGTGGCAGCCTCCCTGGTCAAACAGCCCAGTTGGGCCGCTCTTCCTGTTTTCATGTGCGGGTTCGCGGATCTTCTCATCTTCCTGGCCTCTTTTGTGAATCCCAACGCCTATTGGAAGCTGACGGTGCTCGACTGGATCTGCGGGACGTGCTCAGTCCTGGCGATTGTCCTATGGGCTCTCACCAAAGAGCCGGGCATGGCGACACTCTTCTGCATAGCAGGCGATACGCTGGCGGCTATTCCAACTCTTGTCAAAGGGTGGAAGGAGCCGCATACGGAAACAGCCAAGACCTTTGTACTGGCATTTTTTGGCGCGCTGACGAGTTTTCCCGCCATGCGGAATTGGTCCTTCGCGGAGTGCGGATTCCCGATATACCTGCTTGTCATGACAGCGCTTCTTTTCCTTTCGATAGTTGGAGGAAGGGCAAGGGAGAGGTGGTTTAGCGGTAGGAGTTAGGCGGACGAAAATCCATAGATGGAAGGCGGACATACGAATCATGGTAAGCCCCCGTAAAGAGCACCCTCCTTCGCCGAGGCTTCGGCGGGCAGAACTCCGGGCGCCCTAAGGTGCCGTCCCATCCGGGACGGGAATTAGAGCATTTACAAAAATCATGTAGGCTGTCCTTTTGTTTGCCCCCGGTAGAGGACCCGCAACCAGGGGCTATACAAGGCAACCCACTTCGGGGTTGTAGAAGCTAAAGTGGCAAGAAATTTTTTGGTTTATGGGGTATAAGGGCAGCGCCCCAGGCGGGTGTGGGCCCGCAGGGCCCATATGATAGTCCCCGCCCTGAGGGCGGGGGTAGGGGGTGGGTGGAATGGACGAGGTGGACGAGGTGGACATGGTGGACTGAGTGGACGAAGTGGACACAACACAGACTTTCACGGACGAGCACGGACCTGCACGGACGGGGAGATACGAATTATGGGAGAAAGGGGAGACATGAGAGTACGGCGAGTATACAACAGGCACCCGTGCCTACCCCATCCTGTTCCTGAGCTTCCAACTGCCCCACAGTTTCCAAAAAATCCATGCCCGCTCGGTGAAACCCAGTTTGTAGCGCCCTGCCATCTCACGCATTCCGTCCATATAGATTTTCGCATACTGCCAGAATCCCTCTGCCGAGTCGTCAGCCAGCGCGCGCGCGTAACCGCGCATCCATGTAGGGGAAGGGCGTCCGTACTTCTCCAGCACCGCAAGCGCCTCAAGATTTACCTTCACGCGATCCTTTGAGCTTTTGGCTCCGGTATGATAGCGGCTCATTGCCAGTTTTTCGGGTATAAACTGGAACTGCTCGCCGTCAGAAAAGCATCGCAGATAATATTCATAATCCATTGAGAAACGCAGCGCGGCGTCGAATTCCCCGCGATGCTCGTAAACCGATTTTTTCCAGAAACAGGCCGGCTGGCAGATTGGACAGGTCTCCAGCAGGCGTTTCCGATCAAACCGCTCCACCGGATAACCGCGCAAAAAATTTCCATTGCCATCGACGAAGTCGGCAAGCCCGTAGACAAAAGAGACCTTCGGATGCTCTGTAAAGGCCCTGCGGACTATCGAAAGCGTATTGGGCAGCCAAAGATCATCGGAGTTCAGATAACAGAGAATCTCGCCGGTGGCTTTCTTGAGCCCCTCATTGATGGCCGCGCTCTGTCCGCCATCCCGAGAGCTGACCCACTGGATCCGGCCATCGTATTTTTTGAGGATTTCAACGCTCCCGTCGGTAGATCCCCCGTCCTGAACAAAGACCTCCAGTGGTCCCTCCTGCGAAAGTATGCTCTGAAGCGTCTCTTCCAGGTACTGAGCCTGGTTGAAGGAGGGGACTACGACGGAGATCTTCATGGATTTGTGGACAGACTCTTGTATCATACACTGCTCTCGACGGTCGATACCATATTAGATTTTGGTTTTCCACGGTACCAATTTCTGGTAGAATTTTTTCATGCCGCACGAGTACGAGCTGAAGTTTCTTGGCATCGACAAAGACGCCTTGAGAAAAACCCTTGAAAGCCGCGGATACAAGCTCGCAATGCCGGAGCGGCTCATGAAGAGGGAGACTTTCTATTTCCCCCAAAATCATCCGCAGCGCAAAACCCACTGGGGCCGCGTTCGCGACGAGGGGAACAAGATCACTGCCAGTCGCAAGTGGTATGAGAGTCTGGATAGGATCTCCATCGATACCATCCACGAGGAGTGTCGCGAGGTGAAAAGCTGGGAAGATGGACTTGAATGGGTGAAGGAGCTTGGATACACAGACATGATTTACCAGGAAAACACCCGCGAGGAATGGAGGAAATCGGGCATTGAGGTGTGTTTGGACACCTGGCCGGGTCTTCGGACTTTTGCCGAGGTAGAGGGTCCCGATGAGGCTGCCGTCCTTAGTGCCGCCGCAGAACTGGGATTCAACCCGCAGGATGGAGTCGCGGGGTCGGTTTCCGAGGTCTGCCGGATAGAGCTGGGGCTCTCCAGCAAAGAGGTGGCCGCGTACAAGGTTATTACGTTTGAGCAGCCGCTCAGGAGAAAACCCGTTGGAGTGTAGTTCTTCGGATATATGATACAACTTGAGTTTTCTCCAATATTTTTATAGGCTCATACCCCGCATCCCATTCGCCCACTCCATGTCATATTCAGTTCCAGACCAGCTCAGAGAGACGAAATTCAACCGTATTTTGTGGGTGCGTACCGACTCCATTGGCGATGCCGTCCTCGCGGCTTCCATGCTGCCCCTTATCCACCAGCGCTATCAGGGCGCCGTCATCACCGTTTTGTGCCAAGAACACCTCTCCGAGCTGTATGAGACCTGCCCGCACATCAGTAACATTATCTGTTTTCAAAAAAGCAAACTCAGCGATCCTCTTTACCGCCAAAAGATTCTCAGCGATATCAGGCACTTTGCCCCTGATCTGATCTTGAACAGCATCTACTCACGCGAAGGCAGGGTGGAACAGCTGCTGCAGGAGTTGGAAGGTATTCCAGCCATTGGCATGGTGGGCAACCTAGACAATATCTCCGCGCAGACGCGGCAGTCTGTTGATGGTTTTTATACCTGTCTGATTCCGGACCAACGCAAAGACGGCGCCTCGGAACTTGATCACCACCGCGATTTTCTGTCGGCAATTGGAATAGAGGCGGCGGATTTGAAGCCGACAATGTGGTTGACACCGGACGACTGGGCAAGAGCGGAATCCGTATTTTCAAAATACTCCCTAGAGGCGTCCAAGACGATTGCCCTGTTTCCCGGATCCCAGCATGACATCAAAGTCTTCCCCCGGTATATCGAGGCATTAAAGGGACTGGGGGATTATAAAATTCTTATTCTTGGCGGCGAAAAAGATCGTCGGCTTTGTGAAAGCATTGCCGCAAATCTCCACCATCCGCATATTAATCTGGCCAGCAAGACATCTCTGCGCGAGCTTGCCGCCATTATAGGAAAGTGCCGGCTTTACGTTGGCGCGGATACCAGCGCGGCGCACTTTGCCTGCGCGATGGGTATTCCCAATGTCGTCGTGGTGGGAGGAGGAGGATTCCTGCGTTTCTTCCCTTATGCGCCACTTACTTCCATTGTCTGTCTGCCCCTGGCCTGCCTAGGTTGCAACTGGAGATGTCCTTACTCGTACACCCATTGCATCAAGGACCTTCCCACCGAACCACTCGCAGAGGCCATCCGTCAGACCCTGGCGGGACCCTCCGATATACCCCGCGCGTTCGTGCCCTCAAGTAATGCCTGGCAGCCGCACGGCTATGCCCCCCATTCCGCTGATATCGCTCTATTCATCCCACCAAAGGCGGCCCACGTCATCGTGGTGCCTTCAAAAGCAGTCATAGCCAGCACCACAGACTTTCCTGCTCATGGGAAAAATCACAGGGGAAAACGCCTTATCGCGCGCTTAGAGAAAATCGTCGGCAAAGCGCTTCTGTTTAAATATCTCTGGAACCTATATAAAAAGTTGCGTACGCCATACAAACCTGTTTATTTGCTGAACCTTGTCCGCGATGATCTCTTTGGTCTGGAGGGTTTCAGCGGGCGCGAAGAGTGGGGCGCATGGACCAACAACGCAGAAGCCAGGATTCCTTTCAAAGAGGGTCTCAGCGGGGATTTCAAGATAATGATCAAGATTGCACACACATACTTTCCCACAATATGGAACGGCTTTTACTGCCAGATGGGGGAGGAACGCAGTGGGCTTATAAACGGCATCAAGGGAAAAAGTTTGGTGCTGAAATTCAAGAACGTGCGCGACGCGAAAGTCCTTTTATTCAGATTCAAAAAGCCTCTTTCTCCAAAACTGGTCGGCGAAAGTGGCGACGAGAGGCTGCTGGGATTGGGATTGCGCAAGGTGGTCGTGCGCAGAATACGGCACAATCCCGTCGCCTCCTGGCTAAAGGGTTTCCAGCGCTTTGACCTGCGTGGCTATGGCTGCAAGCCCGTAGCGAAGGTGCTCTCGGGGTTTGCTCCGCACGAGGAGTGGGGGGCTTGGACCGACGGAAGACTCGCCCGCATACAGCTCCGTTATCCAGTCGGCGGGAATTGCAGACTGATCGTGAAGTTGCATGGTCGATTCAACGAAAGCCTTTCGGATGGCTTTTATGTCGGCTTGGGAGGGGTTGAAAGCCGCACGCTTTACTCGCTCAAGACAAAAAAAATCGTTCTGGTCTTCAAGGATGTCCGCAATGCCTGCGAGATCTTATTTCACTTTGCCAACCCCAAAAGCCCCAAGGAACTTGGATACTCAGAAGACGCCCACAAACTGGGCCTGGCCATCAGGAGCGTGGAGTTGCGACGCTGCCTTTTGCCGCCTCGTCGGCGCTACGCAGCAGTCTTCACCGATTCCCGTCCGCAGCCGGAACTCGATAGCCTTGCTCGCGCCCACATGAAATATCTGCCGCGGTCCTGGGACTGCGTTATTGTGAGCTGTGCCCAGAACGCCTACGTCAGGAAGAGCGGAGTCAAGCTCATTGAGATACCCGAGGAGACCACCTCCAGCCTCCAGAAAGTCCAGTCATACAGGAGTTCTGCCAGGCTTTGGCAGAGCCTTATGGACTATGATCGTGTATTGATCTTTGAACGGGACACACGGCTCCTGCGCAGGGGGGTGAGTGAGTTTCTGGAGTGGGATTATATCGGCGCCCCGTGGAGAGTGGGAGAACCTTGGGCCAAGGGCCACGTGGTGGGCAATGGCGGCCTCTCATTGAGAAACCCCGCCGTTATGCTGAAGATTTGCCGGCGCTACCAGCATGATGGCATCAACGACGATCTGTTTTTCGTCTCGCATATGGCCGAAGTGGGCGGCCTGATTGCGCCAGTTGAGGTGGCCCGGAAGTTTTCCTGCGAGACGATCTTTGTCCTGGGCACCTTGGGCTGCCACGCCATAGAAAAATATTTGACCGAGGAACAGGTTCAACAGATACTGACCCAATATAAGAAATGAGTTCTTCACCCTTTCCAAAAATCACCGTCATCACGCCCTCCTACAATCAGGGAGAGTTCCTTGAGGACACCTTTCGCAGCGTCCTAGATCAAAACTATCCCAACCTTGAGTACTTTGTCGTCGATGGCGGCTCAACTGACAACTCAGTGGAGATCATCAAGCGCTACGAGAAGCATTTTGACTGGTGGGTAAGCCAGAAGGATAGAGGACAGTCCCACGCCATCAACAAAGGTTTGGAACGCGCCACGGGGGACCTTGTCATCTGGCTTAATTCGGATGACTTTTTTTATCCCAATGCTCTTGATTACGTCTCGCAAGCCTATCAGGCGCATCCGGAAGCGGGGCTTTTCATCGGCAACGGTACCATAGCCGACCGTCAGGGCAAACGCCAGCACCGCTACTCAAAGACGCTTGCCTGGGACTATGATGTCCTCCTGAAGGGCGCCAACTATATCCTGCAGCCGGCGACATTCCTGGCCAGACGCGTCTTCCAGGAGCAGGGTTTCATCGATGAAAAGATCACCTACGGCATGGATTTGGAGCTGTGGTTGCGCGTTGGAAACAAATATCCGGTGGTGACCATCGACGAGGAGCTTGCCGCTTTTCGCTGGTACCCGGAGGTCAAAAGCGTGGCGGGGGGGTTCAAAGAATGGATCTCCATGTATGAGATGACGCGCAAATATTGCAAGGACCCGATTACCCCAGGACTGGTGCTGGAACTCTTCAAGAAACTGCAGGACCCCAATATACAGCCTTATGTGGGATTCAAGGAGTTCGAGAAATTTGCCCATGAAAAATACTGGTCGCTGTACAAGGAATTGCAAACAGTGATGGGGACGGTTGACTGTATCCCCGTGGTAAATAAGGGTATCCCGTTCACCCCCCGCAAGTCCAGCGTTGCCGATGGCCCCGCGGCCAATGAGCGTTCCTCTGTGTCAGCCCCGCAAAAACCCGGTGGCGTAATAGACATTGTTTTGCCGGAAGGCCATTCCTGGTTCGTTCGAGAAGGATACGTGGAGGCGCTGAAGGCTGCCGGACGCCTTGGCAGGGTCTTCTACATTCCCTCGTGGGCGCCTGACGACCATCGGAACCGGGAGCTGTTTGATTATCTGGATGGCTGCAAGTCGGAAGCCATTTTTCTGATGGATACCATCTGGCACGGTCAGTCGGTTCATGCCACTGCGGAATGGAGGCAGCGCTGGGAGAGGTGCGCGGCCAAGAAAGTTGTTTTTTCCTTTGAGTGCATGAACAATCCGCTGATCTGTGCCAAATGGCGCGGCGATAATTTGAAAGCCGTAAAAAACGCCCTCGCGTGCGCAGACGCTGTTGTTTATGCGCACGAGATCGATGGTCCGCTCTTCCGAAAAGAAGGCGTGGCAACACTCTGGCAGCCCTTTGCCGTCGACCCCGCTCTCTTCAATGGGCTTAAACCTTTTGATGAGCGCAAGAACAGGGCTTTCTTCAAAGGCAAGGCGGAACGCTTTTACGATGACGACAACAGCTATCGGCAGCGCAGAGAAATGATCGCGTGGCTCCGCAAGAACGCGCCGGAGGTGGACCTCATTGACCAATATAATTGGTCTGCCGGAAATGTGCTTGAACGCAATCGGCAGTTCATTGAGGAGATGGGAGAGTACCGTATTGTCATAGGATTGCCTTCAAGCTCTCCCACAATGGTGGTGAGGCCCTTTGAGGCCATGATGAGCGGCTGCCTGTTTTTCCAGAATTACATTGAGGGATGGAAGAGTAACCGACTCTTTAAGGATGGTGAGCACTATATCCTCTACGATCAGTCCAAACCAGCCGAGCTGGTCAAAAAAATCAACAAGATGCTTGCCAATCCCTCCCTGGCCAAAAAGATCGCCGAGAATGGTCGGCGCGAGATCCTTGCCAAGCATACCATCCGGCACAGGGTGGACGAGCTGCTCGCGTGGCTGCCGGGTGTCAGGGCGTCCAGTCATTCAATCGTACGGCAGTGTCCCGGCTTGAAGAAAACCTTGCACAGACTCTTCAACTGATTTAAATCTAGGGGCTGACCTAGGTAATGGGTGTATAATAGACACCTAGATGAATAAAAGTCATTACAAGATAAGCAGATATAAACAAGACCGGCTGACAGAAATGTTCGTGGCCGCAGCAACGGCTCGAA
>Ga0181517_10000872_pt1 | contig 37062 bp, 20 predicted proteins | sample PEATcosm2014_Bin_31_FD_119748 | JGI IMG/M metagenome (GOLD analysis project Ga0181517, IMG submission 119748) | Peatland microbial communities from MTU Mesocosm Facility, Houghton, MI, USA - PEATcosm2014_Bin01_30_metaG | ecosystem: Environmental > Terrestrial > Soil > Wetlands > Peat | place... | reverse complement strand
TGAGGACAGCAGTACGAGGCTTTTGCTTTTGTTCTTGCTTTTGCTTCGGACGGTTGCGAAAAGGCCCCTTTGAGGGGCCAGCAACCGTAAAGCCACCGGCTCTGCCGGTGGATACTTACAGCCGCCGCCAGAATGACAACGCCCATGCCGAGGAGCTTGAACATCAGGCTTCGAAAGCCGGCAAGATCGCGCCCCGCAAACATTGAGGAGAGGCGAACGGTTGCCGATTGTCCCAGTGCGTTCACAATCAAGCTGACGGCCACAAGCAGGTAAGCCAAGGAGGCAAATATTCCCAGCTCCGCGGGCCCGCTGGAGTGTTCAAGCAGGTAGCGCGGGATGTTGACATTGAGCGAAATCAGCATCATCACAAACCCGAGCGGCAAGCTGAGCAACGCGAGTTTGCGCGATGCGCGCCAGTTGATCTGCAGCCAGATTTCGCCGGGAACCAGCACCTCTCTGGCACGCTGAACATCGTAAGCGAGCAGCACGCTGAGCCAGGCCGCACACATCGCGGCAGTACAGGCGATCAAGCTGCGAGTGATAATGAACGTCACGCCGAAGGCGAAGATCGAGAGTACACCCCGGATCATGAGACTAGTAGCAACCTGATCGAGGCGCTCGTGCAACTGCAACAAGCCGCCGATCACGTCGCTGACGCACTCGATACACTTGGCTAACGCCACGAGAAGGATGACCCCGCGTGTCACACTGTCTGACCGCATCGTCATCGCGATGGCAGCAACTACAATGTAGCCTGCAACGGTGGTAAGTATGCGCAACGTGAAGTAGTCGGCAAAGCGATATTCGCGTTTCGCATCGGTGGCTTGCACCGCTCTAAGTTGGAGATTTGCGAACATGAACACAGGCGCGGCAATCGCCAGCCCCAGCGCGAATTGGCCCACGATGGTTGCGTTCCCAGCCTTGGCGAGGACCGACAACATGGCCCATTGGCAGAGCGAGTAAACAAGATTGCCCGTCAAGGTCCATTTGAAGTTCGTGCGCAATGATGGCACAGGTCGTTGGAAGAACTGTATGTCAACCGCGGCTTGGGGTATGCTTGCCATTGCTTTCTTGTCGGTGCGTTAAAAGGGACAACCAGAACTGGAATAACAGGTAGACGTTCGTGTCCAATTGCCTGCATCGGAATTTGTGCATGCACAGCCACGAATCAAGAATAGGTGCTCATTGCAGCGCTTTCAGGCGTCGGCGTCTGACCGAAGCAGGAGCGCACATTTCAAGGCGTGAAGCCTCGCTGCTTTTTCAGGATCGGATTGTGCATGTTCCAAGAGCCACAGAAGGTGTATCAGCAGGCATCCGCCCAAAGAGCCCAAAAACGTGAAGAACAAGACGACCAGCGCCCGTTTAGGGGAAGACTTTCGGTCTGGCTCGACGGCGGATTCAACAACCTGGATCACCGCTGCGTCCTTGGCTTCATCCAGTCTAGCTGCCTCATACTGCTTAATCAGCATTTCGAGGAGTGCTTCCCGGTATTTCACTTCGCGTTCCGCACGGATATAATCCAAACCGGCTCCGGGAACATCCTCCAAGCCGAAATGGGCGAACCCAGCGGACTTGTCCCGCTGTTCAATGCGCGCGACCTCTGCCTGAATCGAGGAAAGTTCTCGTTCCGCCAATTGAACCTCAGGATTGCGGTCGGTGGAATAGGACCGAAGCGACTCGAGTTCGACTTCCTTTGCTGCGGCCTGAGCGCGGAGGGCACCGAGGCTCTCAATCATCATTTCGGCCTGGGCGCCGGGCACAACCAGGCCCTTCTTCTGCTGTACTTGTTGAAACGATACTTCCGCTTGAACGAGGGAATCCTTGGCCTGCTGCAACTGCTCCTCATAAAAAAGACGCCGCTGCGAGGCCTCGGATACAGCCACGGTCTTGGTGAGGATTCGGAGTTGGTCGGTGTATGCGTTGGCCATATCGGCCGCGCGCTTCTTGTCTTTATCCTCTACGGACACCGCGAGCATTCCGGACTTTTCCGATGTTATCTCTGTATAACCGGCGAGCTTCTTGCGGGCAGCAGTCATATCTTTCGAGTGGTACACGCCGACCAAGCCGAACTTCTGGATAATCCCATCGGCAATGGGACGGGACTTGAGCAATCCTATATAGATGTCATTCGGATTCTTCAGACCCAGTCCGCCGCCGGCCATCGCGGCCAGAGAGCTTGCGCCGCCGCCCATCATCTGGTTCACCATCATCATGCCGGATGACTGAGTTTGTTGAGGCGGCATCAGCTTGGTGACGGCCGTGTACCGAACCGGCAACAGGAAGGCGACGATCAATCCGACGGCCATCGAGATGGCTGTGACTGTAGCCACCAGCCATTTCTGCCGGGCAATCTGCGTAAGCATGTCGATGAAGCTGCCTTCGGGCTCGGTGCCGCCGACTCCCGGGAAGAGTGCTTCGTCCATTGCTATTCCCGATCCGCCGCTGCTTGAATGTTGATCGATCATCGGTGCCGCCTTTACTTGACTACGCTGAGGGCGGCAGCCATCAACGCGGTTTGGGAAGCGAATTGGGTTACCTGCAGCATATCTGCCATCTTTGAGGTTACCCGGATTCTCTCGGGGACAATAATGGCGTCTCCCGGGAGCAATCTGAGTTTTTCAAAGCTGCCATGACCCTGGTTGGCGTGAGCCTGACGGCTGACAACTGTGCCATCGGCGCGGATTACGAAAATGCGCTTTCGATCCGCATCCCGCGTGGCGCCCCCTGCCTCGCTCAAATACGCTTCCAGGCGTTTGCTCGGCTCATGACGGAATGCACTCGCGTTGTAAACGGCGCCTGCCACCTGAACCGTGCTTAAGCGCGGCGGGACGTAAAAAGCGTCGCCATCTTCAAGTGGAAAATCCGGAATGTCTTCCAGGGTTGCCGCATCCGGCTTGATCTCCAGAACAATCCGTCCCGTCGGCTTGATCGAGGAGAGCTTTCCGATCGCGCTTTGCTGCATGGCGAGCTCTGCTTGCAGATCCGCTCCTGTCTGGCCGGGCACCGGGGGAGCATTCGCGAACCTGGCGCTGAGTTCCTGTTGCATCTGCGCGGTCGATTGCTGGAGTTCCGCTTCCTGGGCGCGGCGCGTTGATACACGGGCAAACAACGACGCGTAGAGGTAGGAGTGCGGTGTAATCCCTCCGGCTTGCTTGACAACATCTCTCAAGGTTTCACCCGGCTCCACTCTGTATACTCCCGGCGCGTTCACCTCGCCGCCAATCCTGACAAAGGCAGAGTGCTTCTCCATTGGCAGATCGAGGTCGGCCCGGGAGAATATAGTCACCACGTCTCCCGGTTTTAGTGCTTTATTTTCAGAGGAGGCCGAGTCCTCGATTGCCCCTGCGAGGCGAAATGGAATCAGCCGGGTGCTCAAGTCGTGAACATCGAGCCGCTCGATGACGGCATATTCCCAATTAATTTCAGCGCTGTTGCGGCCGACAGCATCGATTGCTTCCGTGCTCGATGTTCCGGGCTGATTGTTCCCCTTGTTCCCGGACTGACCGGAGTCCTGGGACGCGAATTGGCCGGCACCTGGGTTGGCGAACTGACCGGTGCTCCCATTTGCAGACTGACCAAGGCGCGAACCCGCAGACTGGCCTGCGCGCGAGCCCGATGGTTGGTACGATGACGAGTTACCGGACTGGTCGGCGCCCGAGTTCGCGTACTGAGGATCGCGCTGGTCCGCGTACCGGTCTATGCGAGGATTGCCGTTCTGGTCGTAGGCCGAGTTCCCATACTGATTCGCGACCGGATTGCCTAACCGATCCGTACGTGGGTTCCCATTTTGGTCTGTGTCTGGGCCCCGATACCGTGCAATGTCCGGGTCTCCGAATTGATGATCCGTATCTTCAGGGATTAACTGACTCTGCCGGTTCCAAAAATCTCTCGAAATCAGGGAGTCGCGTGATGGAATCAAGTCAGAGATCCGCATCCCTTCTTTCCATGCGTACCGGCCTGGAAGCGCGACACTCCCTCGAAGTATGACCGAGTTTTCAAACTTAGGTGAGAGCGGATATATCCGTAGAAGGTCGCCATCTTTCAGCGCCTTTTGCATGCCTGCGGCGTCAAGCGACAACTCCTCCGCCCTGCGACTGCTGTGATTGTCGATTCGCTCCAACAAAACCCGCTCAGCTCTTGCCAGGCTGGTAAGGCCTCCCGCTCCATCAAGAGCCTCGGCAATCGTTGTGGAGCCCTTTAGCTCGTAGATGCCGGGATTGTTGACATTTCCACTAATCGCCACCTGTGCGCCCACGGGTGGAATGAAGATCACATCCCCAGGGAGCAGTTGAACATCATGGGACTTATCGCCTTTTTGCGCAAGATCATAGATGTCAAACTCGCTCACCACCCGGTTTGCGCGTCTCAGCTGGATATGCCGCATTGTGCCGGTGGCCGAAGGCCCTCCCGATGTAAACAGCGCGTTGACCAGCGTGCTTAAGGAACTCACCGTATATCCGCCAGGTTGGCGGGCGTTTCCCAGAACGAAGATCTCCATTGACCGGAGTTGGCCTAATGCCACGTTGAGTTCAAACCCTTTGAACATGGCGCCGATGGCCGATCGAAGATATCCTTCGACTTGTTCGTACCGCAAGCCGGCAACGCTTAAGGTTCCCACTCTTGGCAGATATATCTGTCCGTTCCGGTCTACGGTGGCGCGGGAATCAATGTCGATTTTTCCCCATGCCCGTATCAGCAGCTCATCTCCCGGTCCCAACACATAGTCCGCTGGAACCGGAACATTGTCCACCGGTGCAAAGGTCGTTGGAACTTCGTCGAAGAGCTGCCTTCCGTACACAGAAAGGCGATGACCGGTAACATCCTCCGCAAACTGTTCAAAGTCGGACACGGTGGTGAGTGGGCCGACAATTCTGGGCGGGACGGGAACCGGAGCTTGGCCTGGCGGAACGCTAACTCCCGAAATCGACGTCGAATTCCCAAGATTGGGAATGCCGCCGCTTTGGATGGGAGGTGCCTGCGGCATCCTCATCTGACCGATCCCCGGTGTCGAAGATGAATCCTGGAGATCCTGGGCCGGTTGAACCGGAGTATTGAGTGAGGACTGGCCCTCGCAGAAGGCGCCGACCAACAGAAAGGTTACGAGAAATTTTGATTGCATAAGATGGAGGAATTCCTTGGATTCAGATCGATTCGATAGACGGCGAGGCCGTCGTGGAAAAGTGTTTATCGTGCCGTCTATTAGTCACAAAATGACAACCTGTCAGGTGAAAATCTCTTTTGTCCGGGTCTCGACCCGTTCTTCGCCTTCATTCCACGCCCTAAATCGACTTGCAGGCTCGACCTTGACGGTGTCGGAAGCGTCAATTGGTCAATGCCGCGGAAGGCTGCCTCGTATCGACCGGTGTTTCCGGGCGCCCCTTGAAAACCGGGCTTGTCCGCGGTAGGGCTTGCTTCGACGCTAACAACAATGCCTCGTGAAGGTAGCGAGATGTTGGGTTATAGTCTGGAATCAGTTCCTTCAGCCACAAAACGAGGGCCGCAACATCCTGGACTTCGACAATTTGTTTCAACTCCTGAAGCTGCAGTCGGAACCTCCTGGGATCGATATCGAATGGGCGGACGTAACTCCTTATTTTGGAGTGGGACGTCTCGATGAGGCATTCATTCTGAAGGCTCACCTCTTCAAAAAGCTTTTCTCCGGGGCGCACGCCCGAGAACTGAATCTTGATGTCCCTGTCCGGCTGAAGCCCGGACAAAAGAATCAGATTCTTGGCAAGATCCACGATTTTCACTGGCTCTCCCATGTCGAGAACAAAGACCTCGCCGCCTTTGGCCATCGAGAAGGCCTGGAGCACAAGCTGGGCTGCCTCTGGAATGGTCATGAAGTACCGGGTCATCTGCGGATGGGTGACCGTGACAGGTCCGCCGGCTGCGATTTGCTCCTTGAAGATTGGAACAACGCTCCCGTTGCTTCCGAGCACATTGCCAAAACGCACCGCCACAAACTTGGTGCTGGTCTGCTGAAACAGCGCCCGAATAGCCAACTCCGCCACCGCCTTTGTAGCTCCCATCATGCTCGTTGGGCGCACGGCCTTATCCGTAGAGATCATGACAAAGTCTTCGACGCCATGTTTGGCCGCCGCTGAAGCAACATGCCAGGTACCGAAGATATTGTTTTCGACCGCCGCAAAAACGTGCTCTTCCATCATCGGAACATGCTTGAAAGCTGCTGCATGGTACACGACCGATGGATGATATTTCAGCATTACTTGCCGTAGAGTATCTGGGCGCGTGATACTGCCGATCTCGTGATGAAACGACAATACCGGGAACGACTTGCGAAGCTCTCTGTCGATCTGAAAGAGCGGAGTTTCCGCTTCGTCGAAGCCCACCAGAGCGAGCGGGCGGAATGGAGCAATCTGCCGGCAGATTTCCGACCCGATTGAACCCGCGGCGCCGGTCACCAACACAACTCTTCCTTGTATCCGTTCTCGAATGCTTTGCTGGTCCATGTAGACAGGCTTTCTGCCCAGCAAGTCCTCGACGGCGACATCGCGAATCTGTCTTCCTAACTCCGCATCCTGTATAAGTTCTCCCAGGCTTGGCACCATCTTGTATTCAACCTGGGCCTCGAGTACGTGCTCCAGAATCCCGACCATCTGTGGCCCTGTCGCGGATGGGATCGCTATCAGGACTCGCTTGATCTCGTGCTTCCGCACCAGCGCCCCAAGGTCCTTTCCGGTTCCAAGAACTCTCTTGCCCTGCAGGTTCATGTTCGCCTTGTTCGGATCGTCATCGATCAGGCCAATCACGTTGCACTTCAACGACTCGTTCTGACGAAGCTCCCAAATAAGAGCCAGTCCGGCGGATCCGGCTCCATAGATGAGAGCTCTTGTCATCTCGCTATCTGGGCGATTCAACATTTTGGATGTGATAACCGCGCGAACCGCCGCCCTTCCGCCGAGGGTCAATGAGCAGGCCACCAGCCAATCAATGAAATACACCGATCGCGGGACGCCCGGTGGCCCGAGCAGAATGAATATGATCACTCCCCCGACCATCGACCCAGCCGAGTTTGCCAGGATAACTCGTAGGCCATCGTAGACCGAAGTATGGCGCCAATGATTCCAACTGACCCTGCAGGTAATGAATGCGGCCGACTTCACCGCTACCCATATGCATAGGGCGGCCCACATGGGACGAATGAGCTGCCTTGGCACGGCGCCGTCAAACCGCAACTCGAATGAGAGAATGGCCGAGCAGGACAGCGCAGCCAGATCAATGCAGAATGCCAATAGACGGCGCTGAAGGCTTTCAAGCTCAAATCGTCGAGAAGACTGCGGGGATTGGTCCATTTCTTTCTCCTGCCCCTTGTTTCGCTCACCTACGTTCGAATTCATCGGCTCAGAAAGTGGATTAAATTGGCGTTGTTGAGAGGTTGGCTGGCGCCGACAGTGTCCGGATTCAACCTGTCATGGCAACCGCTTCTGCAATTTCCATCGCCGGCCTGTTATTTTGTTGGGACGCTGGACACCAGGCCGAGCCGAAGTTCATCGGCCGTAATGCCGCATCCTTCCGGAATGTGAATAGAACTTTCTTGAGGCTTATTGATTGTGGTTTCCCGCATCTTTCACTTCCCTTATGGTGACGGCATGCGAATCCGTCAGCACCGCGGGGGCCAGCACCTCCAGCCAAAACGAAGTGTATGCCCGGCGCATCTTCAGACGGCTCGAATACGAAGGCTTGTCACTGTCAATCATGTTGCATATCCTCGGATGCGTTAGCGTCGTCATTACTAACGCAGAGGTAAGCATTGTGGCGTCCAGATCACGGATCTTCCCACTCTCGATGCTCATCTCGAAGTAGTTGTTGATGAAGTTGAGAAGAGGGGAGAGATGGCGGTGGCAGAATCCATCCATCTTCCCCTGCAGTTCCAGAAATGCCACGGCGATCAGACGGAGCAAATCTGGATTAAAGTCTGCTGTATTTGAAAGAAGCTCGAGAATCTTCGACAAGACAACTTCCGGAGCTTGACGTTGCGCCAATTCGTCCAGCAACTCCTTGGGAAGTTCCAACCCTGCAAAATGAAACTGAAGGGTCGCCCAGAACAGCCCCTCCTTACTGCTGAAATGACGGAAGATTGTGTTTTCGCTTACGCCTGCAAGTTGCGCTATCTCACGCGTGCTCGTCGCATGATACCCCTGACAAGCAAACAGCTTGCATGCCGCCCGGACAATCGTCGCCGCTCTAACTGCCTTCTTGGTCTCGGGCAAGGTCTTACCCCTCGTTATTTTGAAGCTGTTTGTCTTGGCGCGAACTGAGCATGAATGGTCGCAGATTCAATCGATCGGTAGGGCTCACTTTAAAGGCGAGTTGCATCTCCGCCATTTTGGCACAGGAACACTCTAGGAGAGGATGACCGGCTTTTCGAAATACCCGGATCAGCTGGTGTAAAACGCGAGCGGCTCCTCATTGCCCGGCATCCGGTAAGGAGGTTGCTTAACTGGCAACGGCTCGAGATCCTCGGCATCCACTTCGATTGCGGCATTCTGGTTTATCAGCGCGATGGTCAGAACAAACCGCATGCCTTGGCCTTTTCTCACTAGCGTCCCTTGAAGTCCCTGCATTACGCCGCGTCTGACCAGGACTCTCTCGCCAACAACAAGCTCGTTGTATGGTTCGACCCGTCCTTTGCTGAGTTCGGAGCGAAGAAACTCGACTTCGGAATCGTGAAGAGGTAAGTGATTCTGGCCATTACCCACAATTTGAAGCACGCCGGGACATTCGAGGACCCTACCCCGCTCTCTCCGTTCGATATGTACGAATAAGTAGCACGGAAACAGCGGCAGCACCAGCTTCGCTCGTTGCCGGTTCCTCCACACCTTGACGGTTTCATATGTGGGCAGAAATGACTCGATGGCCCGTACTTCAAGGTGCTTCACTGTTGATTTTTCGTTTTGCGGAATGGTGAAGACAGCAAACCAATTGCGCTCGGCCTTGGCGAGCTCTGACCCGTCTTTCAAAGAGTTCCGACACTCGAATTTTGGATTCTGTTCTCGCAAGCTTTTCAGGGCCCCGGTCCTGACATCGCGCCGACCGCTAATAACCAATATTGCAGGCCGGCGTGAATAAGGAGTTAATCGCTCGATGATGACCGACGACTGAATATAGCTTCGCTGTGCTGACTTGGCAGGCCATTCTGAAAGCTAAGCCCCCGGCGAAATCATCACCACGTGTTACGATCACCAAACGCGATAAACAAGAAACACGAAACAGAAAAGAACCAATTCGAGACACAATCGTCTGAGTGCATCCACGTCCGATGCCCATTGTCCAGTGAATGACGCTCCACCAAACCGGACAGGATTGTTCTGCTCATTTCTTGTGGGAAGTGTGAGCCAGCACCTTCATTTTTGCAAGTGCAATTCGATCTGTGCGAGTTAAACATCGTCTATGAGTCTTGTCATCGAACCCGCATAGTAAGTTACTTAAGAGTAAACAAGTGTCGGCCAGACGGCTTAAAATCAATGGCTTAGCAGAGGCCCCAGGGTGAGTGGAATGCCGACGAAATTGATACTGAGATATTTTGACTCTAACTTGCCAGTCTGTTTCCAGCAGGCACGACGAGAGTCGTGATCAACGGAAAGGGGAGGCAGGTACTTCCATTCCTGTTTCCGATTTAAAGAGCGCCAGAGTTCCTTGAAAGCGTGGAATACGCGGTTCTACGGGAGTTCGATCTCGGTCCTGATATCTCGGGCCGGAAAGGTCTGATTGCTGACGCTAGGCCGCAGCCGCGAATATGAAGGCCTTCCTCGACGAAGCCCAGGGAGCTACCTGATCGACCACCTGTTCCTGAGGATTCGCCACAGGAAGCGCCCAAGCGAAAAGCACAGTGCCGACGCTTGGAACGCTACGAAAAGATAAAACGTCTGATTGATGGCGGGACGAGTCATTCCGGACCTCAAGGCAGCTCGGGATACCGTTGCGAACCCTGCAGTGATAGCTCTCTTACGGCGTCTTCCCGGAGCGCCAGGAATGCCAGTTCCCGAGCACCGTTGATTCATTCGGTGACTACCTCGGAAAGCGCTACACAGATGCAATTACATGGACGGGGCGCAGCAAGGTCGATGGACAGGTAGACATGATGCGGCGAGAACCGCATGCCAGATTGCAGGGCAGTTTGGTTTTTGAGGTGAGTACGCTCCAGGGCGAAGTGTCCTTTGCGAATACGGCAGCCGCAGGCGGCGACGAAGATTCAAGGTGTCGGAAAGCCTCGGGTCAGAATTAGAAAGCGCACCGTGGACCTGAATGATTCGTTGCAGAAACAGGGGATCGACCCAGTGCAGGTTATTGTGCTTCGGCATCGCCCCAGCGAGCCCACATTCGGCAAGGTGTCCCCGTGGTCAGCCGCAGACAAGCCTGATTGCTTGAATGCTTATCAACGGACACAAGGGGAACGCGTTGAAAAGGCCACGAAGGGTGCGTCCTACGTTGCCCTGTTCAACGGCCACGAACCCGGGAAGGCGTTGTTCATTGGTTTGTATTCAATCGGGCCGACGCTCTGCCAATGGCGGGTAATCTATTCCATCGTCGATATTTCTGACGGCAAGGACTAAGTGGAAACCGCATATGGAGGGGCAACCTATACCAAAGATGGAGAAACTATGCCATCTCCGGGCAGGGCGGTAACACTCTTCTCAAGAAGCGTAACCAGAAGGATTTTCTCTTCTCCATCCCGCAAAAGGTTTCGCCTGACATGGACACCGGAGATGTGATTCATGTAGAGAACACATGAAAGGAACGGCTGCACTCCCGCGCCCCATGACCTTAACGACAACTAACCGGGATGTTTGTCGTTGGCCTTTTCAATGATTCCATCTGCTTGAGCTGGGTACTGATGTCCAAATGGCGTTATCATCGCCTCAAGATGCTAACGATTGAAAGATTGAAATGGCACGGAAAGTGCCCGCGCCATCCCATGTTTGACCCCGAGGCTGATGGAGTCGGCGTCATCAAGGGTGGCTGTCCACGCTGTCTGGAACTGCAAGACATTTTCGAGAGCCACCGGCACACATTGCGTTTGATCGACGCCTTTGCGCCAATCTCGACTCAACGTCCAAGGTCATCAGAGCCCAGCCCTGACCGCCAGCAGGATCTGTTCGCTTCCCTAGTCTGATCCGCTCGTCACTGCGTCTCCCAGGCACTGGGGGCTGATTGGATGGTGTCCATGCCCGCCGCAGGGCGGTTTCATTCTCGGCCCAGAAGGCCGTCCGCCGCCTCGATCCCGACACCGAACTCTTCACCTCCTGACCAAGTCGGCTCCAATCATCGAGAGTGTCGGCGAGACGTCCCGCAGCTTGGCTGGAATCGCGCAGGACCGTCGGCAGGCGCAGCGCCTTGAGATGATCTTCGAGCAGCAGTTGCGGCGTGCCGGCTTGAAGTTGCGCGGTCATGGCATCGCCTCCAGGCTGGGTTGCTTGGCGAGCAGTGTCATGTAGTCGGCGGCTGGGGTGGTGCGCACCTGGGCCAGAGGCAGATGTGGCCAGTTGTCCATGTCCAGCCGCGGTGGCCGCTGTTCGATGCGGCATAGAACCAGAAGCCGCAGGGCATCGAAGCTGATCGTGTTCAGTCGAAAAGCGTGCTCGATGGCGGCAGCGACCTCTTCGAGCGGAAAGGTCTCAAGCAGCGGGCTGGATCGGGTGGATTGGTTCTACCGGCTGACCATCGTGGCGTATCACCTGGTGCGGATGCGGAGATTGATTGCGATTGAATCGCTGGCCCACTAGGGCCGAAGTGTGCCTGGAGGTCGAAAAGACGGCATCCAGACGCAAAACGAAGAGAGGAAACCGCGGCGAAACAGGCCGAAAAGACGAAAAAATCCGCTCCCAGGGAAAAGCAAAATGGGAATCACGGGTTTCTCCGCAGCCTGTAAAGCCCCTGAGCATTTAGTTCCATATGGACGCATCGAAAATAGCCCAGGGCAAGCGGAGCGCTGCGCTGGGAAGACGAAGAAAATTGCGATCTCGCCCCGGCGGGGCGATGTGGACCGACCCATTGCTCCGCTCTTTCGTTCATGCGATTGCCCTAACCCGACGTCTCCGTTCCGGTACAGTTTCCAGGCCCAGCCCTTTAGAATTGGCACGAACTCATATCGCCGGAGGAATTCGTGGCAAAAAAGGCTCTTTGGCTTTCCGCAGTAGTCTTGGGCATCTCATTCTCGCTGGTAGCGTTGGCTCAATCCGTCTCCAGTGTGGTGGTCGAGCGCGGCGCGACGATGAAGACCCGCGACGGCGTGACCCTGCGCGCCGACATCTACCGGCCTGCCGCCGAAGGCAGTTTTCCCGTGCTCTTGCAGCGCACCCCATACGACAAAACCAACGCCGCCGAGTTCGCGCGCCTCGCCGTCGCTCGCGGCTACATGGTTGTGGTCCAGGATGTACGCGGCCGCTACACATCGGAGGGTGAGTGGTACCCCTTCAAGTACGAGATCCAGGACGGCTTTGACACCGTTGAATGGGCGGCCACGCTGCCCAACGCCAACGGCAAAGTGGGCATGTTCGGCGGATCTTACGTGGGAGCAACACAGATGCTCGCCGCCATCGGCCATCCGCCGCATCTGGCTGGAATCTGCCCCGTGGTCACCGCCAGCAACTACCACGAAAACTGGACCTACCAGGGCGGCGCGCTCGAGCAGTGGTTTGACGAGTCGTGGACCGCCGGCCTGGCCCAGGACACCATGAACCGCGAAGTCAGGCAGGCCACCAACGCCATAGTTGGCAGTACGGTCTTGCCGTTGAAGCAGTTTCCGGTCTTCAATCTCCAGGTCGGTCCCGGTTCGGTGAGTTTTACCCGCAAGCTGGCGCCCTACTTCCTCGACTGGCTCGACCACCCTTCGTATGACGGCTATTGGAAACAGTGGTCCATCGAGGAGAACTTCGCCAACATCCAGGTTCCCGCGCTCACCGTCGCCGCCTGGTATGACATTTTCCAGGGCGGCTCGCTGCGCAACTACCTCGGCATCAAGGCACACGGCGGCACTGAGGCTGCACGCTCCGGCCAGCGCCTGTTGGTCATCGTCGGTGGACACGCCGGCAACGGCCGCAAGATTGGCGCGGTCGATTTTGGTCCCGCGGCCGAAGAATGGGACGAAAACGCGGCCACCCTGGAGTGGTACGACTACCTGCTGCAGGGCAAGCAGAACCACTGGGCCGTAAAGCCCGTCAGAATCTTTGTCATGGGCAAGAATCAGTGGCGCGACGAGGATTCGTGGCCCCTCGCCCGCGCCGTCGAGTCCCGCTTCTACCTGCACTCGGCGGGCACGGCCAACTCTGCCTCAGGTGACGGATCGCTCTCGCCCTCGCCCGCGCGCGCCGAGACGCCGGACAAGTTCATTTACGACCCAGGCAACCCGGTGCCGACTGTGGGCGGCCCATTATGCTGCGACGGCGTGCATCTCCCCGCCGGCCCTCGCGACCAGGCGGAGGTGGAGGCTCGCCCGGACGTCCTCGTCTACTCCACGCTGCCCCTCGATGAGGACGTTGAAGTCACCGGCCCGGTGAAGCTGGACCTCTACGCCAAATCCACGGCCGTGGACACAGACTTTACCGCCAAGCTGGTGGACGTCGCTCCCAACGGATTCGCCCAGAACCTGACCGAGGGTATCTTGCGCGCGCGCTATCGCGAGTCGATGAGCGCGGCCAAGCCGCTCGTTCCCGGCACCGTCTACCACCTCACCATCGATCTCTGGTCCACGAGCAACGTCTTCCTCAAGGGCCACAAGATTCGTGTCGAAATTTCCAGCAGCAACTTTCCGCGCTTCGACCGCAACCTGAACACCGGCAAGGACGCAGCCACGGACGCCACGTTTGTGAAGGCCACCAATACGGTTCTTCACGACGCCGCTCACCCCAGCGCGCTTACGCTTCAGGTAGCGCCAAGATAAAGCTGCCGTCGCTGGGGTGCCTGATTCTGTAGCACAGGCCGGGTTGCCGACGCTACAGGATCAGGCTGCCGGAGAATGCGCGCTAGATAGAGCCGAGATAGTTACCGTAGGTCATCAGTCCGACCGCTACAAGCAATAGGATGAATGCCGCAGAGAGTGCAGCCCAGGTGCGAGGACGGCATCCCTTCCACTCGCGCAAGATGAGGCCGACCAGCGCGCTGAACAGGACGATCATGGCGTTGATGATGGCCCAACTGGTGAACTTGTACGCGCCCATGCGCACCTGGCCCAGGCCATAGGCAAAGAACTGTCCGTACCACAGGATGCCGGTGAGCGCTGCCATGGAGAAGTTGATGGCGAGCGTCGAACTCCGTCCGCCCGATGGCAACGTAACGTACTCGCGCAGCGTGCCCTGGCGAAGATGCAGGAAGAGGCAGTAGGCAGCCGAACTAAGGAATGCGCCACCACAGGAGAAGATGTAAATCACGTTGCCCTGGAACTGGCCCGCGCCGTGGTCGGCGGCAATTTGGGCGATGGGCCGGCCCACATCGAGCGAGATGCCGAAGATCGCCGAACCCAAGCCAGCCAGGATGCAGAAGAAGAGGCCCTTGACGAGTTGGAAGCCCTCAGGCAAGGATTCGGTTTTGCGCAGATCGTTATCCTTGAGCCAACCGGCCAGACCGGAAACGAGAATGCCGACGGCGGCGGCAGCAACGCCCGCCAGCACCCAGGACGTGCCCGGCCGCGCCAACTGAGCTACCAACTCGCCTGAGAGAAGCGGGGTAAACAATGTTCCAAGTACGCAAGATATGCCGATGGCGATGGCATAGGTAAGGGAGAAGCCAAGATAACGGATGGCGACGCCGAAAGCTGTTCCGCCGATGCCGAAAAGCATTCCCAGCAGAAGAGTATGGACCATGACGCGAATTGATGCCTGGCTGAGCACGGCTGCCAGATTCGGCGTAGTCGCCCAAGCCCCCAGCCAGGGAAGAATGACCCAGCACGCCAGAGCCTGGGCCAGCCAGTAACTCTGCCACGACCAGCCCCGCGTCTTCTTCTGCGGGGTATAACAGAGCGCGGAACTGCAGCCGGCGAAGGCCAGAATGACTGCGCCGAAGAACGGATTGGGTGCCATGATTGCCGAACCTCTTACCGGCTAGAATTCTGACCGCGTAATTTCGTCCCTTTTAGATTCGTGGTCTCCCACCCTTTCGCCAGAGAAAAGGCAAAAGGATGGGGCACGGAGTTGGTACAAGAACATGCGATCAGAGACCTAGACTTGTTCGTCAAACTCCGCGGGAAGCTGAAGCGGATAGTCCCCAAACTCACGCACCAGTTTCACAATGTAGTCGTAGGTCTGGCCGGAGACGGCGCTGCTTACCGAGTGGTCCGACTGGAAGATGTACCCGCCGCCCTTGGCCGCATTGAGTTTGCGCAGTACCTCGCGCCGAATGGCCTGGCGGTCCCCGCTCTCCCAGATTTGCATATCGCTGTTGCCGCAGAAGCCGATGCTTTGGCCATATTGGCGGCGCAACTCAACGCAGTCCATGCCAGCCTTGGCCTCTAGCGGATTGTAGGCGTCGATCTTGATGTCGATGTAATCCTGGAAGATTTTCTTCACATTGCCGCAGCCGTGGTAAATGACCGGCAAACCATTGGCGTGCGCGTAGGCTACCATCTCCGCCACCCACGGCTTGAAATACTCGCGCCAATAATTCGGCGAGAAGAACATGCCCTTCTTGTAGGCCACGTCGCCCCAGATCACCATTCCGTCAATCAGGCCGTTGGCCGCGTCAATCTCGGCCTTGGCGCACTCCAGATAATAAGCGCCGATGCGGTTGATCACCGCGCCCATCCGGTCGGGGAATTCGGCCATCCACATCATGGCGTTGACCTGGCCGATAAGGCGCGTGAGGCACTCGCTCACTTCGCCCATGCTGCCGTATACCGGGAAATCGGGCCGCAGCGACTTCACGGTATCGATCCAGGGAGGAGAATTGCGTTCAAATCCATCGCCTACGCCGGCAATCTGGTTGTCGCCTGCCGAGAAGAAGCGACGAGGATCGCGCGGGTCGTCAAACTCGGCCTTCTCCAGCTTTTCAAAGGTATCGAGCTCCCAGCCCATCATCTCCGGCATGGGGAACTCGAACTTTTTGCGCATGATGGTGCCGTAGCCGGTCTTGACGACGACCTCTTCGGCATTTTCCTTGAGGGTCTCGAAGGGACGAATCCACGGGTCGCTGTTGGGCACCGTCGAGATCCAATCCAGGTCGTAGTAGTAATACGGATTGGCGTCGTCCGGCAGGCCGAGGTCCTTGCGCCAGCGGGAGGTAAATCCGCCCCAGAAAAAGTCGCTGATAGGCACCCGATCCGGTTCTTCGTGGCGCAGAGCTTTGTTGAGCCGTTCCAGCTTACGCAAGGTACTTGGCTTGCGGCCAGCGGGGTCGTTGGTCTTACCGAACACATTAAACATGCCCATTGATGTATCTCCGAGAAGTGGAACCACTGTACAAGAGAGCGTATACAGCCTGCAACCTGCAAAGTACCGGTTTCGGTCAGGGATTCGTGCGTTGCCGGGATTGCAGGTTATCGAGGCAGAACGTGCAGTGGCGTCTGGGGCGGAGCCAACCCCGATGTCAAAGGCCAGGACGAAATGGGGGAGCAGGGGCTTCAACCCCTGCAAAGCCTCATCCGTCCCCCCAAAACCCGCATTTTCGCGCGCGTTTTGAGATTACTTCCGGTTGGGCGAGATATGCATCGAACACGCATAAATTGACCTCTGTCCAGGTCAATGGTCATGCTGGGAGTCATCGGTACCGTCCGACCATTTGCCGACCGGAACCATAAAGATTGTCAGCCGATCGGTCCCCACCTCATCTGCCAAAATCGGAGAGCCTTCCAGATTTGCCCCCCAGTATGCGGCGCCGACTTGAGGAACAAAAAACATCAGGTGCGGATGCCAATGTCCAACGTGATCGTTGAGATACCCTTGTTTGGACAGCATGAAACACATGGCGCCAGGTTCCTGCGCAGGCAATTCCTTCTTGTCGAAAGCGGCCTTCAGGTTGTCGGCGATCTGGGATTTCGACTGCCCAGCCAACGCCCACTCCGTCTTCTTGATCGTCAGCGGAAGATAGGTGCGCACTGCTGCGGGGTTGAAACAGATGGGACCCCGGAGCTTTGGATTCCAGAACTCTGGAAAGTCGAATCCGGCAGTCCACGATCTCTCCACCATGCATACAAAGCCGTTCTTGCCTTTGACTGCCGTCTCGTAACCGTGCCGTTCAAGCACCATCACGTCGGCATCCTGCGCAATGGACGGCGGAGCCGCGCTCCGGGCCAGGGCAATCTCGGCAGTCCGGTCTCCCATAAGGTATTGCTCCAGCGGGGCCATGCTGGTGTATGAGGCTTTGGTGCCCTGCGCCTGCGTTTGCCAGGCCACGCCAAGCAATAGGACGGTCACGAGAATTCTTCTTGCCACCGTCCCGATGTTTTTCCAGGAACTCTGCTTCATGAATCCTCCTTCGCTCCATTTGGCATGGTAAGTTGATATCAACATATTATGCTGCTGTCAACCGCGGGCGGGTGGCCGAGGTCCATGGTCCCAAAATGACTGCGTGCCGGCGGCTGAAACAGTTGTTTGGATTCAGGCATTCGCAGAACTTGTCATGTTCTTGGCCGCAGTTCACCTATATCTTTCAACCTCGGAAGGAGAAACCAGTACGCTTGTCTAAATCGTCAGGAGTGTATCGTCCCCTATCCTTACATTACCCGCCGCAAGCGGGCACATGTGGGAGCAAATCCCGCGCCACCGCGGGTCCTCAGCCCACAGTTTCGCTTGGCCTACCTGCAGATCATTACCCTCCCTGGCGCAGAATCATCAGGTCTCGCTCAACGACAAACTTTGCGGCGGAGCCCATTAGGTCTCCAGCAGCGACACCTCCAGCACTTCGGCGCGGGGTCCTGCGCCGCGCTTGACCTTGAGGGTCTTCAGTTCCCACGGAGCAAGCGCCACGGTGTGATCGAGGCCCAGAAGGGCGCTCTTGAGAGTGGCTTGCGTCGCGGTCCCGGTGCGCTCCTGGATGCGAATGATGGTCTCGTCCTGGGCGCGCTCGGCTTGTTTGACGGCCAGCACCCACACGCTGGCCGGCGTGATTTCAAGATAAGAGCGCTCCCACGGCTCCGTTCCGTGATGCGCGGAATCCATCACGAACTCTGCAGGAGTTTGCAATTCTTCGCCCATGCGGTCCAGGTTCAGTTGGTCATAGGTGCCGCGCGAGGCAAAGAGCCAGAAGCGGCGCTCCTGGCGGCCCTGATCCTGCCATGCGTTGTTGTCGTTTTGGGGCACGGTATTTGGATTGTGCCGCGCAAAGGGAGCAGAGCGAATCAGCACGGTGCGGAAGAGTCCGTCCTTGCAGTCGCAGCTGTAACTGGAGTCGTTCAGCACGGCCATGGTGTAGTTTGCCGTGCCAAGCTTGCCCTGGACCGCGCCCCAGTCTTGATACGGCCGCTCGTCGCCGTTTGGCGTGCGCTCGATCACCGTGCCAGGAACTTTTGCGAAGTTCCTGGGCTGGGTGAGCGCGGTGGGGATTTCAAGTTTCAGCATCTGCTCGTGTTCGCGCCAGTCGATGACAAAGCGCAGTTCGACAAAATCAAGACCGGCGAATTGCGCGATGTCGAGCACAATCTCAGAGTCCTGCCACTTGGCGCGCTGGCGCGTGACGCGGGTGACCGGACCGTCTTCAATCACTGTGGATGAGACAAACGTGGGCCGGCCCAACTCCTCGCGGAACTGCTTGATGCCGTGCGCCCAGGTGTCGCTCGAGTCTTTGATGGCCACCAGGCCAATGGGAGCGGCCAGCATCTCCGCGCCATCCGCGGCCTTAAATGAAGAGATGCCGAGTGCGGAATTGGAAGGTTTGAAGAAGTCCTTGTAGGCTTCAGCCGCGGGCGGCTCACCATGCTTCAGCTCGAAGACTTTGTAACCGCACGCGGGCAGCTCAACCCATGCCGAAATCCGCTGGAAGAAATTGGTCATGCTCTGCGAAGGCCGCCATTGCAATGGAATCGTCGTGCCATCTTTGGCTGCGAGATGAGTAATCTCGGTCTTGGGCGTTCCCGGCTCCCAGGGAAGATGGGATGGATCCTTCTCCGCATAGCACTCGGCCAGAACCTTCCGCTTCCACGGCAGTGGATTGAAGAGAAAGACCGCGCTCTCCGTGACGCCGCTCATGTCAACGCGCTTGGCCATGGTCTCAAGGGCTTCAACCTTTTCAGTCGTGGCTACTTCGCAGGCATAACCGACGCTGTCGCGCACGTCCTGGTAGTCGGAATAGAGCGAGGTGCCGGCCATCATGTCGTGGAACTGGCAGAAAAGCACCTTCCACCAGGATTCGGCGAACTGTTCCGATGGGTAAGCGTGGCCCATGGTCCGATTGGCCACCAGCGAGATAAGTTCCGACTCGCCCAGCGAGCGCTCGGCGCGGCGGTTGAGGAACTTGCCCTCGCCATAAGCCGAATAGCAGCCGGTGGCGTGGATTTGCAGCTCGCTCTTGATGACCGGCAGCGACGCAAAAGCCGGTGACTGCTCCGCCGCGCGGAAGAACTCGGCTAGTGTGCTGAAGCGCAGTTCGGGCAGTGTCGGGTCCTTCTGCATTTCGAGAATCTGGCGCAATTGCGTCTTGGTCACCGCGCCGCCGTGATCGCCAACGCCTAGGAAGAATGCGCCGTGATCGAAGCCCGGCGCAAAGTCCCCGGTTGCCGCCGGCTTCACCATGTCTACATTTGCGTCGTAGTTCTTCCAGATGCGCAGGGTCAGCACCCGCGAGCCGTCAGGGCCTTCCCACCAGAACAGGAGAGGCAAATCCATCTCGTGTTCCTGGGGACGCATGAAGACGTAATAGCCATAGCCGGCGCGCTTCAGGATGGTGGGCAGGCCCGCGGCGTGGCCAAAGGAGTCGGGATTGAAGCCGATTTTGACGTCTGATCCGAGGACGCGCTGGGCATATTGCTTGCCGTAGAGCGCGTGGCGGACAAAGCTCTCCGTCGAGGGAATGTTGCAATCGGGCTCGACGGGCCAGCCGCCGACCACCTCCCAGCGGCCTTCGCCGATGCGCTGCTTGATCTCGGCCAGCATCGCCGGATCGGCCTTCTCAACCCAGCGGTAGTGCTGCATGGAGGAATGGCTATAGCGGAATTCCGGCGTCTCGTTCATGCGATTGAGAGCGCTGCGGAAGGTATTCAGCACGGTATCGGAGCCATCGCGCCAGGGCCACAGCCACGCCGCGTCAATATGCGAGTGACCGATAATGTGCAGGACCTTGCGCGGTCCAGTGGCTGCGCCGGCTTGGGCAAGAACTGGAGCCACTGCGACCGCTCCCAGCGATGCGGCGCCCTGTACAAGAAAATCGCGTCTGGACAGTTCTTTCGCTTGTCTGCTCACGTGCCGAATCCTCCATGGACATCTGGTTGGTGGAAAGTCTGTAGCAGAAATGATGCTCCAGCGGGTTGGGGCTGCGCAACCTTTAGCCCCACCGCAGGCAGTCTGCGAAAATAGAAGCAGATGCTCTCCCTTCAAAATGCCGGAAAGCGGTTTGGGCCGCGGATTCTGTTTCTTGAGGCCAACTGGCTCATCCGCAGCAAGGAAAAAACCGCGCTCGTCGGCGCCAACGGCACCGGCAAATCGACCATCATGAAGGTGCTGGCCGGCATGGAGACGCTGGACTACGGAACCGTGCAGCAGACGCGCGGCATGAGCATCGGCTACCTGCCCCAGGAGGGCCTGGCGCTGGCCGGGCGCAGCGTATTTGAGGAGTGCCTCACCGTCTTCGACGAACTGCGCGAGATGGAGAAAGAAGTGGAGCGGCTCGGTGGCCAGCTTTCCGTGCTGGACCACGAAGGATCGGAGTACGAGGCTGCCGCCGAGCGCTACTCCATGCTGCAGGAGCGCTTTCACGCCCTCGACGGCTACGCGCTGGATGCGCAGGTGGGCGGCGTGCTGACCGGCCTGGGCTTTGGCAAAGAGGATTGGGCGCGGCAGACGACTGAGTTCAGCGGCGGCTGGCAGATGCGCATCGCGCTGGCCAAGCTGCTGCTGGCCAAGCCGAATCTGCTGCTACTCGACGAGCCTACCAATCACCTGGACCTTGAAACCCGCAACTGGCTTGAAGACTATCTCCATAGTTATCCTTTTGGATATATCCTGATTTCCCATGATCGCTATTTCCTGGATGTAACCATCGACCGCACGGTGGAGATATGGAACAAGCGGCTCAATATCTACCAGGGTAACTACACCAAGTACCTCAGCCAAAAAGATGAGCGGCGCAATCAACTCGAAGCGGCTTACCGCAACCAGCGCATCCAGATTGAGCACCTGGAGTCGTTCATCAACCGCTTCCGCGCCCAGGCCACCAAGGCCAAGCAGGTGCAGTCGCGCATCAAAGAACTGGAAAAGATTGAGCGCATCGAAATCCCTGAAGAAGAGTCGGTGATTCACTTCAAGTTTCCGCAGCCGCCGCCCTCGGGACGCACGGTGGCAGAGGCCGATGGGCTCAGCAAGAGTTATGGCGCCAAGCAGGTTTTGAATAACGTCAAGTTCGCAATCGAACGCGGCGACCGCGTGGCCCTGGTGGGCGTGAACGGCGCAGGCAAGTCGACGCTGATCAAGCTGCTCACCGGCGAGGAAGCGCCCACCGAGGGCCAGGTCAAGCTGGGCCATAACGTCATCAGCGAGTATTTTGCGCAGGACCAGTACAAGGTGCTGGACGGCGACGCGCGCATGCTCGACGATATCAGCCGCGCCGCCATCAAGGTGCCGGAGCAGGCGCTGCGCTCGCTGCTGGGCTGCTTTCTGTTTAGCGGCGACGATGTTTTCAAGCCGCTTGGCGTGCTCTCGGGCGGTGAGCGCAACCGCTTTGCCCTGGCGCGGATTCTGGTTTCGCCCTCAAATTTTCTGCTGCTTGACGAGCCAACGAACCATCTGGACATGCGCGCCAAGGACGTGCTGCTGGATGCGCTGGCGGCTTTCTCAGGCACCGTGGTTTTCGTCTCGCACGACCGATATTTCATCGACCGGCTAGCCACGCGGGTGCTGGAAGTGGAAGGCGGCAAAGTTACCAGCCACGAAGGCAACTACGAGGACTATCTGCGCTGGAAGAGTCTTGCAGACGGCAGCCTTTCGGTTGAGATGACAGCGAAGGAAAAGCAGCCAGAGCAACCCCGCAATGGCGCAGCACCTGCCTCCGAAGCAGAGGAGGCCGACGCGACGACGCCCGACCGTCCCCGCCGTCTGAATCCCATCAAGCAGAAGCAGATGGAAGAGCGGTGTGCGTTTTTGGAAGAGGAAGTCCCACGTATTGAGGCCGCCATCGCGCATACCGAGGAGCAATTGGGGGTTTACGTTTCCGCTGCCGAGACGCAGCGACTGACCGAGCTGGCCGAAGACCTGCGCGCGCAGTTAGCCGCCCTCACCGCCGAGTGGGAAGATCTGATGGGACAACTCGAAAACGCTTGATTTTGGCTAAAACGGCTCAGGAATGCAGGATTTTTGGCCAAAAATGGAGCAAAATCCGCCGCAGGCGATTACCGATCAGTTAACAGGTAAAAATCTCAACATATTGAAACTATGTAAGTTGGCAGCGATGCAGGGGGCGAAGGGTCGCCTCTAAGTGTGCAGGGGGGGGTGGGGGTCAGGCGGATTTTCGCGATTTCGGCTCGCAATTCAGGGTGGCGAGCGCGACCTGCGCGGCATACAGGAGTTGGTTGGCCCTTTTCTCAGGAATCGCATTGATGAGTATGCCGTGGGCCGCGCAGGCGAGGAAGTCGCGGATGCTCTCATAACCCGCAAGAGTGGGCATGGCTCGGCAATAGGCAGGACCTGCCTCGTGGGCTGCGAATATCTTGTCCGTGGAGCTGCCTTTAGCATTTTTTTTCATGTACTCATCGAAGACGCGCTGCCAGGCGGCGCAGCAACGCTTGACGGCGGCGCGGGCTTGTTTGGGGTTGGGGTCTGGTGTCGAAGGAGGATTGGTCTCGTCCGAGGCGAGTTCCGGTGTTGACTTTTGGGTCATGGTGGATGCTCCGTTCTGAAATGCAGTGGTTAGTGATTAGTGGTCAGTTTGGCTGCACTTTTCGGGCTATTTTTTATTGTGCTCCGGGAAGTGGAAATTATATGCAAGGTTGCGAGGAGGAATATTCGTTTCCCAGGTCCGAGAATCCGGACCTGGGGCACCCGGCTGTTAGAAGAGCCTTTTTCAAAAATGGAAAGTGCACCCGAGCTGTAATACCTCAGGGGTTGAAACCCCTTGTCTCTCCGGCCCTTTCGGCACGACTGAAGTCGTGCCCTGATACAAAGCGGATTCTTCAAACACCTTCTAGTATCCTTTGCTCCAGACTATGAGGGGATCCTTATTCGTCTTCGTGCATAATCTAGAGACAATGGCACTTCTGTGGAATCCCGAGAGTTGGCAAAAGCGGCTGGCAGAGCTTGAGGCGCAGACTGGCGAACTGAAAGAGGCGCCGCTGCGGCGCGATGTGCGCTCGCTGGGAACGCTGCTGGGCGAAGTGCTGCGCGAGCAGGCGGGCGAGGAGTTTTTTGCCCATGTTGAAGCGCTGCGCCAGGGCACCACGCGGCGCCGCGATGCCGAGGCGCGGGGGGTGGAAAAGGAAGCCGCCCAACTTGCCGCGAGCGCGCTGGAGTTCGTCCATTCGCTACCCGTGGAACGAGCCATTCTGCTGACGCGCGCTTTTGCCTTTTACTTCGAGCTGATCAATCTGGCGGAAACCAACCACCGCAAGCGCCGCCGCATTGCGCTGCAACTGACGGGCGGGGCCAGCCGCCAGCGCGGGTCGCTCCTGGGCACTTTGAGCGAGATGCGCCGTGTGGGCATCGGCGCCGACGAGGCCATGGACTGGCTGAAGCGGGTGCTGATTGTCCCGGTGTTCACGGCGCATCCCACCGAGGTGGCGCGGCGCTCGGTGATGTTCAAACGGCGGCGCATCGGTGAGTTTCTCTCCACCCTCGACCGCATTCCCGTGCCCGAGCAGGAGCTGGCGCGGCTGGAAGAGTTGATTCTGGCGGAGATCAGCAGCCTGTGGCAGACCGACGAAGTGCGCTCGCGCCGGCCCACGGTTTACGACGAGATCAAGATGGGTCTGGATTACTACGACGTCTCGATCTTTGCCACACTGCCGGAGCTTTATCGCGAGATCGCGGTGGCGCTGCGCGGCGCGTACGGCCTGGAGATTGAGGCTCATCTGCTGCCCCAGGTGCTGTGCTTCGGCTCGTGGATCGGCGGGGACCGCGACGGCAATCCGTTTGTAACGCCGCAGGTGACGCGCGACGCCGTGCAATTGGCGCGCGGGCATTTGCTGCTCTACTACCAGCGGCAACTTGACGAGATCATCGACCTGCTGACCACCAGCGCGCAGCAGATGCCGGTGAGCGACGCGCTGCTCGTGCGGCTCAACGCGTATGTGGCCCATTTGCACACGCCGGAGGCGCAGGTCTTTGGCGAGCGCTACGAATTTGAGTACTATCGGCGCTTCCTGATTTGTCTCAAGGCGCGCATCCATCGCACGCTTGAAGTGATTGAGGAGTCCGGCTCCTCCGCGGCCGCGCTGCCGGTGATGCCCTACACGCTGGATCAGGGACAAGGCAAGCTGGCCCAGGTGCTGTCTGCCTATTGTTCGGTGGACGAATTTCTCAGCGATCTTGAAACGCTGCGCGCCTCGCTCGCGGCCAATCGCGGATTGCGCATCGCCCGGACGCTGGTCGATCCACTGATTTTGCAGGTGCGGACCTTCGGCCTGCATCTGCACTCGCTGGATATTCGCCAACATGCGCGGGTTCACGCCACGGCGTTGCAGGAGGCCATCAACGATACGGCCGCGCCGTTGCTGCCCGGCGGACTCTCGGAACAGACTGCCTCGGTGCTGGAGACCTTTCGCGTAGTGGCGGAGATCAAGAACGGCTGCTCGCCGGAAGCGATTCGCCAATATGTCATCAGCGGGGCGTCGACGGTGGAGGACGTGCTGGCCGTGGTGCGGCTGGCGCGGCTGGGCGGCGTGCGCGTGGAGGGCTCAGGGCGCGATCCGGGATTGATGCCTGTGCCGCTGTTTGAATCGATTGAGGACTTGCGCCACGCACCAGAAGTTTGCCGCGCGTTGTGGAGCCGGCCGGATTATCGAAAGTTGATGGCCACGTGGGATAACTGGCAGGAGGTGATGCTGGGCTATTCGGATTCAAACAAGGACGGCGGCATGCTCACCTCGACCTGGGAGATCTTCCGTGCGCATCGAGACCTGCACGTGGTGGCGCGCGAAGCCGGCGTAAAGCTGCGGCTCTTCCACGGGCGCGGCGGCACGGTGGGCCGGGGCGGCGGACCCACGCATCGCGCCATCTTTGCCCAGCCCATGGATTCGTTTGACGGGCAGTTGCGCATTACCGAACAGGGCGAGGTGCTCAACTTCAAGTACTCCGATGAAGTGTTGGCGGAGCGCAACCTGGAACTGATGATCGCCGCGTCACTCGACGCGCTGGCGCGGCCCAACGCACGCGACCCGGAAGGCCACTTCACCGGCATTTTGCAGCCGGAATGGGTTGCCGCGTTCGACGAGCTTTCGGGTATTGCCTTCGATTTCTATCGGACACATATTCTGGACGATCCCGGTGTGGTGACTTACTTTGAGCAGTCTACCCCGGTGGGCGAGCTGGAGCACGCCAAGATCGGCTCACGGCCTTCAAGGCGCAACGCAAGCCCGAGTCTGGCTGATCTGCGTGCCATTCCGTGGGTCTTTGGGTGGACGCAATCGCGGCTGCTGGTGCCGGCGTGGTTTGGCGTGGGCTTTGCGTTGGAGCAATATCTTGCCAAGCCCGGCGCGCTTGAGTTACTGCAAACCATGGCCCGCGAGTTTCCGCTGTTTATCGATCTGCTGCGCAATGTGGAGTTGGCGTTGGGCAAGGTGGACCTGGCTACCGCCCGGCTTTACGCGTCGCTGGTGGAGGATCGCCTGCTGCGCGAGCGCATCTTCGACATGTTCGAAGCCGAGTTCCATCGCACGGTGCGCGCCTTGCTGGCGGTGACCGGGCAGAGGGAACTGCTTGAGTCGAACCAGGTGCTCGGGCACTCGATCAAGCTGCGCAATCCTTACGTGGATCCCATGCACCTGATCCAGGTGGACATGCTGCGCCGCAAGCGCGCGGGCGAAGACACGCCGGAGGTGAACCGCGCGATTGCCGCGACGATCAGCGGTATTTCGGCGGGACTCAGGAACACGGGTTGAGGCAAGAATCCCGCGCCATCGCTCCGGAGCGGCCGCCGGAGCGATGGCGTCTATCTCGCAGGGCAATCTCATGAACGAAAACGCGGAGTAATGGATCGCGTTCACATCGCCCCGCCGGGGCGAAAATCGCAATTTTTTTCGTTTTCCCAGGGCAGCGTCCGCTGCGGCGGACTTGCCCTGGGCTATTTTCGATATGTCCCTCCGGGACGAAAAGCTCATGAACATCAATTGAGAGGGCAAAGGGCATCAATCTCGCCCGAATAGTCGTTCATGCGATTGCCCTGGTCTATCTCGTTACCCAAGCATCAAAAGATACTCGAGGGCGGCGTATTGGGGTGGATTTTCGTTCCGGTGATCGTGCCTTCCAGGTGACTCAGATGAGTGCCGGACTCGTCGAAGTTATCAATCGTAAAAGGGCCGCTGAAGCTTTCGCCATTCTCAGCCAGGGTTACCTCTTCACGTATTTGGGTGGGACCGATTAGTTCGCCTGCTGGTCCAGCCGGGCCGACCGCACCTTTGGTGGGATCCCAGCCTGCGGCGAAATGATTCAAGAGATACTTGTTCGGTCCAATAGCCTCCCACACGCCCAAACATACTGCGCTCGTGTTCGGCGCGCGACCGGCGGAGTTCATAAACTCGGTACCGTCGCTATGCCATTGAGAGTAACCAGCGTCAATCTCCTGGCCCTTGGTAATGACTCCCGGGGGAATGCCTGTGGTTACGCCGTCGGACACGAATTTCACATGCCAGAAGCCAACGATGGATGGGGCGGCGCTTTCGGTAGAGCCGCCGTTGCCCAGCGCTGCGCGCACTAGCTGCGCCTTTCCGAACTGAGGATGCCAGTTTGTGTGCGTTGGCGAGGGCAGACGAACGCCGCCGCATTGAGCCAGGGAGAGGGGCACGAACAAGAGCGCGAGAACAAGCGCAGCGGACATGCCGGCAAACGTGCTGTGGGTTGTCTTCATTCGATTTCTCCTTTTTGCGCCGGCATCGCCAGCTAGCACCGAGCTAACCGCGAAACCCGCGGGGGACGCAATGAACAGGAGGTGAACTCCGAGGTGAAGTTGAGGTGAAGAAGGAATTGCATGAAAACAAAAGGGATCAAAATTCTCGATTCGACCTGCTGCTATACTGCAGCCCACGGAGGGTGCGTTTCTGTGGCCGCCAGGGTCTTTGAATTCGGTGAATTCAAGCTCGATTGTGACCGCTTTGAACTGCGCCGTGCGGGACAAATCCTGCGCCTTGAAAAAAAGCCGATGGAGTTGCTGATTCTGCTGGCGGCAAGCGAGGGCCATCTTGTCAGCCGAGCGGAAATCTCCGATCGCTTATGGGGCGGCGAGGTCTTTGTCGACACCGAGCATGGCATCAACACCGCCATCCGCAAAATCCGTCGAGTGCTGGGTGACGACCCGGAGCAGCCGCGCTTTGTGCAAACCGTTACTGGAAAAGGCTACCGGTTCATCGCCGATGCGGCAGTTGCCGACGGGCGAACTGGCGAGCCAGTTTTTGAAGAGAGAGTCGCCACATCGCCCGCCGGGAAACAACCGGGAGCGATTCGGGTTAGTCCCACGCCGGGCGCAGGCAGACGGCTTTCCGGGAGCATCACCGCAGGTGTTTGCGTTCTGCTGGTGATCGTCGGGGTAGCGGCGTATCGTTCTCTTCACCTCCGGGCGCCTGAAATCAAATTCACACAGCTCACGGATTTCACCGATTCCGCAGTGGCTCCGGCGCTGTCGCCGGATGGCCGCATGCTGGCATTCATACGGGGGAGCGACGGTTTTCTAACCGCCGATCAAATCTGGGTAAAGTCACTTCCCGATGGCGAGGCCAGACGCCTCACGAATGACGACCGTTTGAAGTACGGCCTGGCCTTTTCGCCGGACGGGTCGGAGATTGCCTACACCGTGCTGGAGGCCCCCACCTTTTCAACCTATACCGTCCCATTATTGGGAGGCGAATCGCGCCTTCTTCTCAGGAACGCAGCCGGGCTGAGCTGGCTCGACCGACGGCAACTTCTCTTTTCGCAGATCCGCTCCGGAATCCATTTGGGGGTCGTGACGGGAACAGAGACGCGCGCGGACTTTCGAGAGATATATTACCCATCGCACGAGCGCGGCATGGCCCATTATTCGTACCCATCTCCCGATCGGCATTGGGCTTTGGTCGTGGAGATGGACGGGAACGGTGCGTGGGCGGCGTGCCGGCTGGTTGCTCTCGACGGAGGGTCTTCGGCAAGGTCGATCGGACCAAATGGCGCCTGCACATCCGCCGGCTGGTCGCCCGACGGCGCCTGGATGTACTTTACCGCGACAGAGGATGGGCGCAGCCATTTGTGGCGCCAGCGCTTTCCTGTTGGACCTCCGGAGCAACTCACTTTCGGCCCAACCGAAGAGGACGGCGTAGCTGTGGAGCCTGCCGGCCGGGCCGTCATCACGTCAGTCGGCGTGCATGAAAGCACCCTCTGGATTCACGATGCTAGGGGCGACCGGCAGCTCTCATCGGAGGGCGAGGTGGTGGCCGGCATCTCGCCTCCCGCCTTCAGGCAGAACGATACGCTTCTCTACTACCTGCTGCGACACGATCCGGATGGTTCAGGCGCGGAGCTTTGGCGAACATTTCTGGACTCGGGCAAAAGTGAGGCCGTGTTTCCAGGGGTTTTCATGCTTGCTTTCGATGTGTCTGCAGACGGCAGGCAAGTGGTCTACTCGGCAGCGGCCCCCGACGGAAAGCCCCAGTTGTGGCTGGCGCCCGTCGATCGAAGCTCGTCGCCGATCAGAGTCGGTGACATCGGCGGAACATATCCGCATTTTGGCGCGCGCGGGCAAATTCTATTCCAGGTGGCTGAGGGAAACTCCAACTTCCTGGAGCAGATGAACATGGACGGCTCCGGCCGTACAAAGGTGGTTCCTTATCCCATCGTTGAAGTTCAGGGTATTTCGCCAGCCCGCCGGTGGGTCATGGCCATGGTTCCCGCGTCGCCTGGCGACAATGGCCCGGCGCCCATGGCGATTCCGCTGGATGGTGGGTCTCCGCGGCGCATGTGCGTGAGCTACTGCGTCCCGGTGTGGGCATCGAACGGGAAATTCCTGTTCGTCCCAGTGGAAGCTCCGTCCCGCACCAGTCCTGGGCGAAGCCTGGCCATCCCCGTTGGTGAAGGGGAAAGCCTGCCTGCGCTCCCGCCGGGAGGGATCGAGCCTGGGGCCGACGCCAGCGTCGTGCCGGGATCTCAGTCAGTTCCGCGCGCCGATCTTGTGCCAGGCGGAGACCCTGCGCACTATGCCTATGTAAGCACCACAGTGCACAGGAATCTCTACCGAATCTCATTGCCGTGACAGGCTGTCCAGCTACGTCAGCTTGATGACCACCGCGTCGTCGGACGGGCGGGTTTCGGGCATATGCAGGGTGAGACCGTCCGGCGTCCACTCCCACTTCACGGGCTGTGTCGATCCCAGTAACTCGGCTTTGCGCAGCGGACCGCCGGGCAAGGGCGTATCGCGCTTGAGCGAGGCTACCTTGACTTCGCTTCCGGGGGCTCCCATCACCAGGACATAAAAGGCTTTGCCGCGGGTGGTGAAGCGGATATCCTGCGCGGTGAAGTCGTGGATGTGGTCGGCGACGTAGGAGCCCTCTTTAATGCGCGTAGGGCCTTCACCGAAGCGCTCCGCAGGGCGGGAGTCGTAAATGGCTTCTCCGTTGGTGCGCAGCCATTCACCAATCTGGCGGAGACGCAACTGCGTCTCATCGGGAATGGTGCCGTCGGCGCGCGGACCTACGTCGAGCAGCAGGTTGCCATTCTTTGAGACCACATCGATGAGCTGGTGAATGATGCGGCCGGCAGATTTGTAATTGGGCTTGGAGATATAGCACCAGGAGTCCCAATCCAATACGTCGTCGGTTTGCCAGGCATAGCTGGCTTTGTCGGTCAACTGGCCAGCCTCGATGTCGATGAGGCCGGAGCCGGTGGCGAAGTCCTTGTCCTTATATGTAAGGACAAGGTCGTGGCCGGAGTTGTAGAAGTGCGCCATCATCTGTTGGCGATACATTTCGGGAATAATCTGAACGCGATTGTCGAAGTAGATGATGTCGGGGTGGTAGCGGTCAACGACTTCAGCGACCTTGTCGCGCCAGAGCTCGCAGAACTTCGCCGTGGGCGCCGGGTCGGGATGAGCGAAGTTGAAGGCACCGGGAATGTTCTCTGTGTAGTCCTTCGGCGCCGGGGCAGGGGTATACTTCTGCGCCCAATACAGGTCGGCCGAATCAGGCTGGTAGATGTCGGCATCGGCCTGCGGGCTGGTGTACCAGCCCCAGAGCCACTGGTGATGGAACGAGGTGTAGAACTTGAGGCCCTGTTTGCGGACGGCGCGCTCCATAAGGGCAACGATGTCGCGTTTCGGCCCCATCTTCGCGGCGTTCCAGCGATTGATGCGGCTGTCCCACATGGAAAAGCCGTCGGCGTGCTCGGCCACCGGACCCACATAGCGGGCGCCTGCTTCCTTGAAAAGCGTTACCCAGGCATCGGGATCGAAGTGCTCGGCGGTGAAGGCTGCGGCAAAGTCCTTGTAGCCGAACTTTTCCAAACTCCCATATGTGGCAAGGTGGTGCTCGTACTCGGGCCTTCCCGGCAGGTACATCCAATGCGGATACCACTCGCTGGCGAAGGCGGGAACGGAATAGAGTCCCCAGTGGAAATAAATGCCGAACTTTGCGTTGCGATACCACTCGGGGGTGGAGTGCTGTTGCAGGGAGTCCCATTGGGGCTGATAGGTCTTGTGGCCGGAATGCGCGGCAGCCTGGATGGCCCTGGAGACGGTGGGCAGCGAGGCAGCGGAGCCAGCGGCGAGCATTTTGAGCGCGGCGCGACGGGAAATCGGCATCGAAACTCTCCTTGCGGGCGGTTCTATGTGAGCTTTGCTACGAAACGAGAATCTTACAATGCAAGCCTTTACATGGCAATCGCCGACGGGCCTAAAGGCCGCGCTCATTGTACTGGGTTTATGTCCGGGATGAATCCCGGCCCTACCGCCCGAATGAGTCTTTCCGCAGCCTGTAAAGCCCTTATGTTTATTGGCATTGTTCGGCACGACTGAAGTCGTGCCCGGTTACAAAGCAACTCTTCGGAGTCCGATTATATGGAGGCGAACAGGACATTATTTATGCGGTAATCAATAAAGCCCAACGCTTCTTTGTCGGCATTTTGCGGCGCGGCTGAAGCCGCGCCCTTTCAAAACTGCTCTACAGCAAAGAGAGATATGCTCTGGGCTGACACTGAGGGCCTGAAGGCCCCTGCTCCCTCCGCCGAAACACCCGCTGGTCATTCCATTCTCTGAACCTCAAGCGGCGATGGGTGCCGATGCGGCGTAGAATCTGCCGCAAACAGCAGCGGCGTCCAGATGACCCTGGACGCCGTTGCGATTCCCCCGGATGGTCGGGCGGAAGTTGAGGTTAGAACAGTATCTTCAGCGAGAACTGGACGTTGAAGGGCTCGCCGGGACCGATGCCAGGGTTGCCGAGGAAAGGCCCGATGGTGGAGCCGACCTGGCCAGCTTCACCTGCTGTGGGCCAGCCCGCGGGAGCCAGGTTGGTGCGATTGAAGATGTTGATCATATCGGCGCGGAATTGGGCGCTGACCCGCTCGCGGATTTGCGTGGTCTTGAGAACGGCGAGATCGACCGCTCCGTAGCCCGGGTTGGTGTTCTGGCCGCGGCGAGTGGGCGAGTACTGGCCGGCCGCCGCATCGACAAATGCGGTGGGACTGAACCACTGAACCGCTCCATTGGTGATAGCGTGAGAGACCCCGGCTTCGGGGTTCGACGCCACTTGTACGGCGCGGTCCGCGTTTTCCCCGTTGCCGCTGGGATTGGTGGCCGAAATGACGGTGTACGGAGTTCCGTCGTGGAATGAGATGCCAGAAGTCAGCTCCCATCCCTTCACCAGGCGGCTAGGACCGGGCGCCTCCGGGACCTGGTAATTCAGGTAGCCGGTAAAGGTCTGGCGCACGTCAAAGTCCGAGTTGCCGTACTCGGCCTTCTCATTGAGCGGGTCCTGCGGCAAATAGGGCAATGCGCCGGTCTCGTAGTCCAGGGCGTGTCCCCAGGTGTATCCGAACGAGGATGCCAGGTGATGCCAATTCTGCAACCGCACGGAGGCCTGGAGCGAGCTGTAGTTCGAACCCAGGTTGCTTCTGGCTTCGTAGATGGAGCCGAAGTTTTGCGACCAACTGTTTGTCGTGGTCCCAAAATACGGGCGTGAGCACTGTAGGTCGTTACCTGGAGAGGAGGGTGTGGCGCCGCTGTACTGGGGTCCGCAGGTGGTGGAGGTGTAGGGAACAGCAGTATTCAGGCTGTTCAGCGCACCGGCATTGATGTCGGACATTCCCAGCAGGTGGGTTCCCTTGGTGCCTACATAGCCTACCTGGGCAACCACTGACGAAGAAAAGCTGTGCTGGACATTCAAGTCGTACGACTGAGTGTAGGGGGGGCGAAAGTGCTGATCGAAGGTTGAGATGCTGGTGATTCCAGTGCTCGCTTGCCCGGGATTATATGCCGGGTAGAACGCCACGCCGTTTTGGATAACCGCGTTGTTCAATGCGGAGGCAGTGATTACCTGTTCGGACCCAGCCGGGTTCAGTTCGGGACCAAAGTCCGCGCCGGTCTGGAGATTCGCGCTTTCCAGTATCGACTTCATGTAGATGGAGTCGTAATAGAGGCCATAGCCGCCGCGCAAAACCGTCTTGCTGGAGTCGCCGAGCTGATAGGCGAAGCCGAAACGCGGACTGACAGCGCCCCAGAACTTGGGATAGAGGTTGGGCACATCCTGGGTAGTGACAGCCAGGCCGCTGGCCAGCGTGGGATCGAAGATGGAGAGGTTGGGCTGACCGGTGTGAACCGGGCCCTCGTAGTCATAGCGTACGCCCAGGTTCAGGCTGAGTTTTCTGGTGACCTGCCAGGCATCCTGGCCGTAAAAAGAGAAGGTATTCACGAAGACCACGCGGGTGGGGTCGCCCTGGGTAATATTCGTGTTTGAAGGGTCATAGCAACCGGCCAGAAAGTCCGCCAGGTAATAGGCATTATGATCCGTGGGGAGGCCGGCAATCGTGGTGCTATCGGGCGTCTGGGTCGCGAGGGCTGCGCAGGCAGAGCCAGGTGTCCCGCCGTACTGTGCCGCCCAAGGCCCCTGCGTGCTATCGAAGAAGAGGTTTCCGCGCGAGCCAGTCAGGTAGAACTCATGCACTTGCGCCCTGCGGATTTCGCCTCCGAAGTGGAACTGGTGGGCGCCCTTGGTCCAGGTCAGATCTTCGTCCAGGTGGCCGGTAATATCGGTGCGTCCGTCGGGCGAAGTCACTCCGATGGGATCGAATCCACTGCCGTTGGAGGTAAGCGCCCCGGTGTTCGCGGAAGGGCCGATGACCAGGTGGGGCGCGCCGCCCACAGTCGCTCCGGTGTTGAGACCGAGGCCAATGGGATCGAAATCGGTGTCGGCGTCGACAAACACCTGTTGGAAATAACTGACGCCGGCCGCCAGCTGGTTGATGATGGAGGGCGTGAGCACGCGGTTATAGACCAGCGAGTAGTTCTGAATGTGGGTCTGGGCGTCCTGGAAATAGGGCGTCAACTCGGAAGAGCTGGGAGCGGTCTGTATGCCCTGGCCAATGAAATAGGTAAATGCGATGTGGTCCTTGTCGGTCACATTCTCGTCGATTTTGCCCAGGGCGTTGTAGCTATATCCCGTGGTAATGCCGGTAGCAGCGTAGTTGTTGGGGGTGTCGGATCCGGTCAGCGCCGATGATGGCCACAAAGCGGAGAGAGTTCCGTTGCCATTGAGCAGATTAAGGGCCACCTGATTGACCGGGACGCCATAGGCATTCAGCACATTTGTTGCATCTGTTTGATAGGCTGCGGAAGGCTCAGTGGCATGGGTTCCAGCGCCGATGTCAAACCACTGGTGTTCCCCAGAGAGGAAGAAGAAGGTTTTGTTCTTCCAGATGGGCCCGCCCACCGAGAGTCCATAATGCTGGTTGCGCGTCTCCTGCTTGCTGGCTTCAAAGGGATTGGTGACCTGCAAGGCCTCGTTGTGATTGAAGTAGTAGGCCGAGCCGTGCAGGGCATTGGTCCCGGACTTGATGGTGACGTTCGCCGTGCCACCGGAGTTGCGTCCCAACTCGGTTGATCCGGTGGTGGTGAAGGAGAAGTTTTCGATCGCATCCATGGGCATAATGACAGCTGCAATGCCGTTCACGCCGCTCTGGTTGACGGCCGGAATGTTCCACCACAGGTCGTTATTGTCGGTGCCCTCAATCTGCCAGTTCACTGAGTTGGTGCGGGTGCCATTGACGCTGGACGACAGGGCGCCGCCGCCCGTGGAGAAGCCAGCAAAGCCGGTGTTCTGGGCCAGCATCTGGGTAAAGTCGCGTCCGCTGTTGGGCAGGTCCTGCACCACCTCTTCCGGAATCGCCGTCGACTGCTCGTCGGTCACAGTGTTTAGCGCCAGTTCGCTCGCCGTAACCTCGATCGTTTGTGCGGCGCCGGCCACCGACAATTTGACCGGAAGGACATAGCTGACGGCCGCCGATACGGTCACCTTGTTTACCTTGACGGTGGCAAAACTGGGTGCCGAAACCGTCACCGTGTAATCGCCCAGCGGCAGGTTTGAGAAAGCAAACTCGCCGGCGCTGGAACTGATGGCTTTGTAGGATGTGTTGGTCGCGGTTTCTACCGCTGTGATTTCGGCTTTTGGCACCACCGCTCCCGACTGGTCGGTCACCGATCCGCTGATGCCGCCGCGAAACGTCTGGCCGAAGCCGGCTGCCGGAAAACTAAACAGAACAGCCAAAGCTAACAGGAAGGTTATGAATACACTGCGTCTACTATCATTTTGCATTGTGGCTCTCCTCCAAGAATCACAGGTAAAGTTGTCCTATCTGGCGCCCTCTCAGCTAAAAAAGACTGGAGCCCGGCAGGCGTCTCTGAACACACAAGTTGGTGGGATTTTGTGAAAGGATGGATTGCGGTCGGGACTAGAACCCATGCTTTAGTCTGAAGCAACGGAAATAAAGATTCAATAAAAATCTCAGACCGACGATTAAGTTGTCTTTCATTGGCCCCTCCTCCCCGCCGGGGTTGCACCCGCAGGCAGGAATTGCCTCCGATCTTCTATTTTGTCCAAAATTGCCGCAGATCAATGCTTCCCGGCACGCACTTCCCGCGCGTGTTTGGGACGCCAAGTTTACCAGTTAGTCAGCACCGCTCCCCCGCTCATCCACTCCGATATAATCGCTGTTTGTTGAGTTGAGGCTGTTCGATCTGCACGCACGGAGCAACTGGTTTGCGCCAGGTGCTCGCCCCTCTACCTTGAAAGGTGACCCATCCATGAAGAACCTTACTCGTCGTGAATTTGGCAAGACCCTGGCCGCCGCCGCGGCGGTTACGGCTGCCGGGATTGCACTGCCGAAGTTCGCTTTCGGAGAGCCGCTGGGCGAGGCTCGGCGCTTCCCCAAGGGCTTTTTGTGGGGATGCGCCACGGCCGCTTATCAAGTGGAAGGCGGCGCGCAGGAGGATGGCCGCGGGCCGTCGAATTGGGACGTCTTCTCGCATACGCCGGGCAAAACCTTCAACGGCGATACAGGCGACGTGGCCGACGACTCCTACCACCGATACAAGGAAGACATCCGGCTGGCGCACAACCTGGGCCTGCAAACCATGCGCATGTCCATCTCCTGGTCGAGGGTGTTTCCGAACGGCACGGGCCAGGTGAATCCGAAGGGCCTGGACTACTACCAGCGAGTGGTGGATGAACTGCTGGCCAATCACATCACGCCGTACATCACCATGTTCCATTGGGATCTGCCGGCTGCGCTGCCGGGCGGGTGGCAAAATCGCGACACGTCGAAGGCCTTTGCAGACTATGCCGGCTATATGTCGAAGCGGCTGGGCGACCGCGTCAGCCACTTCATGACCACCAACGAGTTCACCTGCTTTACCGATCTCGGTTATAAGGTGGGCCAGTTTGCGCCGGGCCTGAAGCTGGGAGACCGCGAGGCCAACCAGGTGCGGCACAACGGCATCCTGGCGCACGGGCTGGCGGTGCAGGCGATTCGCGCCAACACCCCGCGCGGGACGCAAGTCGGGTTGGCGGAGAATGCGGTTGTTTTTGTGCCGGTGATCGAGACGCAGGAGCACATTGAAGCTGCACGCAAGGCCACACGCTTTGGGAACGCACCCTTCCTGACCGCGCTGATGGAAGGCAGCTACATGAACGAGTACCTGGAGCACGAAGGAGCCAACGCGCCCAAGTTCGAGTCCGGCGACTTCAACGCCATCGGCAGCCCGCTGGACTTTGTGGGGCTCAATATCTACACGCCCACCTATGTGCGCGCCGACAGCTCGGCCTTGGGATTCACGGTGGAGCAGCCGCCCACTTCGTATCCGCACATGGCTTCGCCGTGGCTCACGGTCGGCCCGGAGTGCATCTACTGGGGCGTGCGCAACGTGTGCGACCTGTGGAAGGTGCCGGCGATTTACATCACGGAGAATGGCTGCTCGTCAGACGATGTGGTGACGCCGGAAGGCCGCGTTGAGGATACGGATCGCGTGATGTACCTGCGCAATCATTTGACTCACCTGCACCGCGCCGTCGCAGAAAATTACCCGGTAAAAGGCTACTTCCTGTGGAGCCTGCTGGACAACTTTGAGTGGGCCGATGGCTACAGCAAGCGGTTCGGGATTCACTACGTGGACTTCAAGACGCAGAAGCGCATTCCCAAGCTGAGCGCAGAGTGGTACCGCGAAGTGATTGCGAAGAACGAAGTGGAGTAAGCGACGAAACATTCCGGATCGTGCTACCCCACCCTAGGCGCAAAAACAAAGGCGCGCCGAGGG
>Ga0181517_10000871_pt1 | contig 37073 bp, 36 predicted proteins | sample PEATcosm2014_Bin_31_FD_119748 | JGI IMG/M metagenome (GOLD analysis project Ga0181517, IMG submission 119748) | Peatland microbial communities from MTU Mesocosm Facility, Houghton, MI, USA - PEATcosm2014_Bin01_30_metaG | ecosystem: Environmental > Terrestrial > Soil > Wetlands > Peat | place... | reverse complement strand
GCCGCGCCGTTCGGCGCCAAGGCCCGCGACGTTGCCGCGCCAACGCTCTCCGATGGCCACTGGAACTCTATTTCACTGTCAACAAATCCATCACGCGATCGTGATAGTCCGCGCATTTCCTGGCCAGCGCCGTCAGGTAGTTCCTGCGGGCCGGGTCGTCATCGTGGCTGGCGACGGCCATGCTCAGTTCCGATGCGTATCCCATCGCCTGCGCCTGCGTGTACAGCAGCCGCAACTCGAAGGTCTTGCCGCTGGATCCCAGCAGTTGCTTCTCATCCAGACTGGCCGCCGAATCCCGGCTTTCCAGTTCGGCCGCCGGCAGATCCAGAACATCGAAATGCAGTTGCGGGTCGCTCCTGGCGAACGCTTCCAGCTGCGTCTTGGCGTCCCTGCAATTCTGCGCGATTTCCTTCACCAGGCCTTTCACGGGATCGTCCGCGCTCTTGAGGATGAAGATCCCGTCAACACTGCTGTCATCGCTCATGACCTTATATAACAGGCCATAGCCTTCAATCCGCTTGCGATTCCGATCCTCGCTGGCCGGCGGCGACGATGCGCAACCCCACAGCGCCGCAAGCGACAGGACGCACACGATCACCTGCCGCCAATTGATGACTGCACCTATTGCCACAAACCATATATATCGCCTCGCCCAACTTGCGCCAGCGCACAACCCGGCGACAGGTGCGCTATTTTCCCTCCGCCGTCATGGACGGCCGGTTTACGCGGCATGCGCGGCGACCGTCAGCAGAGGATCGACCGGCTTTGTGGTTGCTGACACGGCTTTGGCTGGGTCCAGAATCCGATAGGCGAGGAGTTTCAGGCGGTCGTTGAGGAGGAACCATGCCAGAGCGTAACCCCAGACAAACGTCGCCCATCCCCAGCCGAGGGGTGTCATGAACAGGCCATAGACGGCAATCAGCGTGGCGATGATCTGTGTGCCCAGGACCGCGATCCAGAGAATCTTCGCGGGTTTTATGGACCAGAACGGGCCTCGCGTCCGCGTCAGGAAAATCGTCAGATGACCGGCCACGGACAACTTCAGATACATCAGCGTCTGGATATGCGCGCGGTCGAGCTTAAAGACACGCTCGCCGAGATAAAACAGCCCGAACGCCGACACGACACCGATGACGCCCAGCACCGTGGAAATGCCCAGCACCAGGCGCATGTTCCACGCCTCGGGTTTGTCCTTGTAATGGACGTTGTCATAGGCAATGGAGAGGATCGCCCCGTCATTGAGCAATGCCAGCATGACGATCATGATGGCGGTTAGCGGGTAGAATCTGAACACCAGGATCGCCAGTGTCATGAACAGCAGCACGCGCAGCGTCTCGGCGATTCGATAAATGGCGTAGCTGTTCATCCGCTGGAAGATCCGGCGGCTTTCCTTGATGGCGTCGATAATGACCGAGAGACCATCCGTCAGCAGGACGATGGACGCCGCCGCGCGGGCCGCGTCGGTTGCCCCGGAGACGGCGATGCCGCAATCGGCTTTCTTCAAGGCGGGCGCATCATTCACGCCGTCGCCGGTCATGCCGACGATATGGCCTCGCTGTTGCAGGATGTCGACAATGTGGAACTTGTGCTCGGGGAACACTTGGGCAAAGCCGTCCGCTTTCTCAATCAGTTGGGTTTCCTGAGGCGTTTCTTTCTTTTTGGAATCGCCCAATCCGCTGGCGTCAAGGATATTTGTACCCAGCCCCAACTGTCTGGACATTTCCCGCGCAATGGCGATTTGATCGCCTGTGACCATCTTGACGTTCACGCCCATCTGCCGGGCGCTGACGATCGTGGCTTTGGCCGATTCGCGGGGCGGGTCGGACAATGGCAACACGCCCAGAAATCGCCACTTGCCTTTCTCGTCGGCGCGTGCCACGCCCAATGACCGGAATCCGCGTCCGGCAAAGACGTTGACGGCCTTCTCCACCGCCGCCTTGGCCTCGTTGGCATTTGCCGACATCTGCAAAATCACCTGCGGCGCGCCCTTGGCCACGTCGAACTGCTTTCCATCAGCGCCTTTCACCGTCGCCTCGGTGCGCTTATGAACAGGATCGAACGGCGTGAAGTGAATGACCTGATAGCTCTTGAGCGTTTTGTCATCCTTCACGCCGCCAAGGACCGCCAGATCGATCGTGTCCTTGTCTTCCGCCCGCGAGGCCAATGCGCCGGCAAGGATGACCTGATCGCCGGGAATGCCATCGACAGTAAACGCCTCTCCCAGCGTCAGCTTGTTTTGGGTCAAAGTGCCCGTCTTGTCCGAGCAGAGCACGTCCACGCCGGCCAGTTCCTCGATGGCAACCAGCCGGCTGACAATCGCTTTCTTCTTCGCCAGCAGGCGCGCGCCGACGGCCATAGTGACGGACAGAACCGTGGGCATCGCCACGGGAATTGCGGCCACCGTCAATACCAGCGCGAACTGCAACGTGGTGAGGATCGATTCCCTGCGGCAAATCGCGACGACGATAATGATCGCCACCAGAGCCACCGCGAGGATGATGAGATAATTGCCGATCTGCATCACCGCGGTTTGGAAATGGCTGACGCTCTGCGCCTCCCCGACCAATTGCGCTGTTCTGCCGAAGTAGGTGTGCGTGCCCGTGGCATACACCAGGGCGTCGATTTCGCCGCGGCGCATGATCGAGCCGGAAAAGACCGCATCGCCGGGCTTATGCGTGGCCGGCAATGACTCGCCGGTGAGCGCGGATTGATCCACCGCGACTTCATCGCCCGCCAGCAACCTCGCATCCGCCGGCACAATATCGCCCAGTCGCAATCGGATGACATCGCCGGGCACCAGCTCGCGCGCCGGCGGCGTGATCCATTTGCCGTCGCGCCGGGCCTTGGATTGAATGGCCAGTTCTTTCTTGAGTGCCGCGATGGCGTTGCCCGCCTGGCGTTCTTCCCAAAATCCAACCACCGCGTTGCACACGAGCAAAAGGAGAATGATGAAAAAATCCGGCCAGTGATCGGCCACCGCCGACAGAATCACCGCCGCCTCGATCATCCACGGGATCGGACCCCAGAAATAGGACAGGAATTTCAGGACGAGATTGGTTTTCTTTTCGGCAATTTCGTTCGGCCCGTATCGGGCCAGTCGTTTTTTTGCCTCGACATCGGTGAGCCCATCCGGGGACGACTGCAACTGTTTCTCCACGTCCGCCATGGACATGGTTTTCAGATCGGTCTTCGGATCCGGCTTTGATTGGGCAGCATTGGGCTCAGCGATGGTGGATGCCATGGCAATGTTCTTTCGGTGTGCGCTACGGCGCGTTCACGGCGGGCGATGGTTGATGCGCGTGCCGGCCCCATCCGAGCGACAGGTTGTCCGTCATCAAATAGACGGCCATGCAGGCGAGCATCAGCACCACGGCGCACCAGACGCGCCAGTCACGATGCGCATGCCTCCAGAAGTGATGTCGCGCGTGATCATGATCACGCGGCTTGACTCCTTGGTTCTCAACCTCGCGCTTGCTATGGCTCATTATATTCCCGCCGTTAGCGCAGATGGCCCATCAACATCAGGATGACCACAATCACCAATAAGAACCCCAGGCCGCCGCTCGGGCCATAACCCCAGTTGCGGCTGTAGCCCCAGCGGGGCAATCCGCCGAAAAGAAGAACGATCAGGATGATGAGTACAATCAAGCCCATAAGAAATCCTCGCGATGTTTGAAAAAAAATCGCGCGGCCGGGCAAACACACGCCCGCACCGGCCGCGCGACGTGGGTGCTTAAAGCCAGCTTGCTTGGTCGGCGTTGATCTTGTCGATCAACTGTTTACGGGAAGCTGCGTCGATGCCGTGGATTGTCACCTTGGAGACGTTGTCGCCGGATTGCGCGATGTCGATGGTCACATCGTCGCCCTGGGCGTTCTTGGCCGTGACCTTGCCGTCAATCTTCGTGCCGGTGGCGACAATGTTCGTCAGCTTGAGGTCAACGGCGGCCTTCTGAGCGGAGCTGGTCACCTTGTCGGTCGGGCCGTTCACATTTGTCGTCGAATAGCCCAGCGTATCGGTGACGCCGGGACTCGACGTCTGGCAGCCCGGCAGGGTTATCAGAAGGAAGGCGCCGATCAGGACGCCGAGCGTTGGCAGTGCAATTTTCATAATGGGTTCTTTCAAGTAGTGCCGTTGCCACGAATACGCTGCGGCTTCGGCGGGAATTCCCCCGGGGACAAGTCACCGGAAACACGTCCGGCAACTCGATAAGAACTTGACCTTTGGTCCGGCTCCTCTTGATGTCGCAGCTCGTCCTTTCGCCATCCAGGCGTTTGCGGAGCCATCTTGATTCGTCAGGCCTTGCTGCCGCGGGGGCCGAACACGGTCAGCAGCAGCCCGAAAAGGGCCGCCGCCCCGCCGCCGATGATGTACCACGCCGTCGCCTGGGTGAATCGCCCGGTGAAGGTATGGCTGATCTGGTCGGCGGCCGAGTTCGATGCGTTCATGCCGACGATCAGCACAATGACGCCGACCACCAGCAGCACAAGGCCGAAAATACGTTGTGGGCTCATGACGGACTCCAATGAAAAGAAAGACGTTTCGAGATTCAGCCCCGGGCCAACCGGTCAATGCGCCAAATCGTGCGGCAAGGGCCTTGCTCGCCGAGGTTTGTTGTAGGGGCGTCGGCCGGCGCCGGTCAGCAGGCAGCGTGGGTATGCAAATCGTTCCCACGCGCTGGCGGCGCACTTGGGGCAGCGCGGCGGTGCAATGATGGCATCTTCCGGCTCAAAGCCGCACGAACGGCACTGCAGCCGAAACGGAAATGTCTTGGTTGGCAATGCCCTTGCGGCTCGGCTTTCCATTCGCTCATGCGATCCAAATTGTTCCATCGAGATTGACATCGTGCTCTCCTAACCTGACTTGCGGTTGATCCTGTTTTGACGGCCGGGCGTGAGCCTGCGCGGCGGTTCCCTATGCAACCGGCGGCGGGATGTCTTCCTGCCGGTTGTCTGTCGCGGCGATGGCGCCCATCCGCTGCAACACTTCCAACCGGTTGACGGGAACATCGTTGGAGACCGCGAAGCCCAAACGCACCCGGCCGCGGCCGATCTCCAGAACAGTCACGGTACACATCCGGTCGATCCCGCCGGCGGGATCACCAACGACTACTGATTCGCAGTTCCTTCTCGATAAGACCAACATGACGGATCCTCCGTTCATTTGACCAGACGCTTCATTGGCCCAGGAAGCACGGCACAAAAACAAAAAAAGCCGACGCAATCGAACACCATCGGTGTTCGTTTGCGTCGGCTTACTCGTTAACGGGTCTTCCGGCTTTTCGGCCGGATTACCCTTTATTTAGTCTTCCGAGGACTTCGATATTCTGCTGGGGAGCTTGACAGACTGACCGCTCCACCAACCCGCATCATAGACCTCCCGGGTAAATTAGCAAGACAATTCTTGGAAGAATTGATACATTATCCGCCACTATGAAGACTCAAGGCGAGATCGAGAGCGCCATTTCGGAAGGGATGGGTCGCTTCGAGCAGGAATACATGGGCCGGGGGCCAAAGGATATTCGCGCCCACCTGATCGACGATCTGGTGGTCGTGCGGCTCCAGGGCGTTCTCACTGCGGCCGAGCAGCATCTGGTCAAGACGCTCCCAACGGAAAAGGGCCGGGATCTGCTCAAACAGGTGCGGAGCCATCTCATCGAGATCGCCTGGCCGACGCTGGAGGCCATGGTGCAGGGGATCACGGGGGTCAAGGTGGTAAGCCTGCATCACGACATCAGCACGCAGACCGGGGAAGAGGTGGTGCTGTTCACGTTGGAGGCATCGCCGCTGTTCCGTGAGGCGAAGAGGAAATAGGGTTCTGTCGCGACTTCCACCGGGGCGAATTTGTCCGTTGTCATGGTCCGGTCATAGTCCTAGGATGTGAAGCGGTGCGGGAGCCCATGGTTTCCGTGCGAAGAATATGTGTAGGCCGTCGGACGACTAGATGAAAGGCAGCCCGGTTCGCCGGGCGGCCGGTTGCAGAGTAAGCCGACGTGCCCAGGCGCCGATTCAGGTGCCTGGCCACGTCGGCTTTTTTTGTCCTGCGGCCCGGACAGGAATTGTGAGGACGTATTTCCATGAACCAGACAACGCAAGTTCTGACGTTCTTTTTGTCCTGTCCGCAGCCGCGGGCCTGGCTGGTTCTGACGAGCGACGATCAGGAACCGCACGTTGTCGAGATGCAGCACCGAAAACGCGGCGTCTGGTCCGCTAGTGTCGACCTGATCCCGGGCGATTACCGGTGTCGCTATTACAGCGGCGATGATCGAAACGTCAGTTACTACGGCCCGGCGCGCATGGACGGTGGCATCGACTGCGAGATGGATACGCCGGTGTCGGTCAGGACTGGCCAATCATCCGTCCCTGTTCTGGTTTGAGGCCTGTTCGCCAAAGCTCCCACCTGGGAGGTGCATCCGGCTTGCCGCCGTGATGCCGCGTCAACAACTACAACGTGCCAACCGCTTCAATTGGAGTTTGAAATGCGTATCGCCATGTTAGCGTGGGAGTCGCTGCATTCCGTGGCGGTGGGCGGCGTTGCCGCCCATGTGAGCGAACTTGCGGCGGCGCTGAGTCGGCGCGGGCACGCGGTGCATGTCTTCACGCGACGCCAATCGGGCCAATCGTTTTACAGTCAGATCGATGGGGTTCACTACTACAGGTGCTCCCATTTGCCGCACGCCGACTTTGTCGAAGACGTCAACAATATGTGCCGTTCGTTTGTCGATCACGTCTTTGAAGTGGAAGACCGGCTTGGCCCGTTTGACGTGGTGCATGCCCACGACTGGCTGGCGGCCAACGCCATGATCTGGATCAAACAGGGCCGCGGACGCACCGGCGTGCTCACCGTGCATTCCACGGAGTACGGCCGGTGCGGAAACCAGTTCTTCGGCGGGCAGTGCGAGCGCGTGCGCATGCAGGAACAGGCCGGCATCTTCTGGGCCGACCGCGTCATCGCCGTCTCGGGCGCAATGAACCGGGAGATTCAATGGATGTATGCAGCGCCCCAGGAGAAGGTCACGGCCATCGGCAACGGCGTCAATGCCCAACGGTTTGACATCGAACTTGCGACCGAGTCGCACGACGGCCGGCGGCCCACCGTCTTCTTTTGCGGCCGGCTCACGATGCAAAAGGGTCCGGACCTGCTGGTCAATTCGATTCCCATGGTCCTGGAGGCGCATCCCCGTGCCAGCTTCGTTTTCGCCGGGGATGGGGACATGCGCGCCTCGCTTGAGCACCGTGTTCGCGGGCTGGGCGTCAGCGACTGCACGCGATTCGTCGGCCACCGACACGGTGAAGACCTGGTCCGCCTGTTCCGCCGGGCCGACGTTGTTTGCGTTCCCAGCCGTAACGAGCCGTTCGGCATCGTTGTTCTGGAAGCCTGGAGTGCCCGCAAGGCGGTTGTCGTCACGGACACCGGCGGCCCGGGCGAATATGTTCGCCACGAGATAAACGGCCTGAAGATCTATCCGACGAGCGATTCGGTGGCCTGGGGATTGCGGACGGCCCTGGATCAGCCCGAGCGCGGCCGCTGGATGGGCGAGAACGGCCGCAAACTCGTCGAAACCAGATTTGGCTGGGACGAAATCGCCCACCAGACCGAAGGTGTCTACGACCCCGACGCCGGCACCCGGCTGTTCGTCCAGGACGACAGATACTCAAGCGACATCGCAACCGGCAACGATTTCTGCGCCGTATCCGCGCACGCCGAGGGTGATCGCGTCACGGATCGCGCGAGCGGCCTGCAATCCTGCGTTTTTAGGACAAAAGGGCATGCCAATGCTCTGGCAGCCATTTCCAACGGAGTGTGAGTCGCGTGTTGCCGAACCAGCTTTGAACAATTTTTCCAGGAGACACAAATGCTTCGATTACTGGGCTTTCTCGTCGTGCTGGCGTTGATCGTCGGCGCCATTGGATATTATCGCGGCTGGTTCCATGCTGAATCCCAGGCAACCAGCGGCCAGTCCACCATCACCGTGACGGTGGACAAGGACAAGGTGACTCAGGACAAGGACGCTGCCCAGCAAAAGGTGCAGGATTTGGAACACAAATAGCGGTCATTGATTCATCGCGCCGGGACCGGCGAGTTCGCGCGCGTGCAAGAAAAGAATGCGGTTGTCTCGGCACTGTCGGTACGGTAGAATGCGCTTGCTAAGAAAAGTGCTCCCCAACTGTGGTGGAGCGGTATCGGATGACCGGATGAAGGGCCCGCTGCCGCGGCGACGGGCCAGTCGGATAGTAAGCCGATGTGATCGATTGCCTCATGGGCATTCAATCACGTCGGCTTTTTTCGTTGGCGGGTGCAGGTATGTGTCACAGGAACCTCCGGGAATTGGCCTGCGTGGAACGCCAACGTGATTTCACAGAAAAGGACCGACCATGCGCGTGAGAAGTCGCTCCATTCCCAAAACGCCAACGCAAATCTCCGGCTTGGATGAGGTGCTTGAGGGCGGCCTTCCCCGCGGCCGGACCACGCTGGCCAGTGGCGGGCCGGGTTCCGGAAAGACGGTACTTGGCTTGGAGTTCCTTTGCTCCGGGGCGATGGACGGCGAGAGCGGTGTTTTCGTCACTTTTGAAGAGCGGGCCGAGGCCATCCGCCATAATGCGATGTCGATGGGGTGGGACTTGGCGGCCCTGGAAAAGGCGGGCAAGGTGGCGATCGTCGAGGCCCGGCTTTTCGGTGTGGAAGTCATCTCCGGCGATTTCGACATCCAGGGCCTGCTGGCGATCGTGGGCGGACACATCAAACGGATTGGTGCCAAACGCGTCGTGATGGATGCGCTGGACGTGCTGCTGCGCGTCTTCAACGATCCAGGGCGCGAACGCAACGAGTTATGCCGGCTCCACGAATGGCTGATTGACCGGGGCCTGACCAACGTCCTGACGGCCAAGACTCAGCGAGACGGGGAAACCCCTCAATTCGAGTTCCTGGACTTCATGGCGGATTGCGTCATCCGACTCGACCACCGCGTGATAGGACAGGTGGCGACGCGCCGACTCCGGGTGATCAAGTATCGCGGATCGGGGTTTGGGACCAACGAATATCCTTACGTTATCAGTGATCACGGGATCGTCCTTTTTCCATTGACCAAGGCTGAACTGACTCATCAGGCGCTGGGGCCAAAGGTCTCCTCCGGATTGGCCGGACTGGACGCCATGTTGAACGGGGGCATTCGGCGCTCCGCCTGCATGCTCATCTCCGGGTCCAGCGGCACGGGCAAGACGACGCTGGCCAGCACGTTCACCCGAGCGGCCTGCCGTCGCGGCGAGAAAGTGTTATACCTCAATTTCGAAGAATCCCAGGAGGCGATGTTCGCCGGAATGCTCAGCTCCGGAATCGACCTGCGTCCGTCCGTTCGGGCCCGAAAGCTGCTTGTGCAAACCGCCCTGCCTGAGGCCATGGGGTCTGACAACCATCTGATCCGCGTCCTGGAGGCCCTGGACAGCTTCAAACCGGATTACATGATTGTCGACGCCATCTCCGCCTGCGTGCGAATGGGGTCGGAACGGGCCGCTTTCGATTACCTGATGCGGCTTGTGGCCATCGTCAAGGATCGCGGCATTACCACCATCCTGACCAACCAGACCACAGGTCTGCCCGACAGCGGCGAGGAACTCAGCGGCATCGGCTTTTCCTCCGTGGTGGATGCGGTCATCCAACTGCGTTTTGTGGACGCCGGCCAGGAAATCGGCCGGCAGATCCTTGTCATTAAGGCAAGAGGCTCGGGCCACTCGAATCGCCGCGAGCCGTATTTCATTTCCGACAAGGGCATCGAGTTCCCCAACAACCTGCGGCTCCCATCGGTTCGGGCGGGACAAGCCCAATCGAAGGATGGTGAATCATGAGCCGGGTACCCAAAGCCAAACTCGGCACCGGGAAAGGTCGGCCAGGCCATTACCTGCTGCGGCTCTTCGTTGCAGGCAACGGACCCAATTCCGCACAGGCTGTTTCCAACCTCCGTCGCCTTTGCCGGGACCACCTGAAGGGACGTTGCACTGTTGAGACAATCGACGTCGTGAAGAACTTTTCGGCGGCGGTCAGGGACAACATCCTGGTCACTCCGACGTTGATCCTGGTCGCTCCGCTTCCCAGGGTGATCGTCCTGGGCAGCCTGAGCGATCTGGCGAAGGTTTTGCTTGCATTACGACTGTCCGCGAGTGTCTCATGAGCACAACAAGGCCGACTTACCGGGAGCTTGAAAATCGGTTGGCCGCGGCGGAGGCCGTCGTCGAGGCCCTGAAGCACCACGAAGTGGATGCGGTGGTGGGAGAGGAGAAGATCGCATTCCTGCTGCTTCAGGAAGTCACCGAGGCGTTGCGGAACAGCGAAGCCGCTTTCCGCGCCATGTTCGAGTTGTCGGGCGTCGGCATGTTCCAGGCCGATGCTCCCGCGTTCCGCTTTACCAGAGTCAACCAGGCGTTCTGCAAGATCACAGGGTATTCCGCCGGGGAATTGCTGGCTAGCACCTACATCGGCCTGACTCATCGTGATGACCGCAAACGGGATATGCAGGCGCTCACGCGTGCGCTCCGCGCCAAGACCGACTCGTGGTCCATTGAGAAACGCTGTATCCACAAGGACGGCAGCGTCATCTGGATCAGCGTCCAGGGCGCTGTTGTACGGGACGAGGCCGGCCGGGCCGTCAGGATCATGGCCATGGTCAGTGACGTTACGGCGCGCATGCGGGCCGAGCAGAAGCAGCGTGCTGGCAAGGTGAAAACAAGAGACCCCGTAACCGAAGCCGGCGAGTCGGCGCCGACCAGGTTATCCGGCCAACCGCGGCTCAAGAGGCGATAACCGACACTGCTGTCTGGTCCCGATGGACGGGTTGCCGCCCCTTCCGCTCTGTGACGGCCTATTGAGACACGGGATAGGGTTCCAATGAAGACGTCAGGAGAAATTGAAGCCGCCGTCTGCCAGGGCATGAGTCGCTTCCTGCAGGAGTACATGGGCCGTGGTCCCAGGCTCGTCCAAAGCCACCTGATCGGTGATCTGCTGGTGGTCCGGCTCCAGGGTGTCCTGACCCCGGCGGAACAGCATCTGGTCAGGACGCTTCAAACCGATAAGGGGCGCGATCTCCTGAAACAGGTGAGAATCCAGTTGATGGAAGCGGCACGGCCGATCGTGGATGCGATGATCCTGGACATTACCGGCAGCAAAGTTCTGAGCCTGCACCACGACATCAGCACGGTCACCGGCGAAGAGGTTGTGCTTCTCACGCTGGTTGAACCGCCGCTGTTCCGTGAGACGAAAAAGCGATAGCAGCCTGTGGCAAATTCCACTCAAGAGTCAAGAAATTGTCCGTTCCCATTTCCCGGATGTGGTTCTAGTGTGTGAATTGGTGCGGGAGTCTATGGCTTCCGTGCGTTGACGAGATACAGGTCGTCGGACGACTAAATGAAAGGCACCCCGGATCGCCGGGGGGCCGGTTGCGGAGTATGCCGACGTGATTGAACACCTTTGCGGGTGTCGGATCACGTCGGTTTTTTGGTTCGTGGCCGGGACAGGTTCTGAAAGGCAACTGCAATGCAAAAAAAACGGCAGATCATCGGATGCCTGACGGGCTTGGCGAGCCTGTGTTTGGTCGGCGGGTGCGTCATGGGGCAAACAGCCTTTGAGGCACCGCAATACCCGCAGTACATTCAATATCCGCAAGGCGCACCGCCCGTCGTACCGGCCGTGGCCGGGGCGCAGGTCCAGCTCACGGCCGCTCAGATCGACCAGTTGCTGGGGCCGGTCGCGCTCTATCCCGATCCGCTCCTGTCCCTGATTTTCCCCGCCGCCACCTATCCGCAGGATATTCTTGCGGCCGAGCAATGGCTTGCGACCACACCCAGCCCCACCGAGGCGGCCATCGACGCTCAGAGTTGGGATCAGTCCGTCAAGGGTCTGGTTCATTACCCCACCGTCCTGAAGATGATGAGCGATCAGATAGACTGGACTCAGGCATTGGGCGCGGCATTCCTCAACCAGCAGGCGGATGTGATGGCCTCCGTCCAACGGCTGCGCGCCCAGGCAAAAGCGGCCGGGAATCTCCAAACCACCCAGCAGGAGCAGGTGGTCGCCGACGGCGATGCGCTGCGCATCGAACCGGCCGACCCAGACACCATCTATGTCCCGCAATACGATCCCAATGAGGTTTACATCAGTGCCTATCCGATCACGTATGGCATCGGCTATCCCATCGGGCTCTGGTGCGATGATGATTTCGACTGGGGCCAGCGATACATCGTGGTTGGCGGCGGGTGGTATCGCGGATGGCATCACCCGGTGGCATGGGATCAGCATCCGCCGACATGGGACAGCCACCCGGCCGGATGGGTCGCCGCTCCCAAACCGTGGGCTCGCGCCCCGTCAAGGCCGGCGCCGCAGCTCACGACTACGGTCGTTTCCCGCCTGGGTCTCGATCGGCCGCGCGGGGCAACTCCCGCGAATCCCGGCCCCGCAATGGCTCGTCCATTGCCCGGCGGCCTGCCCGTCGGAAGGCCAGGGCCAGCGCCTTCCAACAACGCCTTTGAGCCTTTGGGAAGCCGTGCAGATGTCCAACGCGCCACTCAACGCGCCCAGCCGGTGCCTGTCGCACCGCCACGCGTCGCGCCGGCGCCAATACGCCCAGCGCCCGCGCCGTCGCCGGTTCGCCCTGCGCCCGCTCCGGCTCCTGTTCGAGCAGCGCCAGCACCGCCGCAGCGATCCGCGCCCAGTGCATTTTCCGGCGGGTCGGGCGGCGATGCCCGAGCCCAAAGCCAACGCGGCAATGCGTCCGTCGGTCATCGATGAAAGTTGCTCAACGATTACCACCAGTATTGCTGGCAGCGTCAGAGATTTGAAACGTCCGTCCGAATGCCCGCGTGGGCTTCATTAAGGAGAACAAGCATGCATCCTCGAACCTTTCGATTTGTGAAAGTGACACTCGCCTGTGCCGCCGTCATGGCGATGGCGGTCCTTGCCGCCTGCGACACCATCACGGCCGAAAACGCCCAGGGCTCGCTCACCACCCGTCCGGCCGGCGAGCCGGGGGTCGGCCAGCAGCAATTCGACTCCGACGACCAGGCGGCCGCCGCACTCGTCACCGCCGCAAAGGCGCACGATCGCGACGCCCTGCACCAGATATTCGGCCCGTCTGTCACCGAATTCATCTCCGGCGACAAAGTTGAGGATGAGAAGTCCTTCGATCACTTTGTCGCCAGCGCCGCCGACAATCTCAAACTGGAAAAGCAGGACGCCAACACGTCCGTCATCGACATTGGCAAGGACAACTGGCCCTTCCCGATTCCGCTGACGCGCCTGGCCAGCGGCAAATGGTTCTTCGACACCGAGGCCGGCAAACACGAAATCCTGGCCCGCCGGATCGGCGCCAACGAACTGGAGGCCATCAGCGTCTGCCGGGGCTACGTCGAGGCGCAGCGCGAATACGCCAGCGAGTACCGCGACGGCAGCGACGTGCTCAAATACGCCCAGCACATCATCAGCAAGAACGGCCATGACGGCCTCTATTGGGAAGCCGGCCCCGGCGAGGAACAAAGCCCGTTCGGCCCGCTGGTTGCGCAGGCAAATCTGGAGGGTTACACACTCCAGACCAGCGACGGCCACGGCCCCCAGCCTTACCACGGCTATGTGTTCAAGATCCTCACCAGCCAGGGTCCGGCCGCACCGGGCGGAGAGTATAACTACGTTATCAACGGCAACATGATCGCGGGTTTTGCGCTGGTCGCCTGCCCCACCGAACATGGCGCATCCGGCGTGTATACCTTCATCATCAGCCATACGGGAAAGCTCTATCAAAAGGATCTGGGGCCGAACACCACGGACATTGTACGGAGCATGAAGGAATACAACCCCGACAGCACCTGGACATTGGTGAGCAATTGAATTGCGGCGCCCTTGAGGAGCAAGCACGATGTTAACGGCTAATCCATCCATGGCGGAGCAAATCGCTCAGGCGGCCACGGCGTTCCAGCAGGAGCGCACCGGCCACGAGCCCAAATCGGTCAGTGTCGTCATCAGCGGCGACACGCTGGTGGTCACGCTGCACGGCGCCTTGTCGGCGGCCGAACAGGCCATGGCGCAAAGCCCCGATGGCGCCGCCGGCGTGCGGGAGTTTCACCGGCAGTTGTTTCAGTGCGCGTCCGACACGCTCAAGCAGGAGATCCGGCGGATCACGGGGATGGACGTGCGCGAAGCCACGGCCGAAGTGGAGCCGGCGACCGGCGCCATCGTGCAGGTCTTCACCACCGGCACCATGGTGCAGGTGTTCCTGCTCTCCGGCAAGGTAGCGTCCAGCAGCTTCGAAAAGGGACACACACCATGAGAACGGAGGCCGCAGGGCGCGACAATCTGTAAACGGACTTTCAGTCGCAATTTCTTGCTTTGGGGGAATGTCACTTTCAGGCTCATTTTACCTTCTTAGGAGTATTCACATGTTGGACAAGAATTCAGTCGTTGCGATTTTCGATCGGCACACGCAGGCCGAAGAAGCGGTCAAACAACTTCAGGAGGCCGGCTTCGATATGAAGAAACTCTCGATCGTCGGCAAGGAATATCATACACAGGAAAATGTCACCGGCTATTACACGGCCGGCGATCGGATGATGTACTGGGGCAAGAACGGCGCCTTCTGGGGCGGAATCTGGGGTCTGCTGTTCGGGTCGGCGTTTTTCATGATTCCCGGGATCGGCCCGTTTGTCGCGGCCGGCCCGATCGTGGCGTGGATCGTGGCGGCGCTGGAGGGATCGCTGGTTGTGGGCGGCATCAGCGCCATAGGCGCCGGGCTGTACAGCATTGGCATACCCAAGGACAGCATCGTGGCCTACGAGACATCACTCAAAGCCGGCAAGTACATGCTGGTGGCTCACGGAACGCCCGATGAAGTGACCCGCGCCCAGACGGTCATATCCACGTCGGGCGCGGCTCAAACCCAGTTGCACCTGGAAGAAGAGCCCGTGGCCGCGCTGGCCTGAAAAGCGGATTGGGCACGGCGATCAAACTCGCGAAGCGCGGCGGTGGTCCTTTGCCGCCCGCTTCCTGATTTTTGAATTGGCAATATGATAATGCGATCCCCACGCAAAGGAGCAAAATGAACTCACAGTTTTCCGGTTCTCACTTGAAGGTCTATCATCGCGTTTTCGAACACCCGATTGCCAATAACCTCCAGTGGCGCGAGGTCTGGTCGATGCTCAACGCGATGACCGACGCCGTGGCCGTCGAGGACGCCGGCGGAAACCTGAAAGTCACGCGGAACGGCCAGTCGCTGGTCCTGCATCGACCGCGCGGCAAGGATCTGGCCGACAAGAAAGAACTGATGCTGGTCCGCCATTTTCTGGAGCGATCGGGCGCGCCGCCAGCGCCCCCGGCAACACCCGGCACGCATCTTCTGGTGGTCATCGATCATCGCGAGGCGCGCGTCTACAGCGCGGAATTGCACGGGTCGGTCCCGCACCGGATCGTACCCTATGACCCGTTCGGCTTCGGCCGGGATTTGCGCTATAACCAGGACGATTCCAACGGCCAGAGAAAACCCGAACGGCGGAGCTTTTACGAAGCGGTCGCCAAGACGCTTGGCGGCGCCAAACAGATATTGATGTTCGGAACCGGCACCGGGGCCAGCAGCGCGATGGAACAATTGCTTCTGGACCTCAAGGAGCATCATCATGAATTGGCCGAGCGAGTCGTCGGCTCAATCGCCGTGGATGAGCACCATCTGACCGAGGATCAACTGCTGGCCAGGGCGCGGGAGCTGTTTGTCGCGGCATGACGGGGTCTGCCGCACGGCGCGGCCCCCAGTGTGCCCCTCAGCGGTCCAGCCATTGGAGTACGCGGGACTGATCGTCTGCCGACAGATTCTGTGAAAAACGGGCGACCGTCGAGCGGATGCCTTGCTTCTGTCTGGCACTCAGACTCCTGGCCCCATCGGGCGCCTGTTGCGCAAGGCTGGGCAGTTCCTCGACCACCTGTATGGCAAGGCCGTTGTTGGTCGTATCAGCGGCATCGGCGGCCGCGTGAATCACCTTGTCCTGCAACGCCGGATCACTTGTCGCCGACGGGCCAAGTTCAATGTCCATGGACCGCAGAACGAAGTAGGCGTCCGCCCCGTCGATGGGTGGCGCGGCTCGGATCATGGACTTGTTTATCGCCGCAAGCACATCGATCGCATCGGCGGGGGCGAGTCGCTCGCATGCCGTTTGGCACAAATACAGTCGTGCGAAATCTGTTACATCCACTGCATCCATGAGCGCCTTCTTCAGCGCTGGTCCGTCCAGCGCATCCCAGGTGAGCATGGCCGCCGTGGCCTTGACCAGGGGATCATCCGGCCCGCTGACGGGAATCACGTCGCAGGCGTAGAGATCGGCATCGCTCTTGACCTCGTCGGGGAGGCCGGGCTTGGGCATCACCACGCATAACAACTGTTTATCTTTCGGCAGGTGATAGAGGTCGGGCCAGACCGAGCCTGAACTGCCGTATTGGTTATAGGTATAGGCAAGCGTCAGGGTCTGCCGTTTGGCGCCTTGGAGGACGGAGGTGATTTGCAGACTCACGTCGCCGACCAGATTGCCCACAAAAATGTCCTGCCCCGCCAACTTTTGGGCGGTGTCGGGGTCGGGTCCGCTGGTCTGGTGGCGATCAACGATCCGCGTGACGTAGATCGCCGCCCCGTGGTGAAACGTGTAGTACGGGTCATCTATCAGCATTTCGGTGTGTTCAGCATAGCCGGCGAATATGGTCGCCGGTACGACCAGAACGCCCGGCGCCGCGCCCAGCCAGTTTACCACTTCTTCCGCGTCCTCCTTTTCGTCGGCGTCTTGCACGGCCTTGGCCACGATGTCGCGCAAGCGATTGCGCTCGCCGGCGGGAAAGTAGCAATCGCTGGTGCGGAGCCCTTTCACTATATCGTGCAGCTCGTCCATCGCATCCTGCCGAACGTAACGGATCGGCGATTCGAGCAGTGCCACCAGCGCCCGTATCCCGCTTACCTTGACTGCTTCATTCCCGCGCCCGGCGATTCCCAACTCCTTGACGCCGATGTTGTCGATTCCCTCATCGGGCGCGCCGGGTTGGAGGTAGATTTTCGTAACGGCGGTTAGCAGCGCCACGCCATCGCTCCGTTGCAGCCGATACTCCGCCGTGCTCGCCAAGTACGCCCTGACGATCGCATTGGTCTGATCCGCCGCTTTCATGGCCGCATCGGTCAGCGCCGGCCCGCGCAAAGCGTGCAGGCCGATCATCAGCCGGTAGGCTTTCACCGTCGGGTCGTCCGCCCCATTGACCAGATACACCGCGCTGGTCACCGATGGTTCGTCGGCCAACCACTGATTGCCCTTGAACGGCCCCGGGATCACCGCACAGAGGATTTGCTGGTCCTTGCCCAGTTCCTCCATCCGCGGCCACATGTCCGGCGGAATAGGGTCACGTGCGCCTCCGGGAAAGACTTTCCAATACCCATAGTGCAGCGTTACTGAATCCGCCTTGGCGCCGCGGAGCACTTCGGAGATTTGAAGTGTGACATGACCTTCGATCCGGTTGGCCGGATTCGTTGTTCCCTCCGCATTCCGAGCCACCGGCCGCGTCGCCGGCTCAATCTTCGCGACCTTCCCCAGGTAGACGCTGGCGCCAAGCTCGAAGGGGATATAGGGATTCGCCGAGTAACTCAGTGCGACCTCCAAATCGCTCGGTTTGACCCCGAAATCCGTGATTTCCGCCCCGGCCGCCGACGCCCAGATCGCCAGCACGCACACCGCAACGCCGATTGTTCTCATGGCTTCTCCGGTAATCGCCGTTACATGCTACAGCACGCTACTTCGCATTGGACGCATGAACAGGCCGGAAGTTGCGAAAAATCGGTGCCATTGGGCCGCAATCGGCCAGCCGCCGCGCAATGCACACCCCGAGTGATCGCGTTAATCCGAGGATTTCTGCCGGCCGGTTGATCTTTGACCCACGTCGTTTGACCACCTAGCATCGTAGCAACGGCCCGGAAAAATCGCACGCGTTCGCTTTGGGCCATGTCGTGGCGCGCGGGACTGTCCGATGCGCAGCTCGTAGGGAGACACAGAACGTGGCCCGTCGCAAACGGTCCCAGTCGCGTCATGGCGCTGTTCAGTATGGCGCCCAGGCGCTGGAGAGTCGCGTATTTCTCAGTTCCACGATCTTCATCGCCGATAGCAGCGCGATTGAACCAGCGCCCGACGGCTCGGTGAACATGGATTTCACCGTCACACGCACGGGCGACCTGACTTCGCAAGTGACCGTCGGCTACACCACTCTGCCCGGCACCGCCCAGGCGAACACCGACTTCACACCCGCAACCGGCACGGCCACATTCGCCTCCGGTTCCTCCACGACGACCATCGCCGTCCCGATCTTCAACGACGGCATCTACAACAACCCTGGCCTGACTTTCTCGGTGGAGCTAACCGGCATCACCGACGTCGTCGGCCCGCCGGTTACGCTCGCGGCCCAGACAACTTTCGCCACCGGCAGCACGCCATACTCTGTAACGACGGCGGACCTGAACGGCGATGGCGAACCTGATCTCATTGTTGCCAACACAGCGTCTTCCACAGTGTCGTTGCTGTTGAACACGACGGCGCCCGGTGCGAGCATCCCGTCTTTTGCCGCCCAGCAGACTTTTCCCACCGGAAGCCGTCCCACCTCCGTGACGGTGGCGGACCTGACCGGCGATGGCAAACTCGACCTCATCGTCGCCAACAACAGCTCCAACACGGTCTCGGTGCTCCTGAACACCACGCCGCCCGGCGCGAGCACACTCTCCTTCGCCGCCCAGCAGACCTTTGCCACCGGAATCGCCCCGTTCTCCGTCACGACGGCCGACATGAACGGCGATGGCAAACCCGACATCGTCGTCGCCAACGACGCTTCCAATACTGTGTCGGTGCTGCTGAACACGACTTCGCCCGGCGCAACGGCCGCGACATTTGCCGCTCAGCAGACCTTCGCCACCAGCAGCGCCCCATATTCGGTGACGACGGCCGACCTGAATGGCGATGGCGAACCTGATATCATCACCGCAAACTCCGGGTCGAATACCGTGTCGGTGCTGCTGAACACGACGCCCGCCGGGGCCACGACACTGTCCTTCACACCCGGGCAATCCTTCGCCACAGGCTCCAACCCGTTCTCCGTAACGACGGCGGACTTGAACGGCGACGGCAAGCCCGACCTGATCGTCGCCAATCCTGGTTCAAGCACAGTGTCCGTGCTGCTGAACACGACCTCGCCAGGCGCCACCACGGCGTCGTTTGCCGGCCAGCAGACTTTCGCAACGGGCGAAGAACCCAACTCCGTGACGACGGCGGACCTGAACGAGGATGGCAAACCCGACATCATCGTGGCCAACTACGGCGACAATTCGACGTCGGTGTTGGTGAACACCACAGCGCCCGGCGCGACCACCGCATCCTTCGCTCCCCAGCAGAGCTTTGCCACTGGCCGCAGCGCTTACGCCGTGACGGCCGCGGACCTGAACGGCGACGGCGAACCTGACATCATCGTGGCCAACGAAGCTTCTGCCACGGTGTCGGTGCTACTGAACACGACGCCGTCCGGCGCGACCACCCCGTCCTTTGGCTCCCAGCAGACCTTCGGCGCCGGAAGCGGCCCGTTCACGGTATCGACGGCGGATCTGAATGGCGACGGCGCGCCCGACCTCATCGTCGCCAACAAGAATTCGAATTCGGTATCGGTGCTGCTGAACACGACGCCGCCCGGCGCAGCCACGCCCTCCTTCGCCGACCAGCAGACCTTCGCCACCGGCAGCAAGCCGGATTCTGTGACCACGGCCGATGTGAACGGCGACGGCAAACCCGACATTATCGTCGCCAACTCGGGGTCGAATTCGGTGTCGGTCCTGCTGAACCTGACGCCGCCCGGGGCGACCACCCCGTTCTTCGCGGCCCAGCAGACTTTCTCCACCGGCACGAATCCGTTTTCCGTCACGACGGCCGATCTGAATGGCGATGGCGAACCCGACATCATCGTCGCGAACAGCGCCTCAAACACGGTCTCAGTGCTGCTGGACACGACGGCACCCGGCGCGACTACCCTGTCCTTCGCCGCCCAGCAGACCTTCGCCACCGGCATTAACCCATCCGGCATCACGACGGCGGACGTGAACGGCGATGGCAAACCAGACATCATTGTCGCGAACACGGGCTCCGACACGGTGTCGGTGCTGCTGAACACGACACCGCCCGGGTCGGCCACACCAACCTTCGCCGCCCAGCTTCCCTTCAGCACCGGCGACGGTGCGTACTCCGTAACGACGGCCGATGTGAACGGCGACGGCAAACCCGACATCATCGTCGCCAACTCAGGCCCGGGCACCGTGTCCGTGCTGCTGAACGCAACGCCGCCCGGGTCGGCCATCCCCCAGTTCTACGCCCAGCAGACGTTCGCCACCGGCGAGCATCCATTCTCTGTGACGACGGCGGACCTGAACGGCGACGGCACGCCCGTGATCGTCGTCGCGAACTACCTTTCGGGTTCCGTGTCCGAACTGATAAACACGACACCGCCCGGGACAACCGCCCTCGCCTTCGCCACCCAGCAGACCTCCTTTGCCGGCGCCAATCCGTTCTCCGTAACGACCGCCGACTTGAACGGCGATGGCAGACCGGATCTCATCACCACGCAATTGGGTTCGAGCACCGTGTCAGTGCTGCTGAACAGCCCGACAACGATCGCCGCCGGCACCGCCACGGGTACGATCAACGACCAGTACGTGCTTGTCATCAATGGCACCATCGGCGATGACGTCATCACCGTCCAATCTGACGGCGCCAACCTCACCTACACGACCAACGGCGCGACCTCTTCGCCGGTGCCTCTGACGGCCTTGGCCGGCATCGTCGTTAACGGACTTGCCGGTAACGATTTGATCACCGTTGAACCCAGTATGCCCGCGAGCCTCGGCGTCAGCGTCCTGGGTGGTCCCGGCGATGACACCATCATGGGTGGCCCGGGCAACGACACCCTCGCTGGCGGCCAGGGCAACGATTCCATCTCCGGCGGCCCCGGCGACGATTCGATCAAAGGCGGCCAGGGCGATGACACGCTCGCCGGCGGAAAGGGCAACGACACAATCTTCGGCAGCCTCGGTAACGATCTCCTGCGCGGCGGCCTGGGCGACGATTCGCTCAACGGCGGCGCCGGCGCCAACCAAATGTACGGCGGCCAGGGCAACAACACGTTCTACGCCGTCAACGGCACGGCCGACCAGATCTTCGCCGGCGCGGCCACCAACGACAGCCTCTTCTACAGTTCCAGCGACAACCCCAACATCGAAAGCGGCGTAATATCGGCGGGAAACAAGATGCTCGTTCCCTGAGGACCAAGAACAGAGCCTGACACTGACATGACGGCACGCCCGGCCGGTCCAAGTCTGCCTTGATGGCAACGTCCCCGCTTTGCCGCTACCCGCCCGTTGACGGTACACTCTTCGCCGTGCTGGCGAAGGTTCACTCCTTTATTCTGACCGGTATCGACGCCACCAACTGTGAGGTCGAAATCGACGTCGCCACGCGCGGGCTGGCCAAAACCACCATGGTCGGCCTGCCCCAGGCTGCCGTGAAGGAATCCATCGAACGCGTCCGCCGCGCCATCATCAATTCCGGTTACGCATTCCCCGGCCACGCTCTGGCGATCAATCTCGCCCCGGCCGATGTGAAGAAGGAGGGACCGGCGCTGGATCTTCCCCTGGCGATCGGGATTCTGCGGGCCACTGATTTCATCCAGCAGGACCATCACGATGAGTATCTGATCGCCGGCGAACTGGCTCTGGACGGCCGGGTGCGCCGCATCCGGGGCGCGCTGTCGATGGCGATTCTGGCCAAAGAGACCGGCCGGCGCGGCGTGCTGCTGCCGGAGGAAAACGCCCGCGAGGCCGCCGTCGTCGATGGCGTTGAGGTCTATCCCGTATCGACGCTTTCGCAGGCCGCCGCCATGCTTTGCGGAAAGCAGGCCATGATCGCCTACTCGCTGGATGGCCGGCCGTACGAGGCGTCGAAGCTGACGGCCGATCTGGATTTCGCGGATGTTCGCGGTCAGGAATCGGTCAAGCGAGCCATCACGGTTGCCGCGGCCGGTGAACATAATCTGCTGATGGTTGGCCCGCCGGGCACCGGCAAGACCATGCTCGCCCATCGCCTGGCCGGGATTCTTCCGCCGCTGAGTCGTAGCGAATCGCTCGAAACCACGCGCATCTATTCGGCGATGGGTTTGCTTCCCGACGGCATCGCCCTGCTCGATCGCCGGCCGGTGCGCACTCCGCATCATTCCGCCACCGCCCAGGCACTCATCGGCGGCGGAACCATCCCGCGCCCCGGCGAAGCGTCATTGGCTCATCACGGAATCCTCTTTCTCGACGAACTCCCCGAGTTCGGCCGGCATGTATTGGAAACTCTCCGCCAGCCGCTGGAAGCCGGCGAAGTTATCGTCGCCCGCGCCCAGGGTTCGATGCGATTCCCGGCCGCGTTCATGCTGGTGGCCGCGATGAACCCCACCGCCAGCGGGTATGCAGCGGATAACCCGCGTGCCCGCGACAAATACCTCCAGAAACTCAGCGGCCCGCTGCTGGATCGCATCGACATCCACGTCGAAGTGCCGACGGTTTCCTATCGCGAGCTCACCAGCCGTCGCCCCGGCACCAGCAGCGACGCCATGCGCAAATCCGTCGCCGCCGCTCGCGAGGCGCAGCGCAAGCGGTTCAATTCGTCGATGACCAATTCGAGAATGGACAGCCGCCTGCTGCGAGTACACGCCGATCTGTCCGAATCGTGTCTTTTGCTCATGAAGCAGGCGATGGAGGAACTGGGCCTGAGCGCCCGGGCCTACGACAAAGTCCGCCGGGTTGCCCGCACCATCGCCGATCTGGAAGGCGTCGAGACCATCAACGAAAACCACGTCGCCGAGGCGGTGCAATACCGGCTGCTGGATCGGAGGTTCTGAGGGACGCTTTCAAGCATAGAATGACGCACGTACCGATGACGGCAAAGCAGGAGTAAGATCATGGCGACAATCACGATTCAGGAAGCACAGGCCACGTTGTCGGAGCTGATCCATCGACTGTCGCCGGGCGATGAGGTGGTGATTACGGAGAACAATCAGCCGGTGGCGCGGCTGGTTCCATCGGAGGGTGTGCCCAAGCCAAGATCACGGCAACTCGGGACGCTGCGGGGCACAGTGCTACATGTATCCGCCGATTTCGACGCGCCTCTTGATGACTTCAAGGAGTACATGGAATGAGGCTGCTGATTGACAGTCACACCTTGCTCTGGGCGGTCGATCAGCCCGCGCAGCTCGGCGCGGCGGCCGCAGCAGCACTGCAAGACCCGGCGAATGATCTCCTTCTCAGCGCGGCGACAATCTGGGAGATCGCGATCAAGGTCGCGTTGATGAAACTCTCCCTGTCGCTTCCCTACCGGCAATGGATCAACAAGGCCATCGCGGACCTTGGCCTGTCGGTGCTGCCGATCACAGTGGAATACGCCGACGTGCAGGCTCGGCTCGATCTGCATCATCGAGATCCGTTCGACCGACTTCTCGTGGCCCAGGCGACGGTCGAGAACCTCCCCGTCGTGACCTTTGATGTGGTCTTCGACAAATACGGCGTAAAGCGGATTTGGGACTGAGCTACACGGCCAAGGCGTCGAGACCATCAGCGAAAACCACATCGCCGAAGCGGTGCAATATCGGGGTTGGATCGAAGGTTTTGAGAAGGTCGCTTGGGCGGATTTTGGTGTGCTCGTCGAACCAAGGCGCGGGCGTCACGGACTGGCGGGTTTGCGCAACTTCACCTCCAGCGTGTCATCGTCGCGGAGATAAACGTCCAACGTTCCGTGCTGGGTCGAATTGACGGCACCGATCGTGAAGTCGATTGAGATGTGAGAGGGGTCCAGAGGATCGGCGACGCCGGCGTTGACCGAGCCGCTGATAATGACGGGTCCGCTGGCCGTCGCGCCGGTGTTGGTCCAGGTGCCAGAGCCGGCCAGAACGCCGCCATCGAGATTGATAGTGGTGCCGCCGGTACCCGCGGAGCTATTCACACCGCGTTGCAGTGGGCCGCCGTTAACCAATCCGGCGCCGGCTCTGGAGTACGTGAGGGTGCCGGGGTTAGCGACACTGCCGAGATTGTTGTTGTTACCATTGAGGCCAAGGGTGCCGGGTCCGGAGGACGCGAGGATACTGCCGAGATTCGTGTTGTTGCCCTTGACGACTATTGTGCCAGGACCGGCAATGACGTGGTCGGGCATGTAGTAGCGTGCGGGCGGTGGTGTTGGCGGAGTCACCGCACGAAAGCCGAGTACGAAGGTTCTAGGCGCAACGCTGCCGATCGGGCTTGGGGGTTTGAAGATGATGGAATCGCCCTGCACAAGCCCGTCAGCGGGGGAAATGCCGCCAAACAGGGGCAATTGCGTTTCGAAGTCGGCAATTACAATCAGGCGGCGATTGCCGGCTGGGCTGGTGCGCTCGCCGAGGAACACAACAGGCTGGTCTGGCCCGAATCCCGGCCTGTAGATGATCGGATTCGCTGCGGCGACTTTCCAGTATTTGCGAAGTTCCACCGGGGAATAAGCCGCCCCGCTGGAGCCCGGAAGAAGGGGATCGGTGTACGCAATATAGTCCGGATTGGTTGCGATCAAATGAGCGGCTTTGACCGGGTCGGTCTCAAAGAGCACCGTTCCCGGCGGCGTGGCGTGCGTGGCGCATCGGTGCGCCCAATAGACCCGCGCCACACGCACTTCGATTTCGCCGTGATAAATAACGGCCCCGGCGCCAACCGAGAGGCCGATGCCGGCCAGTGCGATCCGCCGGAACAACCTCCAGCGCCGCCGGCGGTCGTCGCGCGGAAAATAGTCCAGCGGGATGATGGGGTTCGTGTCGTCGATAGCGGAATTGTAACATGCGCACGCCCGTTTGTCCGCAAGAATCTAATCGTACACGTCGCGTCGATGGCCGATCCGGATGACCAGCACGACCAGCCGCTGGTCGTGGATTTGATAGATCACGCGCCAATCGCCGATGCGAATCCGCCAGGCATCCACCCCGACGAGTTTCTTGCTCCCCGGCGGGCGAGCATTCTCACCCAGAGCGGTAATCGCCGCGCCGATCCGCCGGCCGATGGTCTTTTCGAGTTCGGCAAGCTGTTTGGGTGCTCGAGGCAGGATGAAGACGGTCCACGCCATCTATAGTCCCAGTTCCGCTTTGACCTGCCGCCACGGAATTGGCTTTAGCTTCTTCCGCTTCATCTCCGCCAGGACCTTGCGCGCCGCTTTGGCGTCCGCCTCATCTTCCAGCTTTTCCAATAATGCCAGATCGTCCATGGAGACCAGGGCCGCCACGCCCTTGCCGCGTCGCTCGAGCACCACGCGCTCGCCCTGGTAGGCAACCCGATTGATCGTATCCGCGAGGCGGGACCGGATATTGACGACATTCATCACCATGCGGCGTTCTCCATCAAAATGACGCTCATGTACATAATCGTCAAATCTGGGCCGAGCGTCAAGTCGGTCGGGCCGCTGCGGACGTTGGAGAGTGCCCGATTTTCCGGGCCACCGCCTTTCCCTCCTCCCCTGGTATTCCGGGGGAGGATTGAGGTGGGGGTTTTTCGCGCAGGGCTCCATCGCTTGACCCGTATGGAACCTCGCCACGGGCAGCCCCCACCCCGACCCTCCCCCGGAATACCAGGGGAGGGCGAAAGAGCTCGGCCCGCATCAACTTATGTTTGCCCGGAAGATCGGGCACACTCGGACGTTGGCGTTGACACGACGGGCAGGCGATGATGGGGGAATGGCGCAGGCAAACGAAATATCCGGCGCGCGGGCGCGGAGTATCTGGAAATCGGCTGCGCCCCTGGCTGGGCCGGCGGAGGCCGGGCCGTGGCGGGCGCCAGTGGGGATTTCGATCGGACTGGCTCTGCTGGTGATGGCCGCGTTCTGGCCGGTCACGAATTGCGGGTTTCTGAATTTCGATGATGACTTCTACATCACCGGCAATCCGCTGGTGAAATCGGGGTTCCATTGGAGCACGATCAAGTGGGCGTTTGGTCATACGGCCATGGGGCTTTACCATCCGCTGACGATCCTGTCGCTGGCGCTGGATGCGCAGAGGGAGTCGTGGCTGCGGCACGGATTGACGCCGGAAGCGTTTCATATCGAGAATTTGGGGCTGCACGCGGCCAACACGATCATCCTGTTTCTGGTGATGTGGCGGATGACATCGAGCCAATGGCGCAGCGCGCTGGCGGTGGGATTGTGGGCGGTTCATCCGCTGCGCGTGGAATCGGTGGCGTGGATCGTCGAGCGGAAGGATGAACTGGCCGGGCTGTTCGGATTCCTGGCGATCGGGGCGTATGTGGCCTATGCGCGGCGAGGCGGGGCGTGGCGCTATGCGACGGTGCTGGTCCTGCTGACGCTGAGTCTGCTGGCCAAGCCGATGATGGCGACGCTGCCGGCCGGCTTGCTGCTGCTGGACCTGTGGCCGATGAAGCGGTTGGGAGCCGTGAATAAGGGACAAGCGGCACTGGGGCGCCTCGCGTGGCTGGCGGCGGAGAAATTGCCGATGCTGCTGATCGTGGCGTTCGATGTGCATGTCGGAGACGTCTTGCGGACGCTGGAGCCGGGCGAGTCGCAGGGAACGGCGTTTGCCGGAATGAACGGCGTGAGGCTCGGACAGTTTGTTTCCAACAGCCTGGCGGTGCTGCCGGTTTATCTGCAAAAAATGGCCGATTTTTCGCGATTGACGGTGTTTTATCCCAAGCACGCGTGGGCGCTCTGGCAGGTGGGCTTGGGCGCGTGCGTGCTGGTCGCGGTGACGGCGGCGGCGGTGTGGCAATGGCGGCGGCCGTGGCTGGGAGTGGGATGGCTGTGGTTTCTCATCATGCTGGCGCCATCGATGGCGGCGGTGATGGGATTGGAATTCTCGATGGCGGATCGGTACACGTACGCGCCGTCGATCGGGCTGGCGATCATGGCGGCGTGGTCGGTGCCGGCCGGATGGATAACGGGGCGCTGGCGATGGCACGTGGCGGGTTTGTTCGTGTGCGTCCTTTTACAACTTTCGATATGCACGTGGGTGCAGTGTACGTACTGGACCAGCAGCGTGCGGCTGTGGAAGCGATGCCTCGACACCGCGGGCGACAACTGGCTGGCCGATGGAAACATGGCGGCCGCCCTGGACAGCGAGGGCCGCGGCTGGGACGCGATGGACTATTACAAGCGGGCGGTGAAGGCGAACGAGAGATTTGTCGGCGGGCATTTGAACCTGGGTCGGGTCCAGAGCAAGCTGCGTTACGTCGATCAAGCCGCCGGCCAGTTCCGCCGCGTAACCGAGCTGGACCCTCTCAGCCCGGATGGCTGGTATTGGCTGGGGTTCAATTACGCCGATCCATCGACGGCCAAGGCGTGGCAGAATCTCGGCGAGGCGGGCACCGACACGCTGGAGAAGCTGTACCGGCTTGCGTTGCCGAATTTTGACCGGGCGATCATCTTGAGTCCGGACAACGTGGATGTGGCGTTCGCGCGGGCCGAGACGCTGCTGGCTCTGCACCGCCCGGGCGAAGCGATCCAGGCATACCGGCGGGCGATAGCGGATGCGCCCGGATTCGCAAAGGGGCACAACAATCTGGGCGTGGCACTGGCGCTATCGGGGAAGTACCAGGAAGCGGCCGACGAATTCCGGGCGGCGCTGCGGATCGCGCCGAAATATCCCGAGGCGATGGAGAATCTGCGCGATGCGATGGGGCATTTGGCGGGCGCGGCGACCCGGCCGGGGTGAAGGTGCGGGGGTGACAAGGTGACAGGGTGACAGGGTGACAAGGGAAGTTTGGTTGCGGAAGATGCTGGACAGGGCGCATAATGGGGGTGGCAAAGAGCGATCATTGCTGTCGCCGATAGGATTGTAAATGCAACGTCGAAAAGGATTTACGCTCACGGAACTGCTGGTGGTGATCTCGATCATCGTCCTGGTGATCGTGGTTCTGGTGCCGTCGATCAAGGCCATGACCGGCGACCGCAGCATCCCCCTGGCACAAAACCGCCTGGGGGCACTGCTGGCGGTGGCGCGGGAATCGGCCATCAATTCCAACAGCCCCACCGGCCTGGCGATCTACCCCGATGTCCTGAGCACCGGCGATACCATAACCGCGTTTGTGCAGGTGAATACCTACACATCCGGCCTAAATGTTGTCCAATACCTCGACGTCATCCCCAACAGCGAGCAGACTCTACTGCAACGCGGCGTAACGGCCGAGATCATCATGGGCGTCCCCGGCAGCCAGCAGCGATACACGCCCATTGGCGTGATCTTGTTTGATGCCCAAGGGCATCTGATGACGTATCCGATTTTGCCGACAATATTTGGCCCGCCCGGAGCCACCGTGCCGACGCAACTAAGCCAGGCATTCCAGGTCAACCAGAGTGCGGCGGCCAATTCCATTGGCACGCCAACCGGCGTTGGCATTGCGCTGGTGGATACCGAAACATATAAGAATCAAATCACGTCTAATTCCTCCAACGGATGGACGGACGCCGGATTGGCGACGACGTACAGCACAACCGGCGTTGCGATCGGTGGATGGGCTGCCGTATCAACCACTTCGCCCTTGGCGCCGGGCACACCGGGCAATCCGATATTGTGGGGCCCCACCGTCACTCCATTCCAGGGGCTCAATGCCAACGGCAACGCCTCGGGGGAAGCGCTCAAGGACATCTGGATCGATAGCAACGCCGCCATTCTCATGGTTAACCCGTCGAGCGGGTCGCTGGTTGTTGCCAAGTGATCCGGCGCGGCGATGTCCCGGCATTTCAGGTCAACGTGCAACCGGAAAACAAAGCGGCCCTCGCCTGACACGGGGGGCGAAGGCCGCTGATCGAGCCGAAAAAGATTCGGCGCATCGCTGACTGTGACGAGCCGGCTTACACGCGCGACTCGTAGATCAACTGTTTCACGGCCCAGTTGGCAGGCCGGCCGGTGTGGATATTGCTGGACGGCACGCCGGTGACGGAGGCCTTGCCGCCGTTGGACCAGACGGTGTCGGTGGCGGTTCCGTTGATGGTGTCGCCATTGCGGACAAAGAGCAGATCGGTGCCGGCGGTGGTGATGGTGTCGATGCCGCTGCCGCCGAGGATGGTGTCGCTGCCGTCGCCGGTGTTCACGGCGTCGTTGCCGCCGTTGAGAATGACGGTGTTGTTGCCGGTGCCCAGAACGACGGTATCGTTGCCCTTGCCGGCATGGACGACATCGTTGCCGTTGCCGAGGGTGATGCTGCAATTGCCGTGGCCGCCCTGGACGTAATCATTGCCGTTGCCGGCAACGACGGTGTCATTGCCGCCGTAGCAGAAGACGAAATCGCTGCCGTTGCCGAGATGGATCGCATCGCTGCCGAGGCCGACGGTGACGGTGGTGTCGGAAGCGCCGTTGGCGGTGATGGAATCGGGGCCGTAACCATCATAATCGTAGAGGATGAGAGGCACGGTGATGCTGGGATCGATGGTGATGTTATCGCCGCCGCCCAGGCCGTGAACGGTGATGCCCGTTACCTTGCTGGCGGCGACGCTGAGCAGCACGGTCGAGCCGTCCATGGCCTCGATGTTCGAGCCGCTGACCTCGACGCTGAGCACGTCGGGGCCGGTGGTTCCGACGACTTTCAGTTCGCCCAGCGCGCCAAGCGTGGCGCCGGCCGACAGCATGCGTCGCGATTCCAGGGATTCAAAAAACCGCATAATCTCTCTCCTCGATTGCAAACTCCGTCGAACTTCGGCGCCGCGGTCACCGCCGCGGGACCTTTTTGAAACGCACATCGTTTCACGATTGTTTTCGTCCGCCGGGTGGGGTGATCTGAAGGCCGCAAAATGCAATTCGGGGCGGCGATATGCGGGCTGTAGGGTCTGTGCCGGTATGATTGCGAAGATGGAGCATCTGGAAGGGCGGTTGTCGGTTTTGGCGGCTTTGCGGGCGCGGCGGCGCAAGATCAGCACCATCCTGCTGAGCAGCGGGATTCACGAGACGAAGCTGCGTGAGTTACTGGACGCGGCGGCGGAATTGTCGGTGCCGGTGCAGCGCGTCGAGCGCTCCCGCCTCGATGCCCTGGCGCACGGGGCGACGCACGGCGGCGTGATTGCGATCTGCTCGGCGCGGGAATTGACCAGTGAACGGCGGCTGCTGGAATTGGTCGATGCCACGCCGTCCCCCCTGCTGCTGCTGCTGGAGGGAATCGACGATGCGCGGAATCTGGGATTCGTGCTGCGCTCGGCCGAGGCGCTGGGAGCGCAGGCCGTGCTGATCAAGAAGCACCTTGCGGCGCTGGACGCGGTGGAGATCGCGCGTCCCAGCAGCGGCGCGTATGAGCGGCTGGAGATCGTGCAGATCGAGGGGACCAGGGTGCTGAGTGAACTGTCGCGGCGCGGGGTGAAGCTGGTGGCGGCGATCGCGGCGGCGCGGCGATCGATCGATCAGATCGACCTGACGCGGCCCACCCTTTTGTGCATCGGCGGCGAGAAGCGCGGGCTCAGCGCCGCCGTGCGCGATTTGTGCGATACGCGCGCGTCGATCCCCATCGCCAGGGAAGCGACGAGTCTGTCGCTTTCCCATGCGGCGGCCATGGTGCTCTATGAAGCGGCGCGGCAGAGATTCCAGGCCCGGCAGATTGAGCCGGCCGCCACCGAACCGCAAACGCCGCCGGAGGAATTGGACGAGGATTTGGAATCCGAGTTATAGCGCCGTCGCGTCGGCCGGATCGCGCGGCGGCAGCGGATCGGTCTGCGGCGCCCTGCCGGTGACGCGATTGAAATCCATCGCGCACCAGGTCAATATCCAGCCGGCGATCGCCAGGTGGACAAGCCCGACGAAAATCGTCCAGACAATGAACTGCCCGTAGGTGATACCGGAGAACAGGGAAACTGTCACTAAACCGGGTTGCATCTGATAGCGATATGGCCGCAGATCCAGCAGCAGTCCCAGATAATAATACGGCTGATAGGTGCTGAGAATTCGATCGAAAACCTGCCCGTTGCCACGGGCCAGGCTTTCGATAATCCCCAGAAACATGGGCACGCCGATGAACACGGCCAGGACCAGCATGAGGTTGCAGACGACGGCGGTGGTGGTGCGGTTCAGGTGCGTCGAGAAAAAGATTCCGGTGGCGACCCAGACCGAGTTGAACGTGAGAATCACGTAGACCGCCATGACCGACGGCCACCAAACATCGGCGACAGCTCCGTCGGGAGCGATGGCGAACCAGCCGTGTCCGTAGAGCCAGGCACAATGAATGCCCAGTTCCCCCAGCAGCGGCCCGATCACCAGAAAATGCGCCACGATCAGGCCGGTGATTACCAGCGACCTGCGGCCGACGCCGGCGACTTTGCTCAGGACGATCTGCATGCCGCTGATGGGCGCGGCGACCAGAAGCGGCCAGGTTCCCGATTCCTTTTCCTGGGTCATCATCGTCGCCGAGATCACCGTAATCACCAGGCACATCACGCCGTTGAAGCACATCGAGAAACCCATCTGTACGCTCGACAGCTCGCGCCAATCCGAAATGACGTAACCGGCCAGGAGCGCGACACCCAGAAAGATGCTGAATCGCAGCGCGTTTTGCTTCTTGCCGAGCAATTTTGCCCGGCACTCGTGCCAGAGAACCGGCCAGTCGCCCACGGGGCGGGTCAAGCGGTCGGGCGGATTTGTCGACGAAGCATACTCGATAACCCCCACCGGCCGGGGCCGGTTGGAATCGACGGGGGATGCTGACGTTGATGGCGCATCGGGCTGATCCGGCAGCGCATCGGCCGAGGTAAACAGCGACCCGGTCGGCAACGGCGGCGACGGTGCGAGTTTGGCCTGCCGCCTGGCCTCTTTTTTGGCGAGCCGGCGGGCCTTGCGGGCCTGACTGGCGGTGACGCCGTCGAGAATGTCGCCGCGCTGCACGTCGCGGCGCAGTCGCATCGCCGTGGCCAGCAGCAGCATCAGCGCCAAACCCAGTTGAAAAGCGACGCATCCCATCCAGCCAATACCAATGTCGCGCGGCATGGTTGGATCGATCAGCGCGGCAACCTGCACGGCCGGGTTTATTCCAAAAATGCACAGAAAGCCCGTGTGTCCCGCGGAGGCCAGCAGGCCCGCCAACAGCGCGGTCAGGCCGTAGAGACATCCCAGGAACAGGTACGACTGCAGGATCACCAGGGCGGGCTGGTCCATGACGGCGGAATACATCAGGCCGATCGCGCCGCAACTGATGGCCGTGGCCGCCGCCAGAGCGATGCCGATCATGATCTGGTTCAGTTCAACCGAGCCTTCCAATCGCACCAGGGCGACGACCGGGAGGCTGAGTCCCAGCAGCCAGAAGGCGGTCATGAGGCGTGAGAAGAGTTTGCCGGAAACGATCTGCCAGGCGGTGATCGGCGTGATGAGCAGGACGCCGAGGGTCTTGCGGCGGCGTTCGACGTTGATGGCGCTGCTGGTGAGGATCGGGCAGATCAGGGCCATGGCGATCACGGAGAAGATCGAGAAGGTGACGAAGAATATCTCGCCCATCTCGGCCTGCTGCTGCGCCAGGTACTCGACACTGACATTCCCGCGATCCCATGTGGCGGACCACCACACCAGCAGCACAAAGAGCAGGGCGGCAAGATAAATGACGCGCAGAAAATAATTCCGCTTGCGCCGCGACCCGGATCGCAATTCGCCGGCCACAACCGGGCCGAACGGGCTGAGCTGACGCAGGTGGGCAAGCAGTGTCATCCTTGAATAGCATAACAATGTCGGCCGGAAAGCGTATGATGGATGGCGGCGGGCGCGGCGCCTCTTAACCCCCTCTCCCTGTACTCAGGGGGAGGGTTGGGGTGGGGGTTGATCGCGACGGCGTTGTTCGAGGACTTGGTCCGCCAGAGCCGTCGGCGAAGAACCCCCACCTCTGTCCTCCCCCTGAGTACATGGGGAGGAGGAAAAAGAGGGAACAAGGCGGCGTGGCGATCGGTGTCGGCATGATGGACGGGTGATTATGAAAATGCGAATCCGGCAAATCGTGAGGCAATGCGCGGCGTGCGGGTTATGCCTGTGCGTGGCGGCGATCGGATGGGGCGCGGCGCCGGCCGGCAAGCCGGGCGATGCTCCGGCGCCCGCCGCGACAGCCGAGGCGCCCAAGGCCTGGATGGACGCCAATCCGCTGGTCATGTTTCCCGTGATGGATGCGACTCTGCCGTCGTCGCCGGGCAGGTTCTCGGCTTCGATCACGCAGGGGCTGGCGCGGATCGTCAAGCCGGCCACGATTCCGGGCGGGCCGGTGCGCGTGGCGGGTGATCGGTATCCGTCGCTGTCGAGCTTGCGGATCGATCTGTCCAACGCGGCCACCGTGCCGGAGCGGTCAAAGGTGAAACTGCTGAAGGAAAGCCCGATCCGGCCGGGCGTGGCCGCCGATTCATTCGCAATCGTCGCCCAGCCGCTGCGGCTCTATTCCGGCAACATCAATTATTCGCTTTCGGCCAGCGACGCGGTGCTCGATTTGCGGCTGGACAAGGACAAGAAGCACACGCTGCTCGTATTGGAGAACGCGGCCAGCGGGAATCTGGCATTGACCGCGAAGATCAGCGATTTGCAGGCGGCGCTGGCCGGCGCCATCGACAACGCCCTGGGCGGAACGGGGATGTCGGTGCAATCGGTGAAGTTGAAGATCGACAGCTCCGGCCCGCATTCGCTGCACGCCGACGCGACCATCTCCGTGGCCGAAATTCTCCTGCCCAGCGCCGATGCCCATGTCGAGGCGACCATCGACGTCGATGATGCCCTGAACGGAACGATCCACAATCTCAAGGTGTCCGGCCAGGGCATGCTGGGTTCGGCGTTCATCGACCTGTTCAGCGGATCGATCAAGGATTACCAGGACAAGACCCGGCCGCTGATGGCGTTTCCCACGGGGAAGATTGAGTTGAAATCAATACAATTCAACGTGAGCGGCGAAACGCTGACCGTCAACGGCACGTTCGCGGGGACGAAAGCAACGACGCAGCCGAGCAAATAGGGAGTAGCTCACGCAAAGTCGCAAACGCGCAGAGTAAATTCCGCTTGTCGTTATTTTACGAAGATACTGGTGCGCTATCCGCGCCGGTTGAACGTTGCATTTGTCGATTTCCCTCTGCGCCTTTGCGACTCTGCGAGGGACATGTTTTTCCGATTTAATCGCGACGCGGTCCGCGTCCGCGATCGCCGCCACGGCCGCCGCCACCGCCACGCCCACCGCGACCGCCGCCGCCGCCTCGGCCGCCGTAGCCGCCACCACCGCCGCGACCTTCGTCACGCGGGCGCTGTTCGTCGCCCTGATCGTCCGGGCCGGCCGGCGCGCCAACGGTTTCGGGATCGCTGTTCCCCTCTTCCTTCATGGCCTGTTTGCGGCTGAGCTTGATGCGGCCCTGCTCGTCGATGAGCACGACCTTCACGCGGATTTCGTCGCCGAGATTCACCACGTCGGTCACGTTATTCACGAAGCGATCGGACAATTCCGACACGTGGCACAGCCCGTCGGTCTCGGGGGCAATCTCCACGAACGCGCCGAATTCCTTGATGGAAACAACCCGGCCGGCGTAGATCTTCCCGACCTTCACTTCGGCGGTCATGGCCTCGACGATATCGCGGGCCTTCTCGGCCGATGCGCCATCGACCGAGGAGATATAGACGGTGCCGTCGTCCTCGATATCGATATTGGCGCCGGTGTCTTCCTGGAGCTTCTTGATGTTCTTGCCGCCGGGGCCGATGAGCTTGCCGATCTTTTCCGGATCGATCTTGACGGTAAGCAGTCGCGGGGCGTAATCGGAGATTTTGGGCCTTGGCGCGGCCAGGACGGCCTGCATCTTGTCGAGAATGGTGAGCCTCGCCTCGCGGGCGCGTTTGAGGGTTTCGCGGATGATCTGGTAGTCGATGCCCTCGATCTTGATGTCGAGCTGGATGGCGGTGACGCCTTCGCGCGTGCCGCAGACCTTGAAGTCCATGTCGCCGAAATGGTCTTCCTCGCCGATGATGTCGGTGAGCAAAACCGAGCGATCACCTTCCTTGACCAGGCCGACGCTGATGCCCGCCACAGGGCGCGTGATCGGCACGCCGGCATCCATCAACGCCAGGCATCCGCCGCAACTGCTGGCCATCGAACTGGAACCGTTGGATTCCAGGATGTCGCTGATGATGCGGACGGTGTAAGGGAACTGCTCGACGCCGGGAAGCACGGCCAGCAGGCTGCGCTCGGCCAGGGCGCCGTGGCCGATCTCGCGCCGGCCGGGTCCGCGGATCGGGCGAACTTCGCCCACGCTGTAGTGGGGGAAGTTGTAATGCAGCATGAATTTCTGGCTGTATTCCTCGATCAGACCATCGACAAGCTGCTCATCGCTGCTGGTGCCGAGGGTGACGGTACACATGGCCTGCGTCTCGCCGCGGGAGAAGACGGCCGACCCGTGAACGCGGGGCAGGACGCCGACTTCGCAGGTGATTGGGCGGATGGAGTGCATATCGCGGCCGTCGGGGCGCACGCCGGCAAGAATCGCCTCGCGCGTGACGTGTTCCTCGACCTCGACGAAAACTTCCTTGATCTGTCGGGCGCGATCCTTCTGGGCGATGATGGCGCCGTAACTGGCGGTGTTCGGGTCCGGGGCCGGCGCCAGTTCGGCGATAACATCCTGCATGATCTGCTTGACGGCGTCGGCCCGGTCCTGCTTGCCGGGTTTGCCCTTGACCTCCCGGATGCGGGCCGTGGCCTTTGCCTTCACTTGATTGACCAGTTCGGTGTCCGGCGCGTACACGTGGGCGGTCTTCTGCTTGCCGACCTTGGCGGCCAGCTCCTCGATCATCGAGACGATCTCGATGACGGCCTTGTGGCCAAATTCGATGGCATCGGCGACGGCATCTTCCTTCACCTCGCGGGCGCCCACTTCGATCATGTTGACAAAATGCTTGGTGCCGGCGACGACCAGGTCCAGATCGCTGAGTTCAACCTGTTCGACGGTGGGATTGAGAACCAGTTCACCATTGACGCGGCCCACGCGAACGTGGGCGGTCGGGGTGATGAAGGGGATATCGGAGACCGCCAGAGCGGCCGATGCGGCGATGCCCGACAAGACATCCGGATCGTTCTGCCCATCAAAGGCCAGCACGTTGAGATGAATCTGCACCTCGTCGATGAACCCCTTGGGGAACAGCGGCCGCAGCGGGCGGTCGATCAGGCGGGCGGTCAGCACTTCCTTGGTCGTGGGGCGGCCTTCGCGCTTCATGAAGCCGCCGGGGAACTTACCGGCCGCAGCGCGGCGTTCGCGGTAGTCCACCTGGAGCGGGAAAAAGTCGATGCCCTCGCGGGGTTCGGCGCGGACGACAGCGCCGAAGACGACGGTGTCGGCATAGCGAACGGTCACAGCGCCGTCGGCGAGTTTGGCGTAGGTCCCGGTCTCGAGCACCAGAGCACGGCCGCCGATGAGCCGCTCAACTTGGATGGCTTGCATGAATCAATGTCCTCTCGTGGCCGACCTGAGTGTGAATGATGCGGGCCACAGATGGACAGAGCCGGGCATCCGTCGGATGCGCGGGTGTGTGCATCTGTGGCAACCTCGAATTCCTCGTCGTCGCGATGCCGCCGCCGGTTGGCCGATGGAGCGCCGCACGCGATTGACGGGAGACTTTTTCAATTTCAACCAAAATACGCGGGGCATGCCAAACGCATGCCCCGATCCGCACGACCTATTTCCGCAGGCCCAGCCGTCCGATGATCTGCTGATATCGCGAACGGTCTTCCCGCGTCAGGTATTTGAGCAGGCTGTTTCGCCGGCTGACCATCTTGAGCAGGCCCCGCCGTGAAGAGTGGTCCTTCTTGTGGGTCCGCAGATGCTCGGTGAGTTCCGTGATCTGCTTGGTGAGCACGGCGATCTGCACTTCCGGCGAGCCGGTGTCTTTTTCGTGAATACGGTAATCGGCGAGGATTTTCGCCTTGATGTCAGCCGTCATGGCCATGTGGATATCTCCAGTCGCCAAGCCACCAGCCAACGTCCCTGTCAGCCAATCGCCGGTCAAGGTAACACAACGCGCCGCCGCAACGGAGCGGCGT
>Ga0181517_10000870_pt1 | contig 37227 bp, 31 predicted proteins | sample PEATcosm2014_Bin_31_FD_119748 | JGI IMG/M metagenome (GOLD analysis project Ga0181517, IMG submission 119748) | Peatland microbial communities from MTU Mesocosm Facility, Houghton, MI, USA - PEATcosm2014_Bin01_30_metaG | ecosystem: Environmental > Terrestrial > Soil > Wetlands > Peat | place... | reverse complement strand
GGCCATGCGCATGGCCAAATCGTTGGCTCCGCCTTCATGGCCACTGAGCAGGCTTACGGCCCAGCGCGCTCCTACATCGAGTACAACGATTCCGGGATCGGCAAGCTTGCTGACAAAGCAGCCGGCCAGAGAACGCACAACAACCCCACAAGGCGCGGCATAGATCAAAGCCCGATAGCGGGGAAAAACTTCGCGCGTCAAATCCGCGATATGGGCGAAGCTTCGACAATTCTCAACTGCCACGACGGTCTCGTGGAGGTAGCAGTCGATCTCGCCGAATTCCTGCTTCAGTTGCGGAATTAGCGAAGCGCCCTCGTGGGAGAGGGTAATGAATGCAGTTTTCATGACTCTTTTGAACCTCGGTAGCCATGGCTGAATGAGGCGTCATAGAGTCTGGAAACACTTTGGGGACGGTCCAAGGCCTGGCCGACAAGAATCAACGCCGTCCGTCTGATTTCTGCGGTCTCAACAAGTTGGGGCAGGGTTTCCAAGGTCCCGCGAAAGATCTGCTCATCGGGCCACGAGGCGTGGTAGACCACGGCCGCGGGACAGGCTTCTCCGTAGAATGGGCGCAGTTGCGCGCAAATGGAACTTACATTCTCCGTCGAGAGATAGATGCAGAGCGTTGCCTTGTGTTCGGCGAGCCTGGCTAACTCCTGTTCGGGCGGTAAAGGCGTGCGCCCTGCGGCCCGGGTCAAAATCACGGTCTGCGCGATTTCAGGAGCCGTGAGTTCGCATCGCAACGCTGCGGCCGAGGCCTGAAATGCGCTGATGCCGGGGATCATCTCAAACTCGATGCCGCGCTCGGCCAACGCGTTCATCTGTTCGCCAATTGCGCCATAGAGCGAAGGCTCGCCGGTGTGCAGACGTACAACGTCGAGATTCCGTGTCTTTGCATCGACGCAAAGATCGATGATCTGATCGAGACACAGGCCGGCTGAATCGTGCCGTTCGCAATCGGCGGGCAACAACTCAAGAATCTGGGGATTGACGAGCGACCCCGCGTAGATGCAGATTTTAGCGCCGCGGAGAAGCCGGTCTACCTCAACCGTCAGCCACTCCGGTTTTCCCGCTCCTGCTCCGGCAATGTAAACTTTCATGCTCCGCTCTTTCTTAAGAAGAGAATGACCGCGCGCAACGGCTGCGGCAGTTGTTCCAACGCTTCCGGATCGACTTCAAAGACTTTCTCATCCGCTAGAGTCAGATCCTGAGCGACAACGATTCGCCACTCTTTACCCAATCGATGAGCAAGCGACGCGATCCAGTGCACCGATTCCGCATTGCCGGTTAGAACCGCGACCTTGGACTCGTTTGCAAAGGAGTTGGGATCAGAAGCAGGTTCGGAGGCGTGGGCGCTGATGATTCGCGCTCCCTCCCATGAGAGGCCTACTCTGGCAAAGGCAGTCTGCACGGAACTGACGCCCGGAAGAACTTGGCAAGCTGCGATGCCAAAGTGTTCGATCACAGCGGAAGCCAGGCTGGCCAGTCCGGGATCGCCGGTGACCAGCAACGCCACGCGCCGGTCCTGGTGTTGCTTGATCGCTTCGATGGTCTCTTCGCGATAACCGCGTACCGTAATACGCTCTGCCGTGAGATCGGGAAAGAGCGAGAGTAAACGCGCCGATCCGATGACCGCTTGTGCACCATTGATGGCCGACAAGGCTTCGATCGTCAAGCACTCGCGCGCACCGGGCCCGCATCCGACAATTGCGATCTTTTCTTTCATCGCCATCGATCTAACTCTCCTGACGAAGCCAGCCACTCGCTAGCCATGTTCACCAGCGCGACCGAGACGGCACACCGCGCGACCATGCGTTCTTCAATCGCGACACGAATCAGGGAGCACAGTTCCTCGGCAACCTTGGTTCTTTGGCCGGGCGCGAGCGCCATCAAGATTCCTTCCACAGTGGGAAGCGCGGGAATCTCTCTGCCCGTAAGCCGCATCGCCATTTCCCGCACCGGCTCCACAGCAGTGTGCGAACGGGAAGAATGCGTATCCCAGTCCCCAAGCCAAAGTTTGACCAGCTTGCCCGGATGCCCCATCGCCAGCAGAGCCACAATGCCTTTCTGTCTGGCGTGGTCAACCATCGCGCCCCACTCGTTGCCGACTTCGACAATCTGCAGAGGTTTCACTTTGAGATACCTTCGAGCAGCATCTGCCCCAATGTTGCCCGGCACAAAAACAGGATCGGCAATGCCGCCGGCAACCGCTACGTCCAATCCGCACAGCAGCGAACTTCGCATGGCTTCCAGGCTGAAAGCTCTCACGATGCCCGTTGTTCCCAATACAGACAATCCGCCCACAATGCCCAGGCGGGGGTTGAATGTCCTCTTGGCAATCTCATTGCCTCCCGGAATCGAGACCGTGACGCGGCACCCTCGATCGGTGATCTCGCGCAGCGCGGCGGTTATCATTCTTCTCGGACCGGGATTAATAGCTGCTTCGCCAACCGGCAGCGACAATCCGGCCAGAGTGACGCGGCCTACACCTCCTCCGGCGCAGAACTCAACTTCATCTCCAGCGACAAATTGCACTTCAACAATCACCGTGAAGCCGGTTGTAACGTCGGGATCGTCGCCTCCATCCTTGCGTATGGCCGCCTCCGCGCCGTGTTCTGTCCGACGCGCAAAGAGCAAAGGTAACGACAAACAGTCACCTCCCGGGAGAGCGATCCTCACCTCGGCGCCACACTGCTTTCCCACCAGCAGCAGCGCGGCTGCCTTGGCCGCTCCGGCAGCACAGCTTCCCGTGGTATATCCGTCGTTAAGCCGCGGCATGGCGTCAGGCTACTCCCACGGCCGATGGCCGATATGAACAATCACGATCGACATGTATCCCAAGCGCTCCCCGTGCGCTTGATCGAGGTCGAAAAACACCTGCTCCCGCTTTTGTTCCGCATAGCAAACCAGGCGGGATTTCTTTACCAGACCGTGCCTGCGCAGTAACTCAACCAGCAGAGCGAAGCGCGCGCCGATTTTATAGATCACGAGTGTCTCACAGTGGTCGAGCGCCGACTCAACAGCTTCAAGATTGTCCGCCGGAAGCATCAGAAGACGATCGTTTTGTGTAAGCAATGGTTCGCCGATAAGCGCCGAAGCGGCCTGCATCGCCGAGATTCCCGACAGAACGTGCATCCTATCGGCGGGAATTCGGTGGCCTATCTGTTCAACCAGATAGGCGCCGGTGCTATAGATCAATGGATCGCCAATGGTAATATGCGCCACCGATTGCCCCTGCTTGAGCCGCGCAACGGAGAGGTCCGCCATTTGCGCCCAGCAGCGCGCAGTCTGGTCGTTGTCCCGCTCCATCGGATAAACGTGCTCGATAACCTCCGGTTCATTGAGATGAGGACGCACAACATTGAGCGCCAGACTCGCGCTCGATGCCGACGAACGCGGCGCAACAATCACGTCCACGCTCGACAGTATATTGACAGCACGAAGCGTAAGCAGATCGGGCGAACCCGGTCCCACTCCGATCAGGTACATATGGCCTGGCAACGCACGAGTGAAATCAGTCATCCTGGCGGGCCTTTCGCAATCTTTGCATGGCAGCCTCAATGTGACTGAGAAAGATGGCCAGAATCGACGCGTTCTTTCCCAGAGGCTCAAGGCATCTGCTTTGTCCGGCTCCCACCATGCATTTCCATGATTCGGGTTCGTCGCCCATAACATCCCTGGTGATATGTTCGCCGGCGGCGATCATGAACGGAATGAAGACGACGGAGCCGTGAACCGCTGCCATTTCCTTGGCCCGTGTTAGCGGTTCGGTTCCAGGTTCGCCTTCGACGCTGGCGACGATCAAGTTATCGAATGCGCTTTCGGCCATCTTCTTCAACTGCAGAACTGGCCGATTGTATTCACTATGCCTCTTATTGCCGTGGCAGACAAGCACATGCGGGATGTGCTGTCGCACCTGGGGTGCGATGGCCGCCAAAGATGCAGCAATATCGGCCTCGCTGGTGAGCAGCGGAGCCCCGATCTCAAGCGTCACGCCGTCGCACGAACTGGAATTCACCAGAGCAAACTCTTCGCCGGGAACAACCAACAGCGGCTGCACCACTGCCTGGTTAAAGCCAGAAGCCTTGAGTGACGCCAACGCTTCGGCCAGCGTCGGCAGCGTCACTCCCAGCTTGCGCTGCTTGTTGACAATGTGAAGAGATAAATAGGCCCACGCAATTTCATGCGCGGGATAAGCCTTGCGCACGCATGCTTCAACGTGGCCATAGACCTCACGCGCCTTTGGCGATGAAGCGCCAAAAGCCGCAAGAACCAGGGCCGGTAGCTTTTTCGATTGAGGCATCATTGCGCCCTTTCCGGGAGCATGCTCAGAGCATGCAACGCAGCCACGGCAAGTGTACTTCCGCCTCTTCGTCCCGGAATGGCGATCCAGGGAACATCCAACGACATCAGCTCCTCTTTGCTCTCGACGACGTGCACGAAGCCTACCGGCATGGCGATCACCAGCGCAGGACGCACTCCGTCCTCCATGATCATCCGGTTCAATTCCATCAACGCCACCGGAGCATTGCCAAACAAAGCGATGCCGCCATGCAAAAACGGACGGGCTTTGCGCACGGCAAAGATAGAGCGGGGCAAACGGTGTTCTCTTGCCTGTTCCGCAACATCGCTGTCAGCCACGTGGCAGTGCAAAGACGAGGCCGCGTATTTGGTGTTGTTCTGTTGGAGTCTTGGCAAAGAAAGCCCCGCGCGGATCATGTTTGAATCGGCAAAGATGGGCGCGCCAGCCTTGAGTGCCTCCTGCCCGGCCTTGATGGCATTGGGCGAAAAGCGAACCAGATCGATCATGGAGAATTCCGCGGTGGTATGAATCATGCGCCGCACCACCGCCCACTCGTCAGCCGAAAAATTGTGTGCCGGAGCTTCCCGATCGATTTGAGACAGCGAACGCTCTTCAATGGCGGCTCCATCCATCGGGTCCGCGAGAAGCCGGTGGATCAGCGCCGGGTTTGCAGTGTTCATGGGCTGGATCAATTCTTCCTCGTCTCCTGTTTACAAGTTCCGCAAGTGCTCTGTGCCGTTCAACTTCGTTAGTACGGCGCGATCGCCTTGAAGGTGGATGACGCTGACCGAAGCATACGAGACACCCATTGAAAAGACAGAGCGCAACGGGAGATCAAGCCAGTGAGCGATCAAGAAGCGTATGACTACGCCGTGCGCAAAGATGAAGATTTTTCTATGCTCTTCGTTCGGGCGAGCCTGCGCCAGAATGGTCTCCGCAGCTCGTGAAATCCGCCGCCGAAACGAATCCAGCGAGTCGCCGCCGGGAAATGCAAAGCTGCCGTCGAGCTTCTTCCAGCCGATGGCGTTGACCGGATCGTTTTCAAGGATGTCGGAAAATGTGCGATTCTCCCAATCGCCAAAACGAATCTCGCGCAGATCATCGAGCCAGGCACAGGTATTGCCAGGCAGCGCTGCTTCTACGGTTTGGCGTGCCCGGAGCATTGTACTGGCAAATACTTTTCCTAGTTCCTGTAACTCTGGGTTTGCGGCCAAAGCGGCAGCCTGCCGCATCCCACGCGCACTCAGCGGTGCGTCTGTGCCGCCAAGATAACGTCCTTGATACGACTCCTCAACCTCCGCATGACGGACCAGCACGATCTCAAGGGGATGTTCAATTCTGTCTGCGACTGCCGGGCTTTGCGGCTGTTTCCGCGCGGACTCAGGCGGATGAAACCATCTCATTCTGCTTGTTGCCTGAACCACGTTTCCGACAACAATCAGCCCCGGCCCCGGTAATTCATTCAGGCCGCCACACTCCAGGATCGTTTTCAGTGTTGCGACGACCTCGCGCTGATCGGCCATCGTTCCTTGCGTGATCAACGCAATCGGCGTGTCTGCCTTTCGACCATACTGGAGCAGCTTGGCAACCGCCGTGGCTAACAGCGTCATGCCCATGAAAAGGACCAGCGTCTCCGGTCCCTGCGCCATTCTTCGCCACTCTTCATCGGTGAGTCCGCCGCCGCTCTTGCGATGCAGGCTGTAGATTCCCACCGAGGCGGCCCCATATTCACGATCGGTCACGGGAATGCCGGCGTAAGCTGGGACCGCTGACAGGCTGCTGACGCCCGGCACGATCTCAAAGTCGATACCCGCACCTGCCAGCGCCCGAGCCTCTTCGCCGCCCCGTCCAAAAATCATTGGATCGCCGCCCTTGAGGCGAACGACCGTATGTCCCCTGTGCGCCCAGTCGATCAGCATCTGGTTGATCTCTGGCTGCATGTGCAGACACATTCCCTTGCGCTTGCTGACGTCAATGCGCAACGCTCCGCCGCAATACATATCCAGCAATTCACTGTTCGCTAGGGCGTCGTGAATCACTACGGTTGCTGCGCGCAGACACTCGGCGCCCTTTACGGTGATCAATCCTGCGTCCCCAGGGCCGGCGCCCACCAGATAGACCTTCCCCGGTGAATCGCTCGTATCGGGATGGTTAACGCCAAGGCCGCGCACGCCAACCAGATACCAGAACTCATCGAGCGAATCCGCAAGCTCATGCAGCGAAGTGTTGCGCCGCTGACGATTCTCTTCTCGACCGAACTCACGCAGCCGTCTCGCATCCTTGCAGAGCCGAGCCAGATCTTCTCCGAAAATCGAGGAAGCATCCCGCTTGACTCTTGCGGCGAGGGCTGGAAAAACTCCGTCGGTGCCGAAAGAAGCGGTGAAATCTCCGCGGCGCAGGGTGGCTGGCATAATCCAGTCGCACTCCTGGGGAGAATCAACGCAGAGGGCAAATAGATTTGCAGCCCGGGAGTCCTGCACGATTTGCTGGTTCACGTGGGGATCGCTGGTTGCGGCGATGACCAGCGAAACGCCGATGAGACATTTGGTCTCGTAAGCGGAGTGAATTCTCTCCACGTTGTCATGCAGCCATGCTGGATCGTCGTTGAAGGCTAGAGCAACAACCCGTACACGCGCCCCATGCTCCAGCAGTGTTTGACACTTGTGTGCAGCAATGGCGCCTCCGCCAACCAGCAGGCAGAGTTTCCCATCAACGTTCAGACCGATCGGCAAAAACATCAAAAAACCGCCAAATAAAAAAGCCTCGCCAACAGACAAGGGCGAGGATGGCGCATTTCATCCGAACAAATGATGGGAAATTCCGTGTTCATCCCTTTTCCACGAGGGAACACTTTCGCTTCATCATGGGCAGGTCTTCTGACTTTCGAGTCATCCTACTCGCCTCGCCTTCCCACCCAACACAGGCAGTGGCCATTGCAGGCTTTCGTCGTCGATTACAGCGGCGGGACCGTGCGGAATTTCCATCCGCTTCCCTATTAAGTTCCAAATGGAACACCCACGCGGATTGTATCAGACATTTCAGTTTTCGGACTGTGATCTTTGAGCGGGAAGCACATTGTTCGGCGGGTGCGGCCGTGGCGCGCCTTGGAAGGCAGAATTGACCTGTGAATCACCCTGTGATATTGCTTAGTGTTCCAAGGTACTTGCCATGAAGGGCAAGTGAAAAGGGAAGCGGGTGAGATTCCCGCGCGGTCCCGCCACTGTAAGCAGCGAGCTATCGGCGAAAATGCCACTGTCTCTCGGATGGGATGGGAAGGCAGCCGAAAAGCCTTGACCTGCAAGTCAGGAGACCTGCCTCGGAATTGACTGCGCCTCGCTTCGGCTGAAAGCGGATGGCGAAGAGCACGGGACATTCGACTGCACCTGTTTGCTTTTTGTCATCTCTTTCCATCCTGAAGTGTTCGCGCACGCTTGAACTCTTGAGGCGTGGACTCCTCGACTATGGTTACGCTCCCGGCTGGTGCTGCCCATCTTGGCAAGAACAGAGTGGCTGAATTCCTGCGCCGTCCGCCCCTTCCCGCCGGCTATTGCATCTGCATGCGTGGATTACAGTTGAGGACGATCCGCCGCATTTGCTGGCGATGAATTGAGCCGATCAGATGACGCAATGAAGGAAAGGAAGGGCACACAATGCATATCGAAGACGGCATCCTGTCCCCGCTGGCATGTGCGGCCTGGTATGGCGTTACCGCCGCGTTCGTGGTGCCCGGCATCAGCGAAATCAAGCAGCGCATCCGCGAAAATCTGATGTACAAGCCGTTTCTTGCCATGGTCGGGGTCGCGGTGTTCGTGATCTCGGCGATGCACTTTCCGGTGCCGGTCACTGGATCTTGTTCGCATCCCTGCGGTACAGCGTTGGCGGCGATCATCATCGGTCCCTTCGCCACAGTGGTGATCTCAACGATTGTCCTATTCTTTCAGGCTGTTTTCCTTGGTCACGGGGGCATTACCACCATCGGGGCCAATACCGTCTCCATGGGCATTGCCGGCGGGATGTCGGGCTACCTGTTGTGGAGAATGCTGCTCGCGGTCAAATGTCCTCTATGGCTCGCGGCAGGTTTTGCCGGTCTGGCCGGCGATTTGGTGACTTATCTGGTGGCGGCGCTCGAACTGGCCATTAGCTTGCACGGCAATGTCCCGCTGATGAAGCAATGGATGATCTTTTTCATGGGTTATGCACCGACGCAGTTGCCGCTGGCCATCGCCGAGTTCGCATTCACTTCAACGGTGTTGGTGGCCATGCTGCACCGCCGCCCCGACCTTCTGCCCAAGTTTCTCCAGGAAAAGGAAACCAGGATCCTCCAGAAAAGGGAGAGTGAACTATGAGCAATCAAGTGAACGCGTCGAGTAGCGTGGTCGAGGATACACGTTTCTTTGACGGTTTCACCAGGACGATACTGGCGGTTATGCTCTTTCTCCTCCTGGTCATTTTTGCCAGTGGAAGATATATGTCGTCTCATGCAATGAAGGGCGCTGGCACCGACGACAAAGTGAATGATCTCGCTTCCGCCGCTGCGCGGACAGGGCACCATCCATTTATCGAACTGCCGGGCGATGCCGAGCTGGGGGCGTTCTCGGTTGCCAATTTCTTTTGTGGCGTGATTGTCGGCCATCACTGGCTCAAGCTGTTTGGGGCCAGGCCGCAGAGCCCCACAAAAAAGCCAGCGGACAACTAAAACATGGACCTGGCACGATACACCGCTGAATCTGACAGCCCATTGCATCGCATCGACGGTCGCATCAAGACCGGGGTTCTTCTTGGCGCCGTGATCCTGTCCTCGATGCTCACGCACTGGACGCTGGCGCTAGGACTTTGGGTGGTCGCGGTAGGTCTCTTTCTCACATTACATTTAGAAGTGCGCGCTCTGCTGATGCGCCTGCTGGCACCCCTGAGCATTGCCTGGGTGGTGTTTCTGACTGTTCTGTTTACGCAGGGCACCCACGCGCTCTTCGTCATTCCTCTCAAGTTTCTGAATTTGACGGCCTGGCAAGAGGGCGCCATGCAGGGGTTGTTGCTGTTCATGCGCATCATGGCGGCCGTCACGCTGGTCACACTCCTCGCCTTTAGCACGCCGATGATCGAGATACTGGAGACCCTGCGGCTCTGCAAGATCCCGGGCATCATCGTCGATATAGCCGACATGATGTACCGCTATGTTTTCATCCTTGAGGATACCGTCCACACGATGTACCGCGCCCGGCTCAGCCGCATGGGTGATCGCGGCTCCTGGGCGCAACGCGTGGCTGATACCGGACGCATCGCTTGCAGCATACTCATCAAATCACTGGACCGCAGCACACGCATCTATCAAGCCATGCTCTCGCGTGGTTACAGTGAAAATGCGACGGAGATGAAATTCTTTCCCCGGCCGATACCCGCGCGCGACAAGCTGATTGGTTGGGCCAGTGCCGCAGTAATGCTTCTGCTGGCCATTGCCAATGCCTATTGGACATAGAGGAAAGGATCCCGTATGAATCTTATCGAGATTAGGGACATCAGTTTTGCTTACGGAAACAGCGACCATAAAGCCCTGGACGGTCTGAGTTTGTCGATCGCGGCAGGTGACCGAGTGGCTGTCATGGGGCCAAACGGCGCCGGTAAATCCACCTTGTTCCTGATGTTCAATGGCCTCTTGAAGCCCGATGCCGGCCAAATCGTCGTGGACGGATTGCCGGTGATACCCGAGAACCTTTCCTCGGTGCGACGCAAGGTCGGCATGGTTTTCCAGGATTCGGACGACCAATTGTTCAATACCACGGTATACCGCGAAGTCGCATACGGCCTGGTGAACATGAAGGTGCCTCAAGATGAGTTGAACGCCACCGTCAAGTGGGCCCTGGATATGGTCGGTATGGCCGACTTTATCGACAAGACGCCGTTCAATCTCAGCGGCGGTGAGAAGAAGCGCATTGCCCTCGCCAGCGTTCTAGCCATGAAGCCGCAAATCCTGGTACTGGACGAACCAACCAGTGCCTTGGACCCCAAAAGCACCAGCAAACTGCTGGCGCTGCTCAACAAACTCAACCAGGATCTAGGTATCACGCTGGTGTTCGCCACACACGATGTCGATATCGTACCGCTGCTGGCCAACCGCGTGGTGCTGATGGACCACGGCAGCATTCAGTTCAGCGGCACGCCCACCGAAGTGTTTCGCGAAAAAGAACTGTTGCGCCGCCTGGACCTGCGCCTACCGCGCACTGCCCACCTGGCCGAAATCCTGACGCGGGACGGTCTGTTGCCGGCAAACGATCTACCGCTGAGTATTGGACAGGCCCGAGGGGTGTTCAAAGAGGCGCTGACCGGGTTTCCCCATGAGAGTGAACGCTGATTCCCGGGCAACGGTATTTTGGAACGTAGGTGAAGTGACGCCCTCGAACCAGCGCTGCCCCGCGGCACATCGACAGTATGGCCAATCTGAGAATTCCAATCACGGAGTCGACAGAGAAACCTGTTTCCGAGTCAACGCGGCATGAATCAGATAGTTCGGCAGTTGGCGGTTGGTGCGAAAGTGCAGATGGACATAACTGGCGAGAACATTGCCAATCGCGTATCCCTCCTCTTCCATCCTTCCCGCGCGGAGATATTGCAGGGCATAGGCCATCTCGGTTTCAGCGGCGGCTTGAATCTTTGAGTAATGAAAGCTGTGCCCGATCGCTTCAGTGCCCGCTGGCCCCAGAATGCAGTCACGGATGAAGCTGACTTTCACATACCCGAACTTAACCAACCGGGACGACATCTCGATCTGCAATGGAAGAACGCCTGCCATTGGATAAGAAACATCGCCAGCAACGATGCTCTCTGCCAGGAACATCATCCCTCCGCACTCGGCGTATACCGGCCGTCCAGAGCGGCAGTATTCCCGTACCGACGCTATCATCGAGTGATTGCTGTTCAAAACGCCGGCATGCAACTCCGGATACCCGCCACCAATATATAGCGCATCCACATTCTCCGGCAGGCGCTCATCGTGCAACGGGCTGAACTCTACAATCTCCGCACCGTAGTCTCTGAGCAAATCGAAGTTGTCCTCATAATAAAAACTAAAGGCTTCATCGCGGGCTACTCCGATTCGTACCACCGGAGTCGGGGTCAGGTGGATGCGATCCTCGGCAGTGGGCAGAGCGTCGGCGGTGTCCGCTGCCGCTGCAATCTCGATCATCCTATCCAGGTTTAAATGCTGTTCTGCAAAATCCGCGAGCGACGCCACCATCGTTCCCGTCCAGGCCTGCTCATGAGCATCATGAAGTCCAAGATGTCGTTCGGGGATCGTCACCGCACTGTTTTTGGGGAGCCAGCCAATAATAGGAATGTCGACGCTCCCTTTGATAGCCTCGGCGAGCATCTGGAAATGGCTTTCGCCCGATACCCGGTTCAGAATGACACCGGCGATCTTGAGCTCCTTGTCGAAAGTGGAAAAACCCAATAGAGTGGCCGCGATGCTTCGCGAGCAACTCGACGCATCCATGACCAGGAGAACCGGAAAATGAAGTGTCTTTGCGATTTCAGCGCTGCTGCCTTGATCGGAACCACCCGAGAGTCCATCGAAAAGTCCCATCATTCCTTCGGCAATGGCGATCCCGGCTCCCTGCGATGCGCGCTCGAGCGATGCCCGGTTTTCCTCTACGGAGAGCATAACCGTATCAAGGTTTCTGCACGATCTCCCGCAGATTGCGGTGTGGTGGGTGGTGTCAAGATAATCTGGACCACATTTGAAGGGTTGTACGACCAAGCCGCGGCGGCATAACGCCGCCTCGATCGCCAATGTGATCGTCGTTTTGCCGGTACCGCTTGCCGTGCCTGAAATAAGAATTTTCTTCATTGGATGTTCCCTCATATTTTATATGTGGCAAATAGCTGAAAAATGCGAGATGCTGAAATCGCCCATCGCTCTCTGATATCGTTGAAGTGGGTGCTCCTCGCGGAGCTGAATAGGGAAGACGGTGCAAATCCGTCGCGGTCCCGCCGCTGTAACTGAAGAGAACGTCCTTATGCCACTGTCCGCAGGATGGGAAGGCGGAACGTTCGCTCGATTCAGAAGCCAGAAGACCTGCCCACTGAACCGTCTGCTGCTGTCCTCGTGGAATGGGGCAAGCGACTTGTGGCGATTCTTTACCTGGATGAAATACGGCATCCTCTGCGCTCAGGCACAGAGGATTTTTTATTGGGCTCTGTGACAGTCGATTCATTCTTGAAGAGGTCCGGATGCACGCAACGTGGACGCATGGCGGCAATTTGCGAGAGCTTCAGCGGCAGAGCGGTAAACCCGCCGATCAGCTTCTCGACTTTTCAGCAAACATTAACCCATTGGGTTTTCCGGAATGGCTGCGCTCAGTCGTCAATGCTTCAGTGGAGAACCTGCGGCACTACCCTGATCCAGTGTGCCTGGAATTGAAGGAGGCCGCAGCATCGCGCTATGGAGTCGATGCCAATCAAGTTGTGGCCGGAAACGGCTCCAGTGAATTACTGCATGTTCTGCCTGCCGTCTTGGGTTTTCGGTGTGGCGTCATCGCCGAACCATGTTACAGCGACTACGAGACGGCCATGCGCCGGTATCGAATCGAGATTGTCACCTTGCAACTTGCGTCAGCAAATGACTTTGCGCTGGACTTCGATTCGCTGCATCGGACTCTCGCCAATATCTCCGGCTCAGCGGCCGTTTTGCTGGGCCGGCCGAATAATCCCACGGGACGGAGCTTTCCCGCCGAAGATCTTCGCCGTATGGCTGCGCGGCATCCGGAGAAGTGGTTTGTTATCGATGAGGCGTTCGGCGACTTTGTCGAGGACTTCGAGAGCCTGACGCGACAACGGCCAGCCAATGTAATCGTCCTTCTTTCGTTGACAAAGAACTTTGCCATTCCTGGCTTGCGGCTTGGCCTGGCAATTGCCGATGCAGAGATTGTGCGTCGGATCGAGGAGATGCTTCCGCCTTGGCCAGTTAACACCCTGGCCCAGGCTGTGGGCATTCGCGCGCTCAAGGACGATGCTTACCTTGAAGAGACGCGCCAGACGGTTGCCAAACTTCGTAAGAGTATCGCCGATCGCTTGCAGCGCATACCGGCCCTGCACGTCTATCCCGGAGAAGCGAATTTCCTCCTGTTACGATTGCAAAACCCTATGGTCGGCGTCGATGAGCTTTCCCAACGCCTCCTTTCCAGGGGGATTGCGATTCGAACCTGCGGCAACTTTCACGGATTGACCAGTGAGTACTTTCGCATTGCAATTCGCACCTCGGAAGAAAATGAGTTGCTTTGCGCGGCGCTGGAGACGGAGTTATGCGGAGCGCCGTCGATCGTTCATCGCCGTCCCGTGCCCGCGATCATGTTTCAGGCAACCAGTTCCAATGCTGGAAAAAGCGTTCTTACCGCAGCTCTTTGCCGAATTCTGCTCCAGGATGGATTCAGCGTGGCGCCTTTCAAAGCGCAGAATATGTCATTGAACTCCTATGTCACCCCGGATGGTTTGGAAATTGGCCGCGCGCAGGCATTGCAGGCACAGGCCTGCCGCCTGGAGGCCGATGTACGCATGAATCCAGTTCTCTTGAAGCCGAACAGCGATACCGGAAGCCAGGTTATTGTCATGGGCAAGCCGGTGGCGAATATGGAGGCTCAAGAATACTTTTGCAAAAAGAAAAGCCTGCAGGAAGTCGTTCATGCAGCCTACGACGATCTCGCCTCTGGGCACGACGCCATGATTCTGGAAGGGGCCGGCAGCCCGGCCGAAGTCAATCTCAAATCCCACGACATTGTGAATATGAGCATGGCCTTTCACGCCAAGGCGCCGGTACTGATGGTCGGCGATATTGACCGCGGCGGCATCTTTGCCTCCTTCATCGGCTCCATGGACGTTTTCACCGAGCGCGAGCGCGCGCAGGTCGCCGGTTTTATCGTGAACCGTTTTCGCGGACAGGCTTCTTTGCTGGATTCCGCATTTGAATATGTTCGGCAATATACGGGGCATCCCGTGCTCGGCGTCGTGCCGTTCATTCATGATCTGGGACTGCCGGAAGAGGATTCGGTTACTTTCAAGGAGTGGCGCGGCGACGAGTTGCACAAGGACAAACTGGACATCGTACTCGTTGATCTGCCCCACATATCCAACTTCACTGACTGCGATGCTTTGCGCCAGGAACCCGATGTTGCGCTGCGTGTTGTTCGTTCGGCTGCCGAACTGGGGATGCCGCATGCCGTGATTCTTCCAGGCAGTCGCAACGTGCCCGGAGATTTGTGCGCGCTGCGCGAAAACGGTATTGCTGCGGCTCTCCGCAATCTGGCGGATAACAAGAGTTGCGAGATTGTCGGTCTCTGCGGCGGCTTCCAGATGCTCGGTCGTCGTATCGACGATCCACATGCCTTGGAATCTGCCGGCGAATGCGTTCAAGGATTGGGGCTACTTCCGGTAAACACATCTCTGGCGGAAGAAAAAGTCTTGAAAAGAACGCGAGGCCGCGACCTTGCCACCGGTTGCGAAATCTTTGGATATGAGATTCACCACGGACATACCGACTTAAGCGGTTCAATTCCTGCATTTCTCGATGAATCCGGTCAGGCGCAGGGCGCGAGAACGGCGGACGGGGCCATCTGGGGAAGCTATCTGCACGGGACCTTCGACGCCGACGGTTTTCGCCGAGCGTTCCTCGACCGTTTACGTATCAGAGCGGGCATGGCTCCATTGGGAAGAGTTGTGGCGCCCTACGACCTGGAACCTGCTTTGGACCGACTGGCTGAACGAGTGCGCGAGTGCCTGCCGATTCAGCGCATCTACTCGCTGATGGGATTCAGATGAGACTGGAGCTTCAGATCGGAATTGCAATGATCCTGGACCTGCTCATCGGTGACCCGCGCTGGCTTCCGCACCCGGTGAAACTGATAGGGAACGGGGCAGCCTGGCTTGAAGCGCCCATGCGTGGCGCGTTCAGGAACGCAAGAGTGGCTGGATTGGTGACTGCTCTTACGGTCATCTCCATAACGGCGATTCTAAGCTGGGGAGTTATATTGGTTGCTGGATTTGCGGGGACAGGATTCCGCAACGCGGCTTCCATTGTTTTGCTGTATTTCACATTTGCCGGACGCGATCTGGCTGGTCACGCCTCGAGAGTGAATAGGGCATTGAGAGAGAGCGATCTCCAAGGGGCGCGTGCGTTAGTCTCGCGAATGGTTGGCCGCGATACGGCGTGCCTCGACGAGCGCGGCGTGATTCGCGCGGCCGTGGAAAGTGTCGCCGAGAACACAGTGGACGGCGTAACCGCTCCGCTGTTCTTTGCCTTTCTCGGGGGCCCGGTTGCTGCTTTGACATACAAGGCCATCAGCACTTTGGATTCGACGTTTGGATACAAGAATGAGCGCTATATCTATTTTGGATGGGCATCGGCGCGCATTGACGATGTGGCAGCATGGGTGCCTGCGCGCTTGACGTTGCCTTTTGTCTCGTTGGCTGCCGCGTTTACGGGATTGCATCCCTGGCTTGCCTTGCGTTGCGGGCTGCGCGATGGCGGCAAGCACACAAGTCCCAACTCCGGCATTAGCGAAGCGGCCACGGCGGGAGCGCTTGGAGTCGAACTGGGCGGTCCCTTGCTTCGCCAGGGCCACATATTTGAGGCGCCGCTGCTGGGAGACAACTTAGAACCATTGCAAAGACAGCACATCTCTGCGACGGTTCGCCTCATGCTTGCAACGGCGGTGCTGTTTTCCTTATTTCTTTGCGCGGTGCGCTTGCTGATTGTCCATTAGGCACCAGAGACGGTCTCGACGGTTTCCGGTTCGCGAATTGTCGAGAGTACCCCCCAACACTTCATTTCGATCTCTTCCAAGCTATCGCTGACTTTGCGCAGCACCGGTTCCCCAAGAGAGAAAGGCTCGTAGAGGAGAATCTGGATATTACCGCTATGCGCGACCGCCACGCCTAGCCCACCGGTTTCAGCCGCAATCCGCTCCAATTCGTCCAATTTGTGGTTGGGGTGGTATCTCTCGTTGATTCGGGCGCTGATGGTTGCTATAGCGGCAATCTGTTGGATATCGTTGGTTGCGGTCGCATGGCCAAAGCGCGACAGGCATTGCGAAAATTGCCGGATCTCTTCTGGGGAGTAGTCAGGTCTCGCGAGCAGGTCGGTGTCGACCTTGCGGCTGCCGTTCGAGGCCTCCACAATCAGGAGCTGCAGATGGGGAGTATCTCCTCTGAGGTTTTCGTGGATTCTTCCCTCGCAATGCTGAAAAACGACCAGGCGATCCTCATACATCGTCGCATCGCTGAAACACTCCGCCTGATGGGCCAGCATGGCGATTCGATCTGGTGGCAGTTCGCAATTCCAATGGGATGCAGCTGCTCTGATGGCCGCCACACAGTCCGCGGTCGAAGACCCCATGCCGCGCGACACTGGGATATCACTGCGAATGGTGAGTGTGCCGCAGGGCCTTGCACTGCTGAATTGAAGCCACGCAAGGTGAAACGCCTTAAGACTTTTCCGTTTCCATTTGGGCGTGACCTCAATCTCATCGTGATCCGCGGCTGAGAAGATTGCGTTCGAGCGCAGCCCGGGAGCCGGAATCGAAATCAAGATTCGGCGCAGTGCTCCACCATCGCCGATGGCGCCCTGCAAGAATTCCCCTGCATGTCCGAATGCCAATCCCATGGATATATTCGTCAAAGATATCTACATTTACTCACTGATGCAAGGATACAACACCGAAATTGCACAATGGTGTCGCTGCGTCTCGCCAAGTTTGCGCTCCCCAAAGCCTTCCTTCGGGCACATCCACTTCGCCGAGACTATCGGATCATTTTCTGAAGTGCGGCTGTTCACGCTTCGCGCCATTTGCGCTCATGCTCTTTCCCTCCCTGGCCGTGCTTCATTTGCTCGCGGTCAATCGGGCACTTGATTCAAAGGTTGGTCGTTAGGCCAATCGAGCAACGACCACCCCCTACCCTCGCCTAACGAGGATTATCGAGTTTGATTTCGGTGGCGAGACTTTGGTCTGTCGAGCGAAATATGCTTCTCGAAAACGAGCCAACTTCAACCGAGTCCGATATTAGAAAGTCTGCGAGAGGCTGCCAATTATATCTTTGTATAAAACAAACCCGCGCTCGGCGGTATACAAACTAAATCTGCTCGCCATCTGGCACCATGGGTCGCGTCTCTGCTGGCATGGACTCTTTGTCGGCAAACGCATCAAGAGCCTGTGGTGGACCGGGATTTGGATCAGACATTTGCCGAAGGGATCGAGCCCTCGCTTTGTTCCGATGGAGCTGCCGCGTAGCGTTCTGTTCGTGTCAGGCTCTCATGAGCGCTCGAACCGTGGAGGTGCGATCGGGAATTCCGAGGCGACTCGCGAACCAAACCAAGTCGGCAAGAGACGAGGCATTCATCTTCCTCATGATTTTCCCCCGGTGAATTCGGATCGTAATCTCACTCGTGCCCAATTCGTAGGCTGTTTGCTTGTTCAGAAATCCGAGCACAATGTAGGGCAACACCTCTCGTTCCCGTGGTGTCAGGCTGAGATAATACTTCCGAATCCTCCCGACGAGCTGGCGATCCGCCCATTGCTCATCGGCTTGCTTCAGAGCAGCGCGCACGGAGGACAGAAGCTGCTCTTCACGGAACGGTTTTAACAGAAACTCACTCGCGCCGGCTCGCATAGCTTTAACAGTGGTTGGGACATCCACAGCTTCAGAAAGGAAGATGACCGGCATTGCCTCGTCGCCAGTGAGTTGGCGCTGCACCGCAAGTCCGTTGCAGTCTTCTGGATGCAGGTCAAGAATGAGGCAGGCGGGAACGTGCGGCTTTGCCAGCGACAGAAATTCATCGGGGCGTGCGAAGGTCCTAACACTATAGCCTTTCGAAGTGAGCAAGGCATCAAGCTTTTCGAGAATTACCATGTCATCGTCCACCACGTACACCAACGGTCCGTTTGTCATAAGACCTCCAGGCTCACCGATAAGGAGTCGCTCGAGAAAGAAGCACTTCATTTGGGGAACTCATTTCGCTCGGCCTCGAACACCTCAATGTTGGCTGCTCAGAGTCGCTCAACATCTCACAGTTGCGATTCGGCCAAAGGCGCGGTGACGAAGCCACTGGACGAAGGCTGAAAATCTCCATGGTCACGGTAAATGGCGCAACGTTTCGCAGAGCGCCAAAACGAGGTTCCTCCGATCGAAATGCGATTCAGCTGTCAGGGCCCAATTCTTGCGAGGTTTACGAAAGGTTCCAAAGCGCAAAGAGTGGCGCTCGGGAAACGAACAAAAGGTGAAGCTGCGGACTGGTTCGGAGGTCGCTTTTGTTGTTTATCTTGATATCCACCGGAATGGGGAAGACTGGTGGACCGACATGTACGAATTCTAATACGGGTCAGAAGAAGAGTGTCAACCCAAATCACCCCATGAAATTGCCGATCTCTTTATGAATAGCCGAACGGCCGTTCTGCCGAATAACGGCGATGCCGGAATAGCTGCGGACGCGGCGTACAGGGTTCACACTTGTACTTCGAAATAATCAAATCGCTGCCAGTTCGTTTAGTAATCCACGCATTTTAGCTCTGGCATTAAGTTCGCAATCACGGGACAAAGTGGGTCGAGCGGGCTCGGCCCGAGCCCGCTCGATTGTATCTCTACACTGCCGCCGGAACGTATGGGAAGGTTTTTCGTGGCTTCGACGTAACCGATTCCTTGCCGATCCCAAGCTGGATGGGAGTGTTTGCAGCAGTGGAGAACATCACATTGGGTGCGTTGTCAGTGAGCGAGCGGCCATTCCACTCGACGAAGCCAAGCGACGCCTGTGTGCCGACCTCGTAGGGGAGCATATTGGGGAACAACCGATGCGCGATCTTCTCTCCATATGCCTTGGGGTCTTCGGCCGTTCCATATGCGGCAACCACGGCGGCCATTTTTTTGGCAAGAGCATCTCCCCAGGTTGCGAAGTCGTCGGCTGGGCGGCCAGCATTGAGACGATTCCCGAGATCTTCGTTGTACTGCGCGAACAGCGGTGGAAGCATCGGAAGACCGATGCGATTGATCGAGCGCCATCCTCCGGCATCTGTGGCCAGCGTGGATACCGCCCAAACACCGATCTTTCGATTGTCGCCTGCACCTGCCAGCAACTCGCTGTCCGGCAGTTCCAACACAATCGCGTACACCGTCTGCCCGGCAAAGAGATTCTTCGCCTGACTCGAATCCCAGTCAGCAAGGTTCACCTTGGTGCCGTCCTGGAATGCGTGGCCCACAGCGTGTAATACGGTTGGTTCAATCCAGAACGGGTCGCCAGCGTGACCTGTCCAGGCACGCACGCCAGATGCCCCGCTGGCAGTTTCGTCCGTTGTTCCCTGAGCGATGACGGTACCGGCGGCGTGCGGATTGACAGCTTCTGCCCCGCGCATGCGCCTTACGGTATAGCGCTGCTTCCCGTTTCCGTCCCGCTCATCAAACGTGAACCGGTACGTCACCTCTTCAATAGCATCGCCGTTGAGATCGACCTTGAATTCATACATGCCCTCCGGATGGTATCCGGGAACTGTTGGCTTTCCGAGGGAATGGCAGACGTTGATTACGAATGCTGTGCCGGTCTCGCCGCGGAATACGTAGAGATCGGTGATGTCGAGTCGAACGTCCTGCCGCGCGATGGGTGAATCGAGATGGTGAGACATGCTCTCTCCCTTTGTGAGTTTGGAATCGGTTGAGAACGACAGAGCCGATGCGTCCCGGGGCAAACTCATTCCTGCTGCGATCATTGCGCCACCGATAAGAACGCGTCGACGCGATGTATCTTCGACCTGGTCGGCCTTTGGTTGAGAAACGTCCACTCTTTTGATTGATTGCATTGGGTACCTGACCTCTTCATTTGCCCAAGTCGGCTTTTCGCTCGAATCCTGCTCGATTGCCGTCGGGTCGCGTGCCATCTTGGTTGGATAGTAGGGGAGGGTAAGAATTCTGTCCATCATACATTCGTTTAGGGTCTGCGAGCTTGAGCCTGCCAGCGCCAAGGGAACAGCGAGGCGGCCACTGACACCGTACACGCTTCCGGGTTTCTGCTTAAGCACGGAAATGGTCGATAGCCGGAGTGAACGCCTGCAACGGGTGTTGAAGAAGAACTGCTGGAGACACTCCGGCGGGAATGATGTCCGTTGGTTACACCACTCCGTCGCAACTGCGGCTGCCCGCCTGCAACCCTTTGCACCGTGCCGGCTCCCCGCAGACCACGGCCCCTCGGCCAGTCGAAGACCTGCGGTCCCGGTTAATGGGCCGACCAGCCCGAGAGCAACTCATTCCTGGGTCCGGCGACTGACGGGGCAAACAGGAACTCCCATGAGGTATCGAGATATAACCAACGCTGCGTACTGAACCAACTGGTCGGCAGTCCCGGAACGTGCAAGAGGGTATGGCCGCCCATGCACACCAACTCAGTTCCGTTCCAGGCCAGGAAAGTTCTTGACGCCAGGCCGACCTGAGCAGGATGTTCAACGCGCCTCAGGCAGACCGGGCAGCGTTGGCGCTGATCCTTGAACACCCAACGCAGGCCAAAAAGGCACAGCGAGAACGAAGAGACCAATTGGATGTAGACCGCTTGAGTGGAGGCAAGCGTTGTGCGCGCATAAGCAAGGTCAAGGGAAACAAAATTGACAATCGCCAAGAGCAGCGCGATCTTGGCGATCAAGAAGCCCCAACTGCAGAGCTTCTTCGACCACGAAGGCCTTTGCGAACACACGCTATATTCTCCCAGCGACACGGATGTAACAGCGGGCAATGCAAGGAAGGCCAGAAGAACTGTGAAGAGAAAAACGGGCCAGGGCTCCGGCGTCCCTTCGCCGAGGGAAATACCTAACAGATCGTCCTCGGGTTCGTCTGAATTGTAAACAGTGATGGGAACGCGCGGGCGCCACATCTCGGATTCTCCCAGAGCCGTCAGATGCGCTACAGCATAACCCACGCCGCTGGAAACGATCGCGGAATCGGGCTGAAGGAGCCATGCATCGACGTTGCCAGGAAGTCCCCTTGAATCATCCGGCACAATGCCAACGATCCTGGCTCGGCGTTGACCCACATTCATCTCCATCCCGGAAACATTTGGGTCAGCTCCGAACTCTCTTTTCCAGGTTTTTTCGCTCAGAATCAACTCCGGCAGGCTGCTGTCAGCTTTGGCCTCCGGCGAGCGAAACTTCACCGGCAATCCCAGCAGCACAAAGAGATTCGAACTGGCGCGAGCGATTTCCCAGCTCTCTTGTTCACGAGATCCGGAAGAGGCAAATTCACGCTCAACTGACTCCTGAGCGACTCGATAGAATGCAAACCCGTCGAAGTACTGCTGCTTTCGTCCCTTCCACACTCGATACTGTGCTGGCGAAATGGTGGGCAAATCGTCGTCGCTGTAGCCCGCGTTCTGAATCAAGACCAGGCCCGGGCTGACCTGGCGCGGCGACAGACTTCGCTCTGCGCGCACCCCAGGCAACAACAGCGCGACGGCATAGCTTGCAACCAACGCAGCGGCTAGAGCGAGCACGCACTGCGCAGCCGATCCTTGGAACACTGCAGCCGGTCTCGTCCTTTTCCCGAAGTCTCCCCTGAGGCAAAGTGCATCCCGGAACGCACCCAGGCAGAATGCGGTGATTTCTCGTTCTCCCATCCATGAAGCGGAGCCCTCCGGCGCACACGCCTGGCGGACATGCCATAGCTCCGCATGCCACTCCCGCCACCATTCCGAGCGCTGCTTTCCAGGCACCACAAGTGAAGCGCAGCGTAGAAGACTCAGATCGAGAATCCGGTGAATCCATTCAGCAGGAGGCTTCATACAGACTTTTCCTCCTCTGTAGGAATCAACCGCTCCAGCAGCGGATACCGCTTGCGGGACGCCTGTAGCGTCTCTCTTCCCGCCGGCGTGAGCTTGTAGTACTTCCTCGGCGGCCTCTGTTCGGCGTCGGCGACCGACTGGCGCTCCCACTGCGAGCGAATGAGTTGCTCGCCCTCCAGCCGACGCATGGCGGGGTAAACGGTCCCACTGGGCAGGCCGGTCATCTCCATGATGCTGAAGCCGTAGACGAAGCCAGCGTCCAGCGCCTGAAGAATCATGGCTGCGGTGTGCGAAAGTTTGGGCTCTGTGGCCATGAGGCATTTTAGCTATGTAGCAAACTACTTGACAAGGGTATATGTCGTTTGCTACATAGGGTAAGTACTTTCGTAGCACAGGTAAATCATGCTCGAATTGAAACACCTGTCCAGAAGCTTCCGCGGCATTCCCGCCATCGAGGATGTCAGTTTCAAGGTTGCGCCCGGCGAAATCGTCGGATTCCTGGGCCCAAACGGCGCAGGCAAGTCGACTACCGTCAAGATCATCACCGGCTTGTTGCGGCCGAACGACGGACACGTGCTCTTCGAAGGCCAGGACATTAGCAAGGATATGGTCGCCTTCCGCGCCGCTTTCGGTTACGTCCCGGAAGAAGCCCATCTCTACAACTACCTGTCCGGGTTGGAGTATCTGCAACTGGTTGGAAGACTGCGGGGACTCGACGAGGAACTGATTGAAGCCAAGGCGACCCGGCTGCTCAAGCTCTTGAATCTTGAGTCCTGGCAATACTCGCCCATCTCGTCTTATTCGAAGGGAATGCGCCAGCGTGTGCTGCTTGCCGCGGCCCTGCTGCACGATCCCAAACTGCTGATCTTCGATGAACCGCTCTCCGGCCTCGATGTGGTCTCTGCACGGCTGTTCAAAGACCTGATTGAGTTGCTTGCTTCGCAAGGCAAAGCAGTTCTCTACATCTCCCACGTGCTGGAAGTCGTCGAACAAGTCTGCAACCGCGTTATCGTGATCGCGAAAGGGCGAATTCTTGCCGACGCACCACCCTCTGACCTCACCAAGTTGATGAGCCTTCCCAACCTTGAGAGCGTGTTCTCCCAACTGGTCCAACAGCAGGATACCCGGACCCTCGCGCAGGAGATGGTTGAGGTGATGCAAATTGTCAGCGCGTGAGGAATTCCAGCGCCTTTTCATGATGGCGGAGCCTGAGGCGCTCTCATTCAATGCCCAGGCCGCGCTGGGCGCCGTACGGGAACCCCGGCGCAGCCAGTTCTCGCTGCTCGTTCGTCATTTTCTTGAACGCTTCTTCAACCACGAAACCGCTTCGCCCGACGGCGACTCCAAAGGGCGGTTGGTTCTGATCGCTGTTGCCACCGGCATTCCCGGATTCATAGTCGCTTTGTATCTATGGCCCGTCTACCATCCGTTCATCGGTTGGCCACCCGGCCGTCCCTTGGTTGTAGAGCCGCCACCTTATTGGTTGCAGGTGAATCATCACTTTTTCTTCGTTCTCTATTCCTTCGCCGCAATGGGCATCGTTACGGTCTTCGAGTGGGAACTGTTCTTCCCCGATCTGCTCGATGTGTTTGTTCTTACGACTCTCCCCATCCAGGATCGAAGGCTCTTTGCGGCGCGCGTTGCCGCGATTGGCCTCTTCATCGTGGGCTTTCTGTTCGACGCCAACTTCCTCGCGCCTCTGGTTCTTCCTGCGTCCTTCGATCCGCCGCACCTTACGCGCCTCCTGACCGGCCATCTGCTGGCGGTCTTCGGCAGCGGCCTATTCTCCGCGGCTTTCGTCCTGGCCTTGCAGGGCGTACTGCTTTCCGTACTTGGCGAGCGCCTCTTTCGCCGCCTGTCGCTCATGCTGCAAGGGCTGGCGATTTCCGTTTTGTTGATGCTTCTTTTGCTGTTTCCCGTACTCTCCGGCGCGGTTCCTGTCGTCCTCCAATCCGGAAGCAAGTACGTGCTTTACTTTCCGCCATTCTGGTTCCTCGGCTTTTATCAGCGTTTGCTTGAGGGCTCATCCGCGCTGCCCGTTTACAGCAGGCTTGCCGAAACCGGGTGTTCGGCGCTGCTGATCACCCTCGCGGTGGCCATGCTTACCTATCCCCTGGCCTACGTGCGCAGAGTGCGCCAACTGGTGGTGGGACCTGGTACGCACGACACGCGCAGTTGGGCTGCACGCCCTCTCCACTTGGTTCTCCATGCCACGCTGATACGCCCTCCCGTGCGCCGCGCGGTCTTTCACTTCATCAGTCAAACCCTGCTCCGCGTCCAGCGTTATCGCATTTATCTTGTTCTTTACGGAGGCGTGGGCCTTTCCGTTGTCGCCGCTACGGTCCTGCGTGTCGCGGTCGTACACAGCAGAGTGCAAATCGAGATCTCAAGTGAAGGCTTACGCGCAGCCCTTGGAATAGCGGCTTTCTGGACCATCGCCGGGCTGAGGATGGCATTCGTTTCTCCTGGGAACCAGCATGGAAACTGGGTGTTTCGGATCATCCTTGGAAGGCCCCTGCATTTCACATCAGCGCTGGAACTTTTGCTGGCCGCCAAAATATGGGTGCTCGCGTGCGGAGGGATCCTCACCTTCGGAACCTTCCTGGTGTTGCGCGCCATCTCACCTTCGGAACTTCTCACCTGGCCGGCAACGGCAAGCCAGTTGCTCATCGCTGCCGGCATGTGCCTGCTGCTCACCGATGCCTTCTTCATCAATGTCACGACTGTGGCCTTCACCGGCGAGCCGCAAAGGGAGAAATCGAGCCTCGCCTTCACGCTTCTTAAATACTTCACTTTCTTTCCCTTTGTCGCCTCGTTTCCGCTTGCCTCCGAACCCTGGATCGAAGCGAGCGCTCAGCATTTCCTCCTCGCAGCGGCGGCCATTGTCGCGGTGCATCTGGCTCTCCGAAGGCGCTATTGCGGCGTTATTTTGGAACACACCAACTTGGTCCACCTGGAAGACGATGAAGAGGAGTTTCCAATGAAGCTCGGCCTCCGCTACTGAAGCGACGAAGAGAATGTGTCGCGATCCCCTTAACTAGTTAAGGCTCGGAAGAGGCATTTCCGACGATGCCGCCGAACAGCCAGAGGTGGCCGTGTTTGTCGGTCCAGGTGACACCGTACTCCCTGCTGCCCGGCATGTTGGCCGCCGCAAACGTGCCCAGCCCACACACACCAACCTGGTATGGATGCCGGTGGCCGCGGTTACTTTGCGTGCGCAAGAGTTAAAATTGTCGGCAATATACACATTGCCGGATTGGTCCGAGGCGACGCCGAAGGGATCCAGTAGTTCGGCGCCGGCTGCCAATCCGCCATCACCGGAGTAGCCTCCGATGCCGTGTCCCGCGTAAGTAACGATTCAGCCGGGGGGTTGGGCCATTGTGCCGGGGACAGCGGCGAGTGCGATCGCGGAGCCGAGGCAAAGCGCTAAATAAACCCGACGCATGGGATGTGATCTCCCTTGTTTCTGTGACATGGTTACATGCAGCGGCACGCCCGGCTTTCAGGAGGAGACTTTTGTTGTTCAATTGCGTACCGAGTTGGCAAGTGAATGACCCGATTTCTGTTCTGTTCCTCCCCGATACCCATTTTCCGCACCCGCCAATCTTCAAACCGCCTCTTTTTACCATCTCGAGGCGTTGGCCAGAAACAGCCAAGTTCGATCACTCCATCCAAGGTCATCGGCACCTGGCGTCTTGAGTTCGACGAGAGTTGCGATATGCGCGTCTTCGATTCGATGGTTGGGGGCCTATTTCGAATCTCTAGAATCCGGATGAGGCCCTTCCAGCGCGGACTTCTGCATTGACACCCAAAAGATACGGTTGTAAGTTTGAATTACTTTTTTCTGAGGTTTGGCATGTCCAGATCGAAGAGGGATTCTGAATTGGGGATCGATATTCTGGAGGGCGGCATCCCGAACACGGAGTGCCACTCACGAAGTCTGCGCGCCCCCGCTCTCCAAATTAACCCGCCTCAAGAGTTGTGCACGGACCAGTTTAATCTCATCGAGCCTCAAATAGACGATAACGGTATCCACGCGTGGCCATTCGACGTCTCCTGCCCCGTCGATGTCCGGTTGCTATCTGGAGATGGGCGCCACCACGTCCGGAAGAATCGTCACAGTTATTGTGAGGTTCTCTATCTGTGCTCAGGCTCGTTGAATTGCCTTATCGAAGACAGGATTCTGTCTCTCGAAGAAGGCGACCTGGCTGTTTTAGGCAGCGCAGTTTACCACACAATTGAATGTCAGAACTCCGCAGTCACAATCGCTGTGCTCTATTTTGAACCCGACCTGATTCGTTGTGATGGAGGGAGCGATAGCGCGGAGTATTTAGCGCCTTTCCTCCTTCAGGATTCACGGTTTCCTCATATTGTGCCCGCAAAGTCAGGGGTTCCGCGCCGGGTCTTTGACATGATGCTGCGCATCCACTCCGAATTGCCGGCCCACTCCTCAAGAAGCCGGCTTGCATTGACGACTTATCTGAAGGTGCTCCTGATGATGCTGGTAAATCACTACGCCACTCACCCGAGCACGAAGGACCTGATCTACCGCCAACAGGAAGCACTCAACCGGCTTCAACCGCTCTTTCACTTCATCGGTCGAAACTGCGGACACGTGGTTCACGTCGGTGACGCCGCCCGCATTTGCGGTTTAAGCGAGTCCTACTTTATGACCTTTTTCAGGCAGGTCACGGGCCTCTCATTCGTGGAGTACTTCAAGCGATATCGAATTGGCCGGGCACAAGCGCTGCTTGCGAACACGGATGATTCGATGGCCTCAATCAGCCAGGAAATGGGGTTTTGCGATCAGAGCCATTTCGGCGCAGTATTTCGCAACGCCGTGGGATTGACGCCTTTGACATACCGCCGGAAGTTCCGGAAGGCAGACTCCGTAAGCCGGGGGCAGTTCCTTCAATCGCAACCGGGCGTTCGGAACTGGATTCCCACTGCCAACTCGCCAATGGCCCGAAGCGGTATGCTTCGATGAACCGATCCGCAATTCAGCGGCGACAACCTCCCGATTCACCGGTTGGCTAATCGTAGTGCCGCAACAAAAACAACAGCGGGAGTTCCTAGAACCTGCTTCCCAGGACTTCATACATTGATGAGTATGCGGCCAGAATTAGGACTCCAGACGCCTTGAGTTCCTGACACCGCCCGCTAGTAACTTGGAGGAGCCGTTCATGAGGATCAACCGGACCGTATTGAATAATAACGTCCTGACTCTTGTAACTATGTTCGCGATAGTGTTCCCCGGGTGCTCAAATTCGCCAAAGGGTAAGTCATCGGTGAGCACAACGCCTCCCTCCGCCGCTCCCGTGAACAGTTACACGACCAGCTTCCCGCTAAAGGAGAGCACTATCTCTGAAGGCGGCCGATGGATCGACGCAAAGTCGGTGGGGCTTGATTGGGGAAATGTCTCGACCACTCCTGGCCTGGCTGTTGGACATGCCGGGCCTAAGCGATTCGCCGATTCGGCAGCCCTGCTGAGCGGGACATGGGGCCCCGATCAATCTACCGAGGTCGTCGTGTACTCGAAGAAGACATTTCATTATCCGGAAGTGTCTTTGCGTTTAAGGTCCGCTGTATCGCCTCATGACTGCGAGGGCTACGAGATATCGTATTCGCTCAAAAAGGACGAAACCGCCTATCTCATCATGGTCAGATGGAACGGAGGGCTGGCAGACTTCACTTACCTGGCACAGTTGCATGGAAAACAATATGGCGTCACAACGGGCGACGTTGTGAAAGCCACCATTGTGGGCAACGTTATTACGACTTATAAGAACGGAGTTCAGATGGGACAGGTGAAGGACAACACCTATCTGACGGGAAGACCGGGCTTTGGGTTCAACGAAGGGATCAACGGCGATTACGGGATCACTCGTTTCACGGCCACTGACGCTCCGAACGCCGCATCCGCGCCGACAAACACCGGCGACAAGAAGTAATCCTTTTAATTCGGCGGGGCGTAGGCGAAGGATCACGCCAGTTGTCCTCCGTCGACGAACAGCAGAACCCCGCTTATGAACGCGGCGTCTTCCGACGCCAGGAAGAGAGCTGCCCCGGCTACGTCCTCAGGCGTACCGATTCGGCCAAGAGGGATCACTCCATTTTCGGCGGCGTACTTTGCCTGGAAGGAGGGGTCCTCCAAAATCGGCGCCGACAAGCGCGTTCGGATCAATCCGGGCCCGACGGCATTTGAATTGATGCCAAACTTCCCGAATTCCCTTGCCAGGGTCTTGGCAAGAAGAAACACTCCGGACTTTGACGCGTTGTAATGCGCCATGTGCGCTTCCGCGTCCCAACTGTTTGTCGAGGCCATGAAGACCAGCTTGCCCTTCCTTTGGGCAACCATGTGCGGCAGAACCGCCTTGGAAACCAGGAATGCTCCGCGAAGATTCGTATCGAGAGTTTTATCCCACGTATCCTCGTCAAGTTCCAGGAAGGGGATGGCGGAGGCAATACCCGCGATTTGCATGAGTATATCGATGCGCCCATGCCATTCGATGATTTGCTTGATGGCGGCGTGCACGTCGGTGGACTTGCAGACATCGCATTGAAGCGCCTGGGTTGAGCTGCCGTCGTTCTGCATTTTGCGCGCGGTCACTTGCATTCCGTCGGCGTCGATGTCCATGATAACGACATGCGCTCCTTCCCGTCCCAAGCGCTCGGCGATGGCCTTGCCGATTCCATGAGCCGCGCCGACAACGACGGCAACCTGATCTTTGAAGCGTGGTAAATTGTTGGTTAGATGTTCGGCCATGTTGCTACTCCGCACGTGTGAAGAGTAACTCTGGGACCGAGACCGATCTATGAATAATGTCCCGGCTTTTGTTACAGTACCCTTGTCGCATTCGAATTTATGGATTTTTCACCCTCTGAGTCGCCCCCGGCAAGATTTACAAAACTTTCTGTCGTTTCTTATATATCGGCGTCGGCGAGCGCCTTAGAATAGTCTGCACGGATCGCCATCTGCACAGATCGCCAGCGGATGTCGCGGGAGGGCACCATTGATTTTTGCAACTGATCTAGGGGATCCGGAAGGCCCGGTCGCGCTTCCGGACGGAACGTGGCTGGTTGTCGAGGGAACAGCAGAGCGCGGCTGCGTTACGCAAATCAGCGCAGACGGCAAGACGAAGCGGATCATTCAAAAGACCGGTCTCCCGAACGGCCTGGCGGTGGACCGCCAAGGCGTCATCTGGGTGGCCGAGTCCAAGGTTCCCTCATTAGTCCGGTTGACGATGGAGGGCAAAGCCGAGGTGGTTGCCACAAGCTGCGAGGGGCAGCCTTTTTTGTTTCCGAATGATCTCTGCTTTGGACCAGATGGTGCGCTTTATCTTACAGACTCAGGTATCACAGTACCCGAATTCTGTCCGGGGAATGTGATTCGTCCGGACTATATGTCCCTGCACTATGACGGGCGAGTCTATCGTGTCGATGTTGGAAGCGGGAAGGTAGAGCAACTCGATAACGGAATCCTGTTCACGAATGGCATTGCGTTCGGTCCGGATAACCTGCTCTACGTGAATGAGACGATCACAGGCAATATCTTTCGATACAAGGTTGAAAACAGCTCCGTCGCTGGCCCGCGCAGCATCTTCGGAAATGTGATCAGGCCCGATGCGGCAGCCGGCTTCAAAGGGCCCGATGGTATGGCGTTTTCAGCCGACGGCAGGCTCTACGTGGCAGTCTTTGGGCAACACGACATTATCGTGCTTGGAAAAGGCGGCGAAGTTGTGGAGAGAATTGAAGCCACAGGAAATCTGCCTACCAACGTCGCGTTCGCGCTTCCGGGCAACAAGCGTATTGCCGTTACGGAATACGAACATGGCCAACTGGAGATGTACGACGTCTCGACCGATGGGTTGCCCCTTTGGTCGTGAAGAGATCGGAGTCCGAAACTTCACTCCGTGGGTCGAGGTTGCAATCGTTACTCGTAGGTGGCGGGATCCGGTAAGGCCAATTTTTCCCTGAAGCCCCGCGTATGTATCCCCAAAACAAGCATGCCAATGACGAACCAGATGCCCCCAGCGATCTTGGCAGGCGCCGCAAGCCCCAACCATATTGCGCTGCAGAAAAGGAAGCCACCCGCGGGCAGAATCACGTCCGCAAAGAATCTCCGAGGCTCGCCTTTGGCAGGGCGCACCCAGAACTGCCCGATGACCGAAAGATTGACTCCCATAAAGCCCAGAAACGCGCCGAAGTTGAGAACTTCGGCAGTCACCTCATAGCTCACCACCAGCGCCCCGACATAGGCAAGGATCCCAATGAGCCAAATGTTCCGGTTTGGTGTGTTGCGCGACGAATGCAGATGCCCGAAAAACCAGCGCGGAATCAGATTGTCGCGGCCCATTCCGAACATCAGGCGTGCCGCTCCGACCTGTGCAGTAAGCGCAGCTCCGAACATGGCAGCCATGAGCATAACCGCCATGGTGCGAAACAATACGATTCCTCCCACACGTCCCGTCACTTCAATGAATGCAGTCTCAATGTTGGAGAAGGAATTGTAATCCGGCCAGGCCAACTGCCCCAGATAAACAAGGAGCCCACCAAATAGCCCAGTGAAAATGCAAACGCCAACGGCAGCCAACATGACATTCCGGCGAGGGTTTTTGACATCTTCGGCAAGTGTTGTGACGGCATCAAAGCCAAGATATGTCAGCGCAGCGAAGGATGTGGCGCCAGCGATGTCGCGAACATTGAATGTGGAAGCGTTGTAAAAAGGCGTGATTGAAAACAGTCCGCCGAATCCATGGTGCACCACGAGCCACCGCATGGCGAGAAAGCAATAGCTCAAGAGAACCAGGAACATGAACCCAAGAAGAATCTGGTTGGTTCGAACCGTCGAATGGATGCCGCGCAAATTAAGGTAAGTGATTCCGCCCGCAAAGAGCAATGTCCCAACTGGAAATGGCAGACCCGGCAAAAAGCGCATGAGAGACAGTGTTCCAAACATCACACAGAACAATGGGGTCACAATGTAATCAAGCAGCATTGCCCATCCTGCCACAAATCCCAGGTAAGGATGCAAGCCTCGGCCCACGTAAGTGTAAGCTGAACCGGCCGACGGGTACACTGCTGCCATTCTGCCATAGCTGACAGCAGTCAGCACCATCGCTACCATCGCTACCAGAAGTGTGTCGACAGCGTGGCCGCGCGATTTGACTTGAGCAAGGCCAAAGACTGTGGCGGGCGCGCTGGGTGTGACCGCGATGAGCCCGTAGAAAATCAAATCCCAGACAGTCAAAACCCGTCTCAATCTTGGGACGGAGGCACCGCTGTCGGATTCAGGGAATTGAATGAGCATCAAAAGGAGATCACAAGACCGGCACAAGGACAGCGCCCAGAGGCCAACTGCAGGCCTCACGCCGAACCCTTAACCAGAGTGCGATGCGCCTGACACCGGCGGCTATAAGGAAAAGCTGAGAAAATCTTGAAATTCGTCTTCTGGATACGTCAACGACTGCCCCCCACGACGGTTTGCTAAAAATCAAGACGCTCAATTTTTCCATGTGGTACCATCTGATCTCAAGTTATGTGCACGGATTCGAAAACTGGAGGGCTCTGCCGAGAATGTTACGGCGACAATCCAGCAATGGCCTTGCTGCCGCGGTCCGAAAGCCTGGGACCATGCGGTTTGTACCTGCGCGCGAATGGCCCCAGAGCGATCAGTATAGCCTGATCCAACCTCAAATCAATTCAAAGGGCATCCATGTTTGGCCTTTCGACGCAGGGCTGCCGGTCGATCTGCGTTTCCTGACCAGCGACGGCCGTAATACCGTACAGCAAAACCGACACGAGTACTTTGAGGTTTTTGTAGTATGGAGCGGTGCAACAACCTTCCTGGTTCAGGACCGCCTTTTACCTATGAATGAGGGTGATCTGGCCGTTGTTGGCAACTCGCTGTATCACTCTGTCGGGAACCCTTCGAACTCAAGAACGACGATAGCCACCCTTTACTTCGATCCCGGACTGATTCGCAATGATGGAATCGCGAACAGTGCGGATTACCTGGCGCCATTTCTTCAGCAGGACGCTCGATTTCCGCATGTCTTGTCGATGAAAACAGGCGTTCCTGGCCAGGTGTTCGACTTCATGCGAATGATTCGCGCAGAGCTTCCTGGTTCTTCCGTGCGTGGACGTTTGGCGGTCAAGACCTATCTGAAGATGATACTCATGTTGCTAGTCAACCAGTATTCATCCTACGCAGGAACTGTCGAAGCCATTCGCTGCCAGCAATGTGCACTGGATCGCCTGCACAACTTCTTTGATTTTCTTCCCACGCATTTGGGAGATCCAATTCAGGTTTCGGACGCGGCGCGATTGTGCCATTTGACCGACTCTGAATTCATGCATTTCTTTCTAAAGGTGACCGGTCAGTCGTTCAAAGGTTTTCTCAATCAGCGCCGAGTCGAGCACGCACAGACAGCGCTGTCCGGCACAAATCGGCCGATCGCGGATATCGCGCTGGAAATGGGCTTTTGCGATCAGAGCTACTTCGGAGCAGTTTTTCGCAAATTGGTTGGATTGGCGCCGGCAGCATATCGGCGCCGGATGAGAGCGCCTGCGGATCAATCTGGCCCCACCGCCGATCTTGGATGCCTTGGCGAAACCCGCCACCGTTCCACCGCCCTGGACGACGGGCGAATCTGAGGAACTCAATCCGAACCCTGATCGTGGCCTTATAACAAAAAGGTCTACGAGATTTCCTAGAATGGCGAAGGAAAAGTCGTCTAGATTTTAGGACACGCAGGGCCTGCGTCCAAGCAGACAAGTGCATTTCCATGCACGCGGTAATTCATCAGACGCCGCTCCCAAGTCGCGCCAGGAAGGCAAGTCTCCGAGCTAGCGCGGAGATGAACGGGGAATTCCTCCCCGGGGAATGATTGGGCCCGACGCGTCTAATGCTAGCGGAATCCTGCAAGTTGCGTTCGGTTTGTACTCGAAGATCCGGAATCATCAGGGAGGGACATACTGTGACCCGCCAATTGAGCTTCCCCAGTAAAGGAGTCAAAAGCCTGCGCACCGGCGCGCTCCTGCAAATCATTTCGCTGGCCATTGCCGTGTTGTTGTTCCGCGGCCAACTAAACGCGCAGGTCGAAAACGGAATCACCGGCACGGTCGTCGATACATCCGGGGCCGTAATTTCAGGCGCCAAAATCACCATCGTCAATGGCGCTACCGGCGTAAGGCACAGCGCCACGACCTCTTCAGCCGGCACGTATATTGTGATCGGGCTGGAACCGGGGCACTACTCGGTTGCCGTGGAGGCGACCGGGTTCCGCAAGTCCGTCCAGACGGAAGTGACAGTTGAGGTGGCGAAGACTTCCACTGCCGACTTTCGCATGGAACTTGGCGCGTCCAGTGAGACAGTCAGCGTTACGGCAACTGAAATCTCGTTGAATACAGAATCCCCTGTGTTGGGCACAACTCTTGAGCCCGAATTGGTCGCGACGGCGCCCATCGAAATCAACAACCTGGCTCGGCAGCTTGACTCCTTCATGTATCTCGCGCCGGGAGTGCAGGGGAGTGCGGGCAGCCACAACATCAATGGCGGCCTCACGTTCGAAAACGAAGTCCAGTTCAACGGCGTTCCAGTAGCATTCGTGCAATACGCCGGAAACCAGACGACCATCAATCCACCCTATGAAATGGTCGACGAGTTTCGCGTAAACAGCACCACTTTCGAGGCGACTTACGGGCTAGGTCAAGGCGCCGTGACCTTCAACATGGCTTCCGGTACGAACACATATCATGGCGATGGGTTCTACATTCTGCGCAACCAACTCTTCGATTCGATCGGATTCTTTCCCACGTATTTTAAGCCCAACGGAAATCCCGCCCCACCAATCGACCAGCAGAACGACCGCGGGTTTACGGTTAGCGGCCCTGTCTCCGTGCCTAAACTCTACAACGGGAAGAACCGAACATTCTTCCTCTTCAGTGGCGACTGGTATCAAATAAACAAGGCACAGACGGCCATTGGAACTGTGCCTACACCGGCAATGAAGCAGGGCGACTTCAGCAACTTCGTCGATGCGAATGGCAACCAGATTCCTATCTTCGATCCACAGACGGGGCTTCAATTTCCTCAGAATATGATTCCTGAAACACGCTTCAGCGATCTTGCCAAATCCATCCTGCCGCTTATTCCGGATCCGGATCGGACGGGCGAGGTGTTCGGTCAGCAACAGAACAAATCTCCGGCCGCGCACGCACTGGCAATCAGTCAATTCCTCTGGGGCTATACTCTCGACCATCATATTAGTTCGTCTCAAAGCATTCACTTCAGCCAGTGGCGAGATTCTTCGACCACTCCGTTCTTTACGTTCGCTCCAATCGTGCCTTCTACGAGCGACCTGCAAAGCGAGATTCAGGATTCCGAACTGGGCTCGGGATTCGTGCTGAATTATGTGAACACTCTCAAGAAAAATCTGGTGATGACCGTAGGCGCCGATTGGATTGGTGAAATCAGCGCTACGGACAATGCCAAGCCTGGCGTGAATTTCCCCGGGCTTGTCAACGGCAGCTTCTTCCCATACATGGCTTTCGACGGGCAAAACGCGAACACAAGCTTCGGCGCGAGCAATGGCTACACCAATGTTTCAGGCCAGTTTGGCGGATTTGCCCAGGTGAACAACCGCCAGTTGGGCATTGTGATCGCTAACAATTGGCTCTGGACGAAGGGACGCCACAACCTGAACATAGGCGGACAATTCCGGCGTACGTATCAGGATCTGCTGGCGTGCCAGTTTTGTGGCGGCACTTTCTCCTTTAGCCAGCGGACCACCTCCACTCCAGATACGAACGATCCGAATTTCGGATTCTACGGCAGCTCCTTTGCTAGCTTTCTTCTCGGCCAAGTGGATGCGGCGGTCCGCCTCAGTGCCGCTACCACGCGCATGCGCAACAAGGAATTTGCCTTGTACGTGCAAGACAACATGAAAGTCAATACCCGTTTGACTGCGAACCTCGGCCTTCGCTGGGACATCATGGTCCCGTTTACTGAGAACAACAATAATATTGTCTACATGAATTTTCAGGATCCTGCAGTTCTTGATCCGGGCGCCGGCAACCTGCCGGGCGGCGCCACCAAGTTTGGCGATTGTCCCACCTGCGCTGGAGTGAATCGTGCAGCCATCGCCTGGAGGAACTTCCAACCAAGGCTTGGCCTTTCATATCGGCTGACCGACAAGACCGTCCTTCAGGGGGGCTTCTTCATAACTTTTCTGGACGGGGGGGCGTATGAGTATGGAACCACTCAGACTGCCTTCTATTTCGCATCCCTGTTGGGGGGCGAGTTTTCCCGCCAGTCGAGCAGTGGCCATACTCCAGCCTATGGAAGCTGGGATCAAACGCCAATGCCCGATCCGCCGCCAACCCCCTATAACCCATCGATTGGCAACGGTACCACCATTCTCGGGTTCAACCCAAAGACTTTCGGCAGGGCGCCATACGACCAGGCGTGGAATGTCGGCCTACAGAGACAGCTTCCATGGAACATGTTCGTCACCGTGGCTTATGTGGGAAACCGCGCCATACACATTCCATCCTCTTTGCATCAGCCGGAGCAGCCCAACCCATCGATTCTGAGTTATGGGAGCCTTTTGGGTGAACTTGCCACCTCGCAAGACGCCATCAATGCGGGCATCCAAATTCCATTCCCCGGCTGGGTTCAGTTGTTTGGAGGCACGGGCACAGTTATACAGGCCTTGCTTCCATTCCCACAGTACTCGGATATCTATAACACCTATGAAACCGACGGTACATCGTTCTATAACGGGCTGCAGGCGCAAGGGGAGAAGCGATTCTCCAACGGCCTGAGCTTTCTCGCTGGATTTACGTTTTCGAGAAACATTGCAAATGAGTCGGTTGGGTCGACCTTGTTTCAACCCAACCCCATAAACTCATTTAATATGCGGCCGGAGTTCACTCCGTCTTCCAGCGACCAGAAGTACATCGTGAATCTTATTGCGACATATGCGCTCCCATTTGGCCGCGGAAAGAGGTTTCTTAATTCAAAGGGTCTGCTCAATCAATTGGTTGGAGGCTGGCAGTTCAGCGGAATCGGGAGTTACGCGGGAGGCTTTCCGTTTGGAGCATACAACGGCTTCAATCCGCTCTATGCCAATTTCGGCGACCGCCCGAACATAGACCCCAGTGTGAAACTGCAGACCTATAGTTATAGCCGGTCAAAGGACTTCTTCAAGGGAAAGGTGTCGACACAACCGGTACAATTCCCGACCAATGCATTCACCAACACTGGAGCGTGGCAGCTCGGCAATTCGTTACGCAGCTACGCGCACCTGCGAACTCCTCCTCTGAGGCTCGAAAACTTCGACGCAATCAAAACTTTCCCGATAAAAGAACGGGTGCGGGCCATCTTGCGCATTGATTACTTTAACGCTTTCAATCGAACGCAACTTGAAGGGCCTGACGGTAATTCGACTGACTCGACTTTCGGATGGGTTACCAGCACGAGTTCGCAAATCAGCAACCGTCAGGGGCAAGCAACCTTCCGCCTGGAGTTTTAAAGGAGCAGGCGGCTCAGGCAAGGGCAAGTCGAGAATTTCGAGAGTGGCATTCCTTAATCAATTAGCGGGGGCACGATCGCCGGGGGGCCCTTAGCTCTGATTGTGAATTATGCAATGGTGGTGAACGAAAAGTGGGCCGAATCAACCCAGGCGCCGCTTTGAATTCCGCTAGAGCGCAAAGGAGGATTTATAGCCATGCCAAATCTGGAACAAAAGACAGCCACCAGTGTCCTTACCGAGGACGACCTGCGAGAGATGAAACTGGTTAAGAAGTACGGAGCGGTCGACGTTTACATCAATGCCGAAGAAGCAGGTTGGCACCCATGGGTCAATGGCCTCATGATCAAGCCTTACCGGTATGAGACCAAGAGTGGTTTATCGGTTTTCGTTCTTTGGGCGCCGCAAGCGACCGTTCTCGGCAAACATCGCCACCGCGGCGTCGTAACTGGCGTCACTGTCGAAGGTGAGTGGGGCTACTTTGAATACGATTGGATTGCTCGTCCGGGTGACTATGTGGTCGAGAACCCTGGAACCATTCATACGCTGCGCATGGGCGAAGGTGCCAAGGTCGTCTACACCGTCGACGGATCGATCGAGTT
>Ga0181517_10000869_pt1 | contig 37230 bp, 46 predicted proteins | sample PEATcosm2014_Bin_31_FD_119748 | JGI IMG/M metagenome (GOLD analysis project Ga0181517, IMG submission 119748) | Peatland microbial communities from MTU Mesocosm Facility, Houghton, MI, USA - PEATcosm2014_Bin01_30_metaG | ecosystem: Environmental > Terrestrial > Soil > Wetlands > Peat | place... | reverse complement strand
TAAAGCTGAAGTTGTACCCCATAATGCTGAAGTCGATACCTCATAAAGATGAAGTCATTCATTCTAAATGACATGAATCGACTTAGGGGTTGTCGGAGACAAGTTAGGCTCCAAAAACCGCCTTAACCTATATAACCTACTCAACATCCTTATTTTCTGTTGTTTGCTGGCCATGGAGACGCTCAGTCTCCGCGAGGAGATTCTCCTCAACGTTCACCACGGCGAGCTGTTGATTCACGTCGACCGTTGCGGCCTCGCTGAACGCGATCCTGGCGGCACTCAAGCTGACACAGGCGGAGGCGGCGCAGTTGCTGGGCGTGAATCAGCCGAAGGTCTCGGCGCTGAAGGGATACAAGCTGGAGGGGTTCTCGGTGGAGCGGCTGGTGCACTTCGCCATAGCCCTGCAACATGATGTGGTGATCGAGATTCGTCCGCACGCCGTAGGAGAGGGCGCTGCGCGGGTGACCTTGCCAACCTTGGGCGTGGTCTTCATGGTCTTGACGCCCGTGCCTCCGCGTGACTGCAGGCGGTAAGGCACTGTACGAGGCTCTCACTCTCGCTCACTATCCTTCGTCACTGTTGACCAAGGGGTTGCTCCTACCGTTCCACCTTTCGCTCCAAGCACTACAATCGGACAAATGACGACGACCCCAGAGAAGTTCACGGTCGAAGATGACGGTTTGATTTGCCCGCCCGTAAGAAAGTGGGCGGAAGAGAAGTATCGTCTCCTTTTCCTCTATGACGAACTGTTCGCATCCGGTATGAAGTACAAATGGGACCGCCGAGTCTATATCGATCTGTACGCCGGGGCGGGCTACAACAAGATTCAGGACACGGAGACGATTCTCAAAGGCTCGCCTACCCGATGCCTTCATTGCCAAGGTTGCGTCAACGATGCAACTAGCATGTTGGCACACATACCAAGTATTGACGAAGCGCGCCGGGCGCCTGAGAACACTGTTGTCGGGCTCGTTGCGTGAGGCGGCAGCAGAGCCTCACATTTGGTGGGGCGTTTCGGTCGAGAACCGGAAATACGGTCTTCCGCGAATCGCCGACCTTCAGGATTCCCCCGCCGCAGTTCGCTTCCTCTCCGTCGAGCCACTCCTCGAAGACATTGGAATCCTTCCGCTCGATGGGATCTCTTGGGTGATAGTCGGTGGCGAGAGTGGTCCAGGCGCGCGGCCGATGGAAGAAGAGTGGGTGCTTTCGATCCAACAGCAATGTGAAGACGCTGACGTCCCGTTTTTCTTCAAACAATGGGGCGGCTTTCGCAAGAAAGTGAATGGTCGAACTTTGCGAGGCAAGACCCATAGCGAATTTCCGCTGCGAGTCACGAATCCGATTCTGCCAACCATCATGCGCAAGCACTTTGCCTCAGAGATAGAAGGATCGTCCTTAGTTCAGCTCACGTAGAAAGGGGAAGCCGAAGAATGCGCGAGTCGTTTCGTGAATATGTCGAGGCCCTGCATCCATCGTTCGAATGCCTTTACAGCATGGAGCCTGTCAAAATCAACGCACTACCCAAGGGCGCACCATCGCAGTGCATTTATCTTTTCAGCGAAGGCTCGCGCCATCTTTATGTGGGGCGCACTCGACATCTGAGGCAACGTCTGAGGCAGCACTCAATCCCCGCCTCTCAGCACAACCAAGCCGTGTTCGCCTTTCGTTTGGCACGGGAAGCGACCGGAAACGTAGAGCGAATCCGTAACAATCTGGACACGGTCGATGTCCATTGCGCTGACCACATCCCGCACATACACAAGCGCGCGGAGACAGGCTTGAAGTTCCATGCGATTATTGGTGCTCTCGTGGAATCCCACGGTGAAAATCTCTTCGTCAAGGCGATTCCAAGACTCGGGAAATTCAGCAAAACAGGCAATTCCCCCGCTGCCGCCTGGATTATCTAGGGCACTGCCGTCGATGTAAAGCTTCAATGCGTACGGGTCTTCTGACACCTTGGCACCTTGCGATTCAGTTCAACTCCTTATTATGCGACTTATTCTCACCAACGGCCGAGGGGCTGGGTCGGGCAGAACCCAGGTCTCAGAGTGTCAAGTCTCGGGACATCCTTCAGAGGCGAGACGTGCGGTGCCCGGCTTCATTCGAGGCGTACGCGCGACTTTGCAGCCTGACGTCTGAGCTTATCGGCATCACCCTTATGAATCGAGCCGATGTGGGCGATCCTCGCGGCTAAGTTCATCCGGTATCGCTCAAGGTCGTCATCTCCGACACTACCAATCGCGAGTCGATGGATAGCTGCTCTCAACTCGTCCATTTTCTTGTGGGGGGCACGAACCTGAGATCGGCCAAGTCTCCCGCCAGTGATTATCTTCTCGTCCCGTGGCCCCAAAATCTCTCGCTTTTCTGGAGCGATTCTGAAACCATTTGAAGCTAGTGTCGCACGAACTGTTTCCATTACCTCGCGTGCCGCGGCTCCGGAGAATATCAGATCGTCCACCCACGTCGTGGCCTTAACATTTGCTCTATTGCTAACCATACATACCGGTGCGTAAATCGATGCCAAGAGGATATTGGCAATACCCGGGCTTGTAGGCGCGCCCTGAGGAAGGTGCCATTCGAACGTCGTAAGTTCTGTAAGTAGTCTTGCAACTGGTGGAGGACAACCAAGAACGACGTTCCACACGAAATACACATGGGCGCATGTGACATTCGGGTAATATGAACTGATGTCCAGCCGTATGAGGGTCGAGGTCTGATTCTCTATATGTTCTTTTGCATGAAGTACCAGAGTTTTTCCCGACACAGCACCGAACATGTATGAGGGTAGGTCAACACAGGATAGTATGTTCTCAAGAATCCGCGTCTGTATAACTTTGAGTTGCTTAACCGGGTTATCGATGCGTCGATATTTAATGGGATTCGACGCATTCAAACGCCGCAATCTGCCTGGGTACGGATGCTGTTTCTTGGGCCTATCAAACGGTTGGTAGAGTGAGGGACGCGATTTGAGCAACGCGAGCAGTTCGCCCCTTTTTGTCCCGAGACGATATTCCAGATCTCGCAGACTCCCTACTATTGGCTTCGTCTGATGAACTTGCATCATTTTCTTCAGGTTTTTCCAGCAGGAGATAAGTTAATTGTTTTGCGAGGCTGATGACTTGCTCCTCGTCGATATGGTTGGTGTCTTTCTTCTCAGTTGCGAGAAGCGTAAGCAAATGAAAAGGTACTTCGAGCGCGTCTGATATCTTTTGTAGTGTCTCGACAGTTGGCTTTCTCTTTTCGCCTTCGATCAGTGAAAGGTAGCTTCTGTCGAGTCCGCTCCTGTCGGAAAGTTTCCCCTGCGACATGCCCGCGATCGAGCGCGCAATACGGATTGCTTTTGCGTAATTCATTGTTTTCCTTTGAGGAAGAATCACCCCCCGTTGGAATGACTTATTCACTTCGGCCAGAAAATAGTTACATGATTTTTGAAACCGTCTCTGCAACTTCACTGACAATGCGATAAATCTCATCGCGACTCGCCGTTCGTTGCTTCTTCAGCTTCTTCATCCTGTCAATTTCCTTACCAAGTGCCCTCTGTTGTTCCGACCCCAGTTCGTTGGATTGATCTCCTCGCATCCTTTTTAGGATTTGGATGCTGGAGTCAAGGTGCTTCGAATGATTCATATTGCCTCCTTGCCGGCTATTGCCGGGCGTGCGTCGGTAAGCCAGAGGTAGGCAACGAATGGAGTCCGGGGGGTTATCTAGGAGCGCGTAGCGCGTGGCGTGCATGACCATCACTTCGGCCATTTACGCAGCGGGTTTTAAATACCCCGCCTAGGGGTGACGATGTCGTCACCGCCTCATAATGCCCTTATCGGGTGCCTGTCTTACTTCTGCACACGGAGGAATTGTCAAAGAACCTCGAAACGCAGGCGGTGTCGCCTGCCCAATCTGACTATCCCCGATTGGGACGGTTTTGTCAACACAAAAGATGACTGATAGAAACCTATTGTGTCAGACGGCTGTTAACTAATTGAATACTGGTTAGCGGTATTGCTCGATGCGGGAGAGGAGGGCGAGTTTGAGGGTGGGGGGAGGAAGCTGGCTTCGACGGCGTTGGCGGCGAGCTCGCGGAGCTGGTCGAGGGTGAAGCCGAAGTGCGTATGGGCGAGGGTGTACTCGTCGAGCAGGCTGACGCCGAACATGGGTGGGTCGTCGGAGTTGAGGGTGACCATGAGGCCGAGGTTGAAGTAGGTCCGCAGGGGTGGTCGTCGAGGGTGACTGACGCGCCTACGGGGGATCGAGTAGGTCAACGCCCTGGTTGTGTACGTTTCCGACCTTGGGGTTTGCCGGGTGAATCTGCAGCGTGGTCTCGGGGAATGGACGGAGCAGGTGGGTGGGCGGCCGCTCGGTCTCGCCACGATCGAGCCACTGATCGTACTCAGGGGGCATCAGGATGGCAGGCATGCGATCGTGGATGGTGCTCATTGCGGCGCTGGCCTTCACGGTGATGATTGAGAAGCTCTGCAACCAGTCGCCGGCCGGATTCTTCCAGGCGTCCCACAAGCCAGCGAGGGCATACAGCGGCTCGTCACGTAGAGTGAAGCGGAAGGGTACCTTGTCGGGCTTGCGCCCCCACTCGTAGTAGCCGGAGATGGGCACGAGGCACCGGCGCTTGTGCAGTGGAACGCGCCAGAGGTCGCTCTTGGTGAGATTCTCGCTCCTGGCGTTGAAGGTGGAGCGTGTAGGGTCCGGTCCGCTCGAGCCGAAGCCGACCAAGCCCCAGCGCATGCCGACCAGCTCGCGGGCTCCAGTGTCGCGGTCCTGCCGGATGACGGGCTGGGTGGTGCCGGGTGCAATGTTGTAGGCGGACGGGAACGGCTCATCGGTTGCCGCAGGGGAATGGAAGTGGTCAACGATCGTCTGTTTGTCGGCGATTCGATAGTAGCGCCCGCACATGCCGAAAGCCTACCACGGCAGGGCCCTGGTGGATCCCCACTTTAGCCGGGCCGATCAGCGTCCGGCAGTCGGCTTTGCTGACATGACGCTCCACCATTCCCCACAGTGTTGGAAGTTGAGCAAGACCCGTGACACTGCTCACCAGCCGCCCGTCCGTCTCCGCGTAATGGATATCCGCCGGGTGCCCCAGGACTCTGACAGAGGCGAGATATGGAGGCATACGGTGCTGAGAACCTATTGCAACTGCTTCTCTCGACGGCTCAAGATGGTAATGTTTCCAACCTGCACCGGAGTCAAGAGCGATGACGGGAAATTCGTCGGTTCGTAAATAGGCGTGTACCAATTCTGTGACAAGAAGTAAGTTTGAAGCTTTGGGTTGGCAAATTTGCGGCCATGCCGCGCGTAGATTTCATTTCTCATCACATCAAGTTCTTGGGCACTCTTGCCGTCCAGATCGGCTGCCGCGAGTTCCCGTGTCATAAAGTAAGGCAATTCTTGACTGTACTCTGGCATGCCATGAGCCTTGCCATAGGCTCTCTCATTGGAGGACCCACTTGGAGTCGCGGTAATGGACGTGCCGGAGGGGCGTTGTTGATCTGGAGACGAGACGAAAGCACCGGTATTGGACACGTAGGCTCCCTTATGGTTGTCCGGCTTGTGTTTATCGGGAGGTCGATGTAACCACCATCCCACGCCACCCAGAATCACCAGCAGAGCGACCAGTGCGTAGACAGCCTTCCTATACGGTGACGTTGGCTGCGCAAGGGCCGGAGACACAGTCTCAATCGGGACATACTGTACGCTCGGTGCTGCCGTCTTATTTTCGACGGTGCGTGAATTCAACGCCGCTCCGCATTTTCCGCAGAATTTGCGGCCTTCCGTTACAACTGCACCACAATGTGGGCAAAACATCGAATTCCTCGCTCTCTTGTCCCATAAACGAGCCATCGTTAACAAAGTAGTAATGGTGTGTGATTACAGGGCAGTGCCGCAATTTTCACAGAATTTTGTACCGGAAAGATTTGCATTGCCGCAGTAATTACAAGAGATCGTTGCTGCGGTCGTTACTGGAATATCCGCATGGGGGGCTCTCTGGGCAGCAAGAATCGTGTGATCCAGCACATCGGATGCATGGATCAACTGATCGAGGTCAACCGTAACATGCTCTAAGAGCGTGTTTCAAATATTAATTATCTTGATTCCGAGACGCCCATCGATGATTGATTCAAAATAACTTACGAGGGCATCCGGAGCGTAGAGGACGATTGTAGAGTCGAGGACGAGCGCGGGTGCAGACGCCGAGACGCCGCCCCGTTTCCCGTCCCCGCTCATCAAACCGGACGTGCCCATTTCGGGCATCCGGCTTTCCGATGGACTTCACCGGAAGACTCACGCAGTTCGCGTCGGCGGGCCAAGCCGAACGACCTTTAGCTCGCCGAAGACGCGTTTGCCACCAAACCGTATGGTGCCTCGCGACTGCACCTTGTGGCGGCGTTTCAGAAAATGCCGTACACGCTCTGAAACGTAATTGTTGACTTCTCGATACGCCGTTGCTCGTGAACCGTAAGAGAAGTAGGCTGACCACCCCCGCAAAATCTGGTTGAGGCGGTCGCGCACTTCCTCCCAGCGTCCCACGTTGCCAGGTATCAATAGGTCTCCCACTTTCTGCTTGATGCGCTGTCGGCTCTTCTTCGACGGACTGGCGCCCAGATACCAATGGCCATCCGGCTTGTAGCGATGCGGCCCGAACGTATAACCCAGGAAGTTAAAGCTCTCCTCACGTGCCGCTTTGATGCTGGTCTTTGCTTCGTTCAGAGTAAGGTCGAGCCGCGTCATCACACTGCGCGTCCAATCTCGTGCCTCGGCCGCGTGCCCGCGACTTAAGATTACGAAATCGTCCGCGTAGGAGACAACCTGAGCGCGAAAGACCTTGCCCCTTCCCGTGATCCGCCAGTACTTAAGGAACCGGTTCATATACAGGTTTGCGAGCATGGGGCTGACGATTCCGCCTTGTGGCGTTCCACACCGGCTGCTTCGTCCTCCCGTCATGCGCTGCTTCCCGTTTTCGTCCCGTTCCTCGACCGGAACCTTCAGCCACATCTTGATCAGATGGAGCACGTCCCGATCCACGATGCGCCGTGCCACGGACTTTAGCAGTTCCGAATGCGGGATCGTGTCAAAGTACTTGGACAAATCTGCATCGACTACATCGGAGTAGCCTGCGCAAAGTAGCTTGTGAACCCTCTGAATGGCGTCGTGCGCGCTTCGCTTCGGTCGGTAACCATAAGCCTCTGGCTCCATATCCGCTTCGAAAATCGGCTCCAGCACCAGCTTGGCGGCGCTTTGTACCACGCGGTCCCGAATCGTGGGAATTCCGAGTGGACGTTCACCGCCTCCGGGCTTCGGAATCATGACTCGCCGCACCGGCTGTGGTTCATACGTCTTGTTGCGTAGCTCTTTCCTAATTCCTGCCAACCACTTTTCCAGCCCCTCTGTCTCGATCTGTTCGAAGGTCTGCCCATCCACTCCCGAAGCTCCCTTATTGGCTCGCACCCGTTCGTAGGCATGGCACAGAATATCCTCACGAAAGATCTTGTCGTAGAGCAGGTAGAAGCGATAGTCAGGTTCTTGCTTCGCCTTCTGATACAGCTTTCTCTGAAGTGTCCGGATTGCTATCGGTGTTTCCAGGCTCATCGCCAATCACCTATCCTCTCTTCTTCAAAAGCACATCCAAAGTAAGGGTCCTTCCCTCCACCGGCGTTACCCGGCTTCCTCGGTACCTCTGACCCTCTCCGACACCCGTTCGGGCCATCGTCCGTTCCGACGATGTTGGAGGCGCGACCTCCTGCCTTCCGGGCTTCCCCCAATTACTCAGACCGCCTTCCCTGCATGCCGTGCTCAATACCCCGGTGGACTGAAAAGGTGCGAGCGTTGGTTTCTTCCCTCTCCACACGGCCTTCCCCGTTTCATAGGCGGGTCGGCATCCACGACTATACTTTCGAGGCCTGCTCAAGCTTCACTCGTGTTACGGCCTGCAAGGTTGCTCACCCACCATGCGTGGGCTTTGTTACGAGGCTTCATCACAACCGGTTGCCCACTTGCGATGCTCGCTAGCTACCAGACCTAACCAACTACTGTCTGCGCGGGATCTGCCCCCGCTGGTGATCTGCGCCGTTGGGGCGCACTATGAAACACGCTCTAGGATGCTGCGTTTGAATCGCATTCCTGCAGTAAAGTGTCCGCTTCCAATCGTAATTTGCAACGTCCTCTTATAGAAGAAGACTGCAAGAGCAATGGCAGCAATCCCCAGTATCAAAATCGAGTTGGTAGGCTCGCCGCTTCCGATCCTTTCAGTGGAGTTCGTTTCTGTAAGAATCATACAGAAAAAAGCAACAATAAATATGCATGCAATAGCGAACGCAAAAACAGAACGGTGATACCCGGATTCTGACCTCTGCACCTTGTTGAGAGGAATTAAGATGTGCTCTCTCCCAAGAAGTCCGGATCGATCCATAGTGAGGTCCGTCTTTCGCACCATCAGGCTTGATTCCTGAGAGATGCGAAGAAGTGTCAAAAGCAACCCGACCAGTCCTTTAGCGCGACCAACAATTACAAGATGGAACTCAGCCGCCGAATCGGGATTGACCTCAAACTTCCTAGAGCGTGTTTCAAATATTAATTATCTTGATTCCGAGACGCCCATCGATGATTGATTCAAAATAACTTACGAGGGCATCCGGAGCGTAGAGGACGATTTATGAAACACGCTGTAAGCACAAGGATTGAACCCAGTCTCCCGCCGCCCTTTAGTAACCTTAAGACAGATATTACTACGGCGAATACTACCAGGAGAACGATGATATGCATAGGTTGTAATAGATCGCCCACGGGGATGCCCTCCAATTGATCGGAATCAATACATTAAGAGTATTACGACTCAAAGAAGTTATTACTTAGCATTTAGCCGTTGAAAAGTTACAATATCCATTTTGTGTGTGTTTTATGTTTCTGACGCGAGATCTAAAACATCCGCTACTAGATGCAATCTACTAACTCGTTCCTTTTAATTACTTGATTACTTTCCATTCAACGTCGCACTGGGTCTGTTCTCCCTGTTTTAGCGAACGCAATGTGAGTTTCTGAGTGCCATCCGGCTGACGTGATATCAGTGGCTGCCATGATTGGTGGTCGAAGACAAAACTCAGCCGATCTCCAGGAAGGTTTATGAAGACAACAGTTCCGCCATACGGTACAGGCGGTCCGGAGTAGTGAAGCATACCTGATGTGGGCGCAGCAGGGACAAGGGAGGGTTCAGGAGGAGCATTTTGCACATTCCCCGTTGGGGGATTCGGGATGTCGGCGCTGGAGAGCTTGACCGGGGCCGGGCTGGCTGGCTGTTCTTGCAGCTGTTTTGTTGAACCGAAAGGTGGCGTCGGAGGTATCTGCGGGTGCGCTTGTTCAGATGGCGTTGCAGGGACCTGTTCAGGCGCCATCGGCGTGGCCGCACTGGGTTTATCATTCGTTCCGGAAGGACTGCTACTATTGAGCGCGATGAGTGGTTGGGCAGTTGCGATTATTACCGGGGCTTGACTGTGTTTTGCACGAACATGCGTGACGTACAGCCACACGGCGGATACAGCAAGGATTAACACCAGAGCTGCTGAGCCCGTAAGTAGTGCTTTGCGTCCCCATGGACTGTTGCTCGATGGAGCCGATATTTCATCGTCAGATGGTGAGCCTGTAACAGTCTTATCAACCACGACGGGAGCTTTCTCTTCAGAAAGAAATGGGAAAAATGAACCGTTTTCTGAGACAGGCTCCGGCATAAGAGAAACAGGAGTCGCCTCTATAGGCCGATCAGTCTGTGGCTGTGATGAAGGTATTTCGACATTTACATCGGGATCGCTCAGAACCGGGACTTGTTTAGAAGGTGTTTGCGAAGAGGTCAGGACAGCAGCCGGTGGAACTGCATCTGGCAGACTCGATGCTTGCTGAATTGGTTGAGTGTCCGTTGTTTTGCCGGTGAGCTCTGGCGATGAATCCGGTTGGGCGATTGGCTGGCCACACTTACCGCAGAACCGCTTTCCGGCGATAGTAGGCGAACCACACTTGGTGCAGAACTTACTTGCCATCCTTACCTCTCTGATTTTTCGTAAAGTCAATCCATCAACAGCAGAGAAAAGCACAAGCTAAACAACCCGTGGGCGCCGCCGTTTCACAGGTTGACCGGTAGCGCCCACTGGGTTGCATCACTGAGGTGAATTAGCCTGAGCGGTAACATCCTGCTCGGACTGGTTCGCAGCCAGCATCTGTTGATTGATATCGTTGGCCGTATTCGGATCTGGCGGTGGCGCCAATTGTGCAAAGGCCACGTTGGTAGGTGCTGCGGTTGCCGACGGCGGTGGGGTCGGAAGTCCTCCTTTTCCTTGCTGTTGCTGCAGTTGCTCCATGCCGCGATCAATCGTCTCACGCATGTGGTTCTGCATCTCCTGCAGGTCATCAAGGGCCACTGTAACCGTGGAGGTCCTGGCGCATTCACTGTGACTCTTGCTGGAAAGCACAATCAGAGAAGCGGCCTGGTCAGTGGGTGCAGGCGGAGATGCCAGTTGCAGCGCGTCGCCCTCACTCAGCGAGCACTCGGATCCTGAACTGTCCACGAGATCAAGAGGAGCGCCAACCACAAATACGTGAGTCCCTCCGTCGCCCAGCATTCTAGCAATGCCACTAGATGCGGGGTCAGGGTCCTGGTTCTGGGAGTTCTGCTGCGCTTCGGCGTTCTCCAACGCAATCTGGCTCTGCACTTCGTTGGCGATCATCTGTTTTACCTGCGGCGTCATCGCGAAGGAAGCGTCACCGGCCTGGGGGGCCGGATTCTGCGATGCGGACTCCTGGCCAGCCTCGTATGCGGACTGCAGATCGTTGGAGATCATGTAGTCCGTCAGCCAGAGCGATGCGCTGTCATACGCGGGGTATGGCGTGAAGTAGTAGCCGTAGTAGCCGTACCACGGGCTGGGTCCCCATCCCCAGGAATAGACGATTGGCCTGGCCCATGGATGATAGGCCCAGCCATAGAACCCAACCGAATAATAACGTGCCGGCGCATATACCTGAATGGCAACTCCATGAAAGGAATATCCACGATAGAAACGTTGATAGACTTGGCCGTGGTAAGCGTAGGTGCGCTGCGCAAAGTCGTGCCCGCGAAAACTGTAGGGCCGCTCAACGAAGCCGGGCCGCCCCCGCACGACAACGACCCGCGAGTGGTCGGCTCGCATCACGGAGACTCGTGCAATTCTTCCGTCCGGAGCGTGGTGAATATCCATCCCGCGCCCGACGTCATGCACATCGCTGATCCGGCCATCCGGGCGACGCACGACTGCACTGCCGCCTCTCAGTACCGTCTCATGATTACCAACGGGTATAGCTCTGCCCGTGACGCTTCTGGCTAGAGCCGGATGAGGAGCCGGTGCGCCCATTGGCCTTGTTCCATTGACCTCCGGTCTAGTCGCATTGAAAGTCCCAGGTGTTGCGGTCGATGGACGCGGGCTGCCGGCTCCGCCTGGTGCGGTCGTGATTGCAGGCCGGGCCGCGGATGGCCCATTCGGTGTTGCGGCGGTACGAGGAGTTGATGTTGTAATTGGCCCGTTCGCTGTTGGCGTGGTATGCGGAGTGGATGTGGTGATTGGTGCGCTACGTGATACAGGTGCTGATGTGCTGGGTGCTCCGTAGGATTGTGGCGCAGTTCTTGTTTGCGGCTGTGCCTGCTGTTGCGGCGCGGGTTGGGCTGCTGGAGCAGGTGCCGGTGCGGGACGCGGTGGCGGCGGCGGCGCAGGATGCGCTGGTGGCGGCGGTGGAGGCGGATTCTTCTTTGGTGGGGTGGTGGTTTGGGCCAGCAAGCCTACTGTGCCTAACAACATCATCCCTACGGCAAGCCTGCCCTTGAAAATACGCGATGACAACATATACTCTCCTTTTTCCCGACTAAAGTTGTGGTTCGTGATTGCACAAGAATTACTGGATATCCGTGACCTTGCCATTGGTGTAGACAACCTTCATGTCCGAGTAGTAATCAATCTCTTTGGTCCCCAGGTTGGCTATCTTAGTTGGCTGGCCCAGAATTGCCACGACCTCGTCCTTCGTCTGGTCAAGCGCAATGATCTTAGGGGCGGCAGGCGGAGGTGGTGGTGGGAGGATCGGTGCCATGGCGGGCTCGGGTGGAGGCGGCGCTGCATCGGTGTTGTTGCCTCCGTTCACCACTGATTCATTAATCATTTCCTTGGAATGGACTTCCGTTGCAGTGCTTGGCGTTTTGGAGGCAGCATTCATTTCGATCGCTTTTTTATATGCAGTAATAGCGTCGTTATATTTCCTCTCTCCAAAATCGGCATCTCCTAATGTGGCCCACAAAAGTCCTTCTGTGGGCCTTATTGATATAGCTTGTGACATCAGCCCGGCGGCCTTGTCGTAGTCGGGGGGCGTTGACTTCATGGCATCGCGAGCCTGCACTATTAATGAATTCATTTCTGCAATCTGTTCATTATCGCGGACCACATTTGTCTCTGTGGGTGGTTCTGTTGCGGAAGGGGACGGGGGTGGGAGAATCGGCGCCATGGCTGGCTCGTGTGGCGGCTCCGGCGCGGTAGGGACCGGCGGTGGCTCTGGAGCGTCTTCTGTCCGAGTCCCTTGTCCTCCGCGGAGTTTATTCAATAAAGCATAAAGGATGTCCATCGAATCATCGCATCCATTGCAGATAAATGATGTGCCTTCTCCGCCAGGAGCTTGCGCTCCGGTCGCTATGGCTCCGACGTTGTAAAAGTAGTAGTCGTTCTTTTCTTCCTTATTGCCCTTCTTATTTTTAATAGCCACCTGCACGTGAAGCCGAGAAGCCCGTTCCGGCTGATTCTCTAACACAATAATCTTGCTCGGAGGCACCTGAAAATCGCAATCCTCCGAGCCTCTGAACCCCCTCATGATGCGACATCCTCCGCTCAAGGCAAACGTGGTCTTGCTAAGCTTCACAACTGCGTCGTACAAGTTCGCAGCTACGCTTTGTGGATCTCCACACTCCGGGCCGGCGTAGCAATATATTCTGGCGTATTGTGAATCATGTGGCTGATAGTTTCTGAACTTAATTTGGATGCTGACTTCCTTTCCGGCCTCAATATCACTCATAAGGCCCGCAACCTGATCGTTCCCCTGGGCCTGTATTGGCCGAGACATGAACATAAGCATGCCTACGGTTAAAAGAGCAATTGTGATTTGCTTCGCGATTCGCATGTTTTCCTTCACCCTTCAGACGTTTTTGCCTGATTTTTTGATAGCACGAGTTTCGTGGGATGAGCTACTGGCGGCAGCCTGGGTATCTCTTCTATTGAACGGATCAGGAATGGCAAGTATTACCTTGGAAATGCGTGATGACAACATAAACATTCCTTTTCCCGACAAGAGTTATGGTTCGTGATTGCACATGAATTACTGGACATCCGTCACCTTGCCATTGGTGAATGTAACCTTCATGTCCGAGTAGTAATCAATTTCTTTGGCTCCTAGGTTAGCCACTTTATTGGGTTGACCCAAAATCGCCGCGACCTCGTCCTTGGTTTGTCCAAGCGCAATGGTCTTGGGCGCGGCTGGCGGAGGCGGCGGTGGGGCGATCGGCGCCATTGTTGGCTCAGGCGGCGCTTCTGGCGTGGCTGGCGGCGGGGGTGGAGCACTCTGGGCAGATGGAGCGACCTCAGATGGAGCATCCACAGCCAACACCTCGGCGATAGTTTTCATCACATCGTCCGGCGAAGGAATCTGGTTCTTGGCAAACTGAAACTTCAGAAATGCGTAGTAACGAAGATTATTGGAATCGAGATCGGTCCATAACTTGAAGTGGACTCCGTTCTTATCGACACTGTCGGCAACGAACCAGAATTTCTCTCCCGACACATACTTGCGCTGTGGAATGGTATTTGTGTTCACGCCCGCCAATCCTACCAACATGCCCCATGAAAACATTCCGGCCGACAGCTTCCCGTTAGTGTAAGTATTCTCTATAGGCGACGGGCTACTTGTGGCGCACATAGTCAGTCCGTTCTTCTGCAGAATCAGCACTGAGCCCGCGGTGAGGATATCTCCGTTGCCTGCCAGCTTGGCAGGAACGAACTTTTCTGTGAGCTTCTGTTGAATGGCTGCGATCGAATCGGTTCCTTGGGCCTGCATTGGCCGAGACATGCATAGGAACATTAACACTGCTACAACTCCAGATGTGATCTGTTTCACAATTCGCATATGTTCCTTCACCTTCCAGGCGTTTTGCCTGAGTGTTTGATAAAACGTGTTTGGTGGGATGAGCTGCAGGGGGCAGCCTGGATATCCGATCGATCGCACGGATGAGGAATGGATGAGGCTGGACTTTAGAATCACTGTGGCGCACGTCCTATCTGCGTCAGCAGCCAAACATTTAGGGACGCAGAGATGCGTACAACTGTCTGAAAAGAGCGCGTATCCAAGCTAGCATAGAAAAACCGTGGGAATGATTAATTATTTCCTTCCATCGTAGACATTACGGCGATGAGTTCCCGTTTATGGACTGATCGGCAGTATACCCAGGGAGATAAAGGTCCATCCGAAAATCTTGATTCTATTGCAGATTAACAATATGTGATCAGTGTCACATGGCACCCGGAGAGACTGGTTTTCAGGGGCAGATGAAAGCGGTACGCGGGGTCACAACGCATCTATAGGATATGACCTGCCGCAGGACAAGCGCTAAAACTATGGCGTAGCGGCATATAACTGCGTGTATACTGGCGGCCACCGTAATAGGCATCTGGCACTGATGACCGAAACTGCGATCGTCAGATGTTGGGGAGAAATCAAAATGGCTGTGATTGATGTAGTTTCCTGGGATAACCCCGATTCAGCCGGTTCGAATCCCGTCTTTGCTTGGAAGTTCACAACGAACAGAGGCAAAGATTCAGACACCAATTTGAGCACCCTTACTCAACTGATCGTAAGGGAGTCACAGGAGGCGGTCCTCTTTAGCAAGGGACAGCTTCTGGGGAAATTTGGACCAGGGAAACACACACTGAACACGGAAAACCTGCCTGTCTTGCGGAAACTTTACGGTTTGCCGTTTGGCGGCAAGAACCCATTCTTTGCAGAGGTCTGGTTCGTCAACAAGCTGATCCCGCTCAACATCGATTGGGACACAAGCAGCATGATGTATCATGATCCTGATTACCAGGCAATGGTGCCCATAAAGGCGGTAGGTCGCTATGGCCTCAGAGTTCAGGATGCAGAGCGCTTTCTGATAAAGCTGGTGGGAACGGCCGGCGGATTCACGGCTGTAAGCCTGACAGATCAGTTCAGCGGCGCACTAAACGCCAAAACGAAGACCTCCTTACTGTCGTACATGCAGTCGCAGCACATCGGGATCAAGAGCATATCCGCGTATCTGGAACCGCTCTCACTGGCGCTCAAAGCCTCCATGATGGCCTTCTGGGAGGATTATGGATTCAGCCTGGAAGGGTTCTACATCACTTCGATTGATGTGGACACAAGTCACCCCGATGGAAAGCTCATTCGGGATGCGATAGGACGCCAGAGCGCTCAACTTATTGGTGGCTACTCATGGCAGCAGTCGAAGGCTTTTGAAGTTGCCGATACCGCTGTATCATCCATGGCTGAAGGCAAAGGTGGTCTGCTCGGCGCTTTGATGATGACTAGCGTGATGGGAAGCGGCGGCGTGGGCGGCGCTCTGCTCCAACCACCCCAGGGCGGTATTCCTTCCTCGGGGGCTTCTGGGCAGGTTGGATCCGCGGTGTCAGCGCCACCTCGCGATGTTTTCTGCTCAAACTGTTCCAAGAAGTACTCGAACAGGGCTAAATTCTGTCCGCACTGCGGCGATCCTTATACGCCCTGTCCGCGCTGCGGGTGTGATAACGACAAGGCTGCTCGCCGCTGCGTAGAGTGCGGTACGGCGCTGATTCCTGCTGGTATCTGTCCGGTCTGTCAGACTCCGTTTCCGCCTGGTTCGACCACATGTCTCAAATGCGCGAGCACACCCGGAGGACGAGCTACTTGCGCCAAATGCGGATCTCCGCTCTCGGCATCAGACGAGTTCTGCGCTGAGTGTGGGACAAAGGTGAATTGACCATGCAGACCAAATCGCAAATCAATCAGCTTTTTGTGTTTCTATACTTTGTCGGCATCGGCCTACTGGTTGCGGGCTTTCTGATCTTGGTTCCGGACGCACAGCAGACGCACACTGCATGGCTTGACCTCGCAGTAGTTTGCATCGTGTACTCTGCAAATTTCCCATTACTCTACCTCGGACGATGGCGTACCAAAGATTTCAATACACGAATTTCAGCACTTGGACTGCTGGGTGTTTGCGATCTTCTCTACTCTGTCCTGGCCATGGGAGGCGTCTTCGTCGGCTGGTACTTTGGGATGCACTTCCGTACTCAGCTGATGGGACAGGCCTCTCTGATCTTTGCCGCTGTGGTCGTTGTCACCACCGGGCGGTATTCCTCCGCGCATGTTGATGAGGTCACGGACGAAGAAGATACAACCAGAGCTGGACTGGAGAATCTCAAGAGGGCTCTTAATCGTTGTGAGGCTGCTATGCGGCTCAGGGAACAACCTGCCAACCGGGAACTCCAGCTCTTACTCGCACTCAAAGACGATGCACGATATCTCTCACCATCGGTCGCCCAGGACGCTCTTTCCTGTGAGCAGAAGATCGTTGCTGAGGTGGAAGATATCCGTGAACTAGTAGCTAGTGGTGCTGTGTTGCCGTCCGGTGTGCTGGATGCACGGTTTCAGCGATGCGATGCACTTATGGCGTTGCGTAAACAGGTTTTGAACTAAGGGAGCTACAACCATGCCAGGGAAGATTTTTCCTGAGAGCGCAAGCATCTATGACGATCAGGCGAGAATCCTGTTCGACTACTACAAGCGGATTGCGATTCACATCGTTGAACAGGAGGAGGCGCTGGAAAAACAGATAGCCGTCGCCAAGGAAGAGCAGATCCAGTTCAGCGCTGAGATAAAAAAGAAGAAGATCATTGAGATCATCGGCTACGGTTCCGCTGTACTTCTTGCGGGGGCTGTACTTCTTGCGGGGTCGGCGTACGTCAACCCTCTGGCGGCGCTATTCGGGCTGGCACCTCTGGCATATGCCATTTACGTTTTCTTCCAACGCAAGAAACTGACGGAACACGTAGCGGGAACGCAAGCAAGGGTTGAAGGATTCGAGACAGCTCATAGAGAGATTCCTCGGGACTTTAAGGTACACAGGCTTGGCATTGCTTATGTTCCTGTTGCTGGAAAGATTGCCTTTGAAGGAAAAAGCTTCCTGATGGACTATTCAGGCATGGAGCCCAGAAAAGAATTCAAGCTCAGCACTCTGAGTAATAACGATCTATTTGCCAAGACAGTCACCGATCTCGAAGAGATGTTTCACAAAGTTCCCCTTGTTGAAAACTCATCTGAGGTTGAGGAGATAGCAACAGACCAGTACTCTCGATCCATTCAGCAGATTCCCTGTTACGACTACTTGGGAGCACTCGACCGCAAGCTGCGCACAGTGACTGCGTGCTTGAGTGACCTCAACACCACCTCCGTTGAGCTTCCAATCATATTTCCAAATACCGGCTATGCTGAGTTCCTCGCCGAGTATGGCACTACAACGCCTCGGACATCTGCAGTCTTTTCTGTCTTTGATACGCAGCAATACGAAAAAGCGCTCTCTACGTTTCACTCCATCAACCAGATGAAGAAGTCCCTGGAGCGGCAGTCCCAGCGTTTCGAACAAGTACTACGAAGCCTGATGGTTAACATGGCAAGTACCGTGCAAGCCGTAACAGGGCTGAAGATCTCTTCTACAAACAAGCTCGTGGAACAATCCAATCGCCTTCTGTTCACCATTCTAAAGGCGTCATATAACCACTACTCTCCCAAGCTGGAAGCCGAAGAAATTGAACGTATCAAAAATGAATCATTCAATTATCAGGACTCAGCCGACAGTTACAAACCATTTCAACTTAAGGCTAGTTCCAGGGTTTTGTACGATCCCGTCGCTGATGTCTGGGTAGCAGAAGATGGTAGTAAAACGGCGTTCCCCTTCGGCATGCAGCAGATCCAGGAGGAGATCATTGCCCCCATTGTCCAAAACCTGATGCAGGAGACGCATGCGGAGCGGCTTAAGATTTATCACGGGATTCAGGACCAAAAGAACAGTTATCTCAACAAGTGGCATCAGGACACGGAGGATTTCTACGGACGTAATCGCGCAGAAAGCGCAGACCTAATCAACCTGATGCGCTCTGCATTCACCGAGTTTCTGTCGAATTACAACACGCTACAGGCACTAGAGCGAACCGAGAAGCAGATGGAACGGGATGGGGACTTATCTGAGACGGCGGTAAAGAGTGTGGAAAGCGGCGTTGAAGATGTCTCAGCATACGAAGTTCAAAGACGGCAATATCAAGCTGTGCAGGATGACTTTGCAGACTATGTAGCCAGACTGAAGGAAGACATCGATCGACGGGCAGAAAAATTCCGCTTCATTGAATACTATGATGCCTCCCTTCGCGATGAATCTGCGCGTTCCATGTCTGCGGCTGGTAGTAGAATGCAGACTCTTGATCATCGGCGCAGGCCGCTTCTGGCCGTGAATCCTCTCTACGCCGAGACATCTGAACTCACACCACCACCAATCATGGAGCCGTTGGCCGAAGAGCATTTCTCGCTGAATCTAAACTCCATTGCAAATGATGCCATCGGGAATATAGACATAATTGGGAGGTCGTGAGTGGCCAACTTCAGCTTTACCGTGGAAACTGAAGAAATGGCAGTTGCGTTAGAGTCGGTTGCGCCACATGTAGACGGTGCAACAGCCGCTGTGGTATCCATGCAAACCGCTGTAGTGATTGCCGAGCGGAAAGCAGCAGATAATATTTGTGCCAATGTGAATCGTGGCTTTTTCAGCCTTATTCGTTCCCAAATATCCCAGAAGATAGCAATATGCCGTAGTCAGGCCGACGCCCGCTTACTCGAACTTCGCGATCAAGCGCTGAAGCTCTCCTCTGTGAAAGCAACAATGCAGCGCGATTTTCAGATGATTGCAGTCCGCTACACAACACTGTTTAAGTCGCTCGATACTGCCCTGTTGAGCCGTATTCATGAGCAGAATACTCCGCTCATGGATCTGGTTATGAAGGACGTACTGCGCCTGACGAGCCGAGCCCAGGCATTGCAGGCTTCGGCTCCGGTGCATCAGCTCGAAAGTGTTAGTTCATGCCAGCAGATTGCAACTACGGTAACAAAGGCGGAGGCATGCAAGGCAATCAGAGGCATAGCGCGGTTCATTCAGGAATCGAACCAACAAGGACAACTTACGCAAAGTATCCTCGGCAGTGAGTGCGTGTCTTCAAATGCATCTATCTCTTTGCCAGTTGCGCTGATGGAATGTGACAGCCTACAGACACAGCAGCGGCAATGGAGGCATTACACCCCCAGAATGCCTGATGCTGATTTGACGCAACGGATGGAAAACGCGCTGGAGCTTAAGGTTCTTCCAGTGCAGCAACAGATGGAATGGCGGCAGCAGGAGAGCGGCGAACGCGAGAGAGTGTCCCAGTGTGTTCATCAGTTGCTCACACAGGCGCAACTCAATGATCGTGTTAATGCCCATGTAAGGCGCATGTATGCCTCCTCGCTCTGGCAGTCGATTCCAGAGGTGACCTCGTGAGTTATCGACAAAGCTATAGCGCAACCATCAGCGGCACAGTTCACGGTACGGTTAGCATTCCGGCATCGGACAGACCTAGTTCAAAAAGCGTTTCATTGCCCTGGAGCGAGCATGTAAACATCGATATCCTTGTGGATACAAGCAGTTTCGACTATAGCATTTCCTCGATCAAACACCACGTTGACGCCCTGACCGGTTCGGTCGCCGCCACAGAAGCCATCCAGATTGAAGAGAAGTCGAAGAATGCGATGGCCATCAGCCGGAGCGTAACCCGAGGGTTCTTCGATTTGATCCGGTCTGAAATTACGCAACAGATGGCCGAGCTCAGGAGCCGTGTCGATTCATTGTTTATAAAGTTGAGAGACATGAAACTGGCGTCTCAGCGCGTCAAACAGACCATGCAGCAGGATTATGGTCGTATCACAGACAGATATACATCAACATTTGAGGAATTGGACAAGGAACTGGCAATGCGGATCGCCTCTCTCGACGAATCGGCTTACACGTTTCGGAGAGACGCCATATTGCAGGCAAGGCGAAGTTTCGACAGCACGCTATCCGCTGTTCCGACGGTATTTGGCAAAGAAAACTCTCAGGCCCAGACCGCTCTTCAAGCCGGTATCATGCACAACCGAATGCATACCCTGCTGCAACTCGCTTCGGCTTATCTTCTATCAGAAAAGCGGACCAGCCAGGTTTTCAGCAAGATCTTATCTGCCGAGAGGATTGTCGACTCGACAACACATAGTCTGCCTGTGGCATTTCTTGCGACCGATGATCCAGCCGCCGGATCCATGGAAAAGGCCATCTTCCCTTCGGGGGATAAATCCCCCTTCGACGATGTAAACATCATGAAGAGCGTTAAAGACCAATTTCAGTTGAAGAACCGCTCATGGAAGCCCATGACGAGCGAGGATGGAGCGCAAATCGAGCGGTTTCTTGTTCCCCTGATCGATGCTATGAATACATCTACTCCAGAGCGGGATAGACGTGTATGCCAGATGATTCTTCGTCTTTGGAGAGCCTACAGACCAGAGACCCTTATGTATTAACAAAATTTACAAACTACGCGAGTGAAGACCATGAATGTGCTGAACGAAATTCGGTTTAATGACAACCGCATTCTGCTTAAAGAAAACATCGTCCGATCTCCAATTCTGCCAAAGCTCTCCCATGAGCTGGAGCGGGACGTTGTTGTGCAAGGGGAGAGCGTAATTGAAGGGGCTGTCTTCGCACGCAACTTCGAAGTGCAACAAGGACCGCTCCGCGTGAAGGGATGTCTGTTTACACAGTTAGAGCTGCATGTAAACTCGGATGCCATAGGAACGGCCATATTTGAAAAGGCAGTGGGGTCTTCGAATGCCATTGTTTCGTTAGCGCCTGCTTGCCGCACATATTTTCTGGCTGACGTTAGTGCAAGGCAGGTGAAGCTCAGAAACGCATATGTAGCTGCCAATATCTTTGCCGATGAGATCGTATTGGAAGACTGTGTTGTGATCGGCGGCGTTTTCGCGACTCGCAGTCTTGAGCTGAGTGACAGCGTGGTAGGCACTTTCAACAGCCCCGTTGTGCGCGCATCAAAGAACGTGTACCTTCTTTTCCCTAGCGCGTTCTCTGTAGAAAAGATGAACATTTTGCCCGGAACCGAACTTTTCAGTCTCACCCTAGCCGACCTTGGTGCATTGATGCGTGGTGCAACAGAAGCTGAGAACACAGGGATAATCCCCATTAGCATCGCACAGGACGAGGTGAAGACAGTTCTCTCTGCCGAGGGAATACAGCAGATTCTCAGAACCTATTCGGTTGTTGGTAAGGTACTATCGGCTGGTCTTGTGGATTACGAAAAGCTACAGAATCAGTTTCTTATTTCCTGCGCCAGTTTGGGGAATCAGTTGCTTAAAACATATGACCTTGGCCTGGATCGAAATGGGAAGCCCGTTGAACTAACTGCGGAACGCATCGCAGAGTTTTTCTTTGACATTCTGCACGGAAGCATTCAAGTCTCGAAGATCAGCGGCGAGTTCGATCTTGCATCGATTGTTAGCGGCCTGACGTCTTCGAATTCTATAGAGACGTCAATTGCTATGGTCACCGAACCGTCTGCGCCCAGGACGTCACCGACAGCAACAGTACCTCCAGTTCTGGTTGCTGCGGAATCTGAACAGCCACTTGGGGTGGCCGACGAGATTGTGCTGCCGACACTGCCAGCTGAGGAACTGCCGTCTCCTCAGGAGGCGCACTCGGCCGTAAAAGAATCGACAGTGCCTGATACGGATACTCTACCGACAGTTGAGGAGGCCGAACCGGAACCAGAGCCTGAAGACGGAAATGATAATCAAGCAGTCGTCGAACACTCTGCCGATATCACAACAAATTCTAGAGCCGCTACAAGTTTCTGCCAGCAGTGCGGAGCGGCCCTTGAAGAAGGCTGTGCCTTCTGCGGCGAGTGCGGTATGCCGCAAAATCAGGCTTGATCTGCGAGTGTTTCTTTCTGGAAGGTCATACGGAAGAGCTATGGAAAGTAAGTGTTGTAACATGTGCGGCACAGTTATGGATATGCGCTTTCTTCCTGGATGACTGTCCACTCTGGCACAACCAGGTTCGAGTCGGCTTCGATCACTCACTTTTGAACTTTAGCGATCATGTGCAATTGCACTGATAAACGAAACTTGTATCCGTAATCATCGCTGATGAGCGTTGTTCTCAAACATTATTGTGCTGAAACGCTATTGCTCCGACAGAAGCCATTCACTCAACACTCTGTCAGTCATAAGTCTCTCATTTTTATCAAGACGTTCATACCTACTCTCGGTATGAATCAACAGATAGATTCCTTCCTTAAGTGACTCAGGCCGGTCATAGGCAGACTCAATAAAGTCTTCCATTTCCTGCCGAAACTCTTCATATAAAATCATCTTATCATCTATAAGATGATGTTTTATTTACATTTACATTTCCGCGATAATCTTTTTAACCTTAATTACTTCATATGGTGCCAAAGGCAGATTCATTTTTGATAAACGTTGAGAGAGTTCTTCCAATGCAGGTATTGCTGATGAGATTTTGAAATCTTGTATGACACTCAGTGCGTCAAACCGGATGCCCTCATCGTCTGATTGTAGCCATTCAATCAAGACTTGGTCTGCCATAATTCTTTCTTTTTCATCAAACCTACTGTATAAATCATTAAGGTCTCTCAATGCACGGTTTGATTCCTTCATCATGATTGCCTCTTTAGAGACAGCAGCCCGGTAAGCTTCCATTTCGTTGCGGAATTCATTATAGGTCATCATCGTATCACCTGAAGAAACTGCGACGGGATCGGGTAAGGGAATTGCATTTCTGTGCCTCCACCGGGTAAATTGTAGCTCCTTCCGACCTGATTTACTTCTGGAAGTGTCTTGCCTGTATTAGCCAACCCTTCCAAATCAATCCTAATTAATGAATTAGGTGCTGTATTCGGCCGCAATGCTAGATCAAGTTGGGCCTGTATAGGGCTCAAATCGCCTGCTGGTGTAGCATACGATCCAGATCTAAGTCCCTTCTCCATAATCGATCCGACATTCTCAGAGGCGGTGTAGTGAAATGTCTCTCCGCCAGCTTCTGCCGTAGCTTCAGTACCAGCCTCAAGCGCCGTCTCGCCGATCATATCGGCGGCCCTGAGGGCTTCAACCCCCTCGGCTATCTCGCTTCCGCCAACTCCCCCAAAGGTTGAATATAAAGCAGCGCCTCCAAATAAAGCTGCTTGCCCATACTGACCTTCAGCTAAATAGTACGAGGTCCACCTCGGAGCGGCCGGTCATAATGACCACTTTGGTGTGGGGCGCCATCCGGTGGATCTGAGCAGCTGCCTCATCCAGGCATTTAGCAGCAAAATGAGGGTCCAAGGTGGGCGATGAGGCTCAGGAATCGGTGCCGGTTAGAAGCCACTCGATGCTCCTCCCATAATGCCTGGAGAGACGCAGCAGTATCAGAGCGCCGATCTCTCCCTGTCCATGCTCAATGGCGGAGATATGGCTCTGCGCCACACCGATTGCCTCTGCGATATCCGACTGCTTGGTGTCAAAGCCGCGAAGCTCGCGGATTCGGCGTCCTACAGCCTTCCAATCGATGACGACATGTTCCTGACGCTTAGATGTTGACATTGAATCGCCATGGCAGTACAATATCGTTATAGAGATATTGAACCTGTGTTAAAACAGGGGCCTCACTCCCAAGATACTGCATCCCTCCACTGTTCTACAGGCATAAAGGAGCGCAACACATGAAACTCATGTTGGAGGCAGCTGTATCCGTGGGAATCTCGTTGGAATGCACGGTAATCTGCACCACGGAGAGTGTGTGTGGCACATCGGGTAGGTTACTCATATCGCTGTGAAGATAATGGAGCCGCCAATCATGGGAATCGCATCCACCCAACCTCTGCAAAGCTATTATTCCGAGGCTTCAGCAAGTATCTCCTGGATCAGTGCCATTCTCTTCCCTGAGCCTGGCCAGATGCGATCGCGCAAGGTTGTTTCGCGCTCGAATGCCCTCTCTGCGGGGAAATATCCCAGCAGCTGGAAGATGGGGCGAATGATGCATTGGGAATCCAGCAACGAGCTCAACGCGTTCCGGCTGCTTGACTGCGATCCGAACGTCACAAGCTTTAGCGAACAGCCGTGCCAGATCATGTACGTCATGGATGGAGTGGTGAGGACCCATTATCCCGACATCCTGGTCACGACGTCTGGCGGAAAACAGCTCTGGGAGGTTAAGCCCCGCTCCAATGCTCTCGAACCTGAGGTCCTAGCGAGGGCTGCCTTTCTATCGCGTGTCCTTCCGAGATGGGGCTACGAGTATCGGACCGTCCTGGCCGAAGACCTCGCCAGGCAGCCACGCCTGAGCAACGCGAATCTTTTGCTCAGCCTAGGCAAACGAACGGTCACTGACTGCGAGTGGGAAGATGTCCGACGAACCATGGCAGAACAGGCGTCGTTGGTCTGGTCGGAGGCATGTGCCGGCAACTATGGCGCAAGAGGGCGAGAGATCCTTTGCGGTCTAGTACTGAGGGGCGTACTGGCCATCGATATGAATGTGCCGATCTCGCCCACAACCGAATTTCTCGTCCGGAACGGAGGGCTCTAAATGGCAACCGCCTGCTTCGAGCAAGGTGCGATTGTTCAGATTGAAGGGAGCGAACATCGCCTCTCCCGCAAGATCGATGACTGCTGGCAGTTAGAGCAGTCGAAGACTGGGCGGATTGTCGAGTATACGCAGCAGGATCTATTGCGCATGACGGCGGAACGGACCCTGACCTTTCCAGGCAGTGTATCTATATATAGAGGCGAGTCTGCCGGCAGTGATCTGTCCCCGGCAGACCTCGAATTGGCAAAACTACGGCGCAGTTACGTTCTTGCTGTCCTGAATATGCCAAATTCCCGCAAACGGCTGGAAGAAGCTATCCACGATGTCTGGAAGAGACTCAAATCACCAGAGAAGGCTCCGGGATGGGTTAGCGTTTACCAGTGGAAGCGCAGATTCCTCCGGGCGAAGGGCGATGCTCGCGCCCTGGTTAACAACTACCGAAGTAGAGGCAACCGAGACGGCCGGTACCCGGCTGCGGTTATAGACTTCTGCGAACAGTCCATATCGGCCAAGTATCTGTGCAGAACGCGCAACAGCATGCAGCAGACACTGGAAAATGCATTGCGCCGGGTGAAGATTGAGAATGAACTACGCCCTGCTTGCGATGCGCTGCCACTACCGACGCGGCGACTGATCACACGGATGATCGGGAACATTCCTTCATTTGACAAGCATGCTGCCCGCTACGGGCATGACTCCGCCGTCGAAGCTTTTCGCGGCGTCTTGGGTCAGTCCGTGGCGCAGGCGCCTCTCGAGCGAGCAGAGATCGACCACACTCTGCTCGATCTGATGGTCGTAGATGATCAAAGTGGCCTGCCGCTGGGCAGACCGTCTGTGACGGCCTGCATCGACTGCTACACGCGGTGCATTCTGGGTATCTACATCGGATTCAATCCGCCCAGCTATCAATCCGTTGCGGCTTGTCTGAAAGACTGCTTTCTGCCCAAGGTCAATCTCAAGCGCGACTACCCCGGCATCGTGAATGAATGGCCGGCGTATGGCGTGATGCACAACCTGGTGGTGGACGGCGGTCTGGAGTTCTACTCTGCGAGCCTCGAACAGGTATGCCTTTCCCTGAACATCAACTGGATCGCTGCCCCACGTCGCACGGCATGGTTCAAGGGCAAGATCGAGCGCTTCCTGGGAACGATGAATCGAGCTGTCGCTCAAGGAGTCCCAGGCACGACGTTCAGCAACATCTTCGAAAAGGGGGACTACAATCCCGCGAAGCACGCGGTGATCACCCTCTCGACACTGCGCAAGGTCGTCCGCATGTGGATTGCCGACGTCTACCATCAGCAGGTTCACCGATCGCTACAGACGACCCCGGCAAATATGTGGACGTCGAGCATTAATCCTGAAGACATCCGCCTGCCGGACGAGACGACGCAACTGGATGTTGTCATGGGTCGCGTGGAATCACGCTCCCTCACCCATAAGGGGATCGAGTTTGAGGGGCTGTTCTACAACTCGCCCGAATTGATAGAACTGCGCCGCAAGGAGGGAGCGAATCTCACCGTCGAGATCCGCATGAATGAAAGCGATATCGGCTCGATCTATGTGCTGTCGCCAAAGACATCGAAGGCCTACACCGTCGCCGCGTTGGACCAAGACTATGCCAGTGGAATCAGCCTGTGGCAGCACAAGGTCATCAAGAACTACCAGAGGCAGCACTTCGATACGGGTCAAAATGTCGACGGCTGGTTAAAGGCGAAGGGCGAGATATCCCGTCTGATCGACGAGAGCCTCAAGCTCAAACGCACGAGGACACATAAACGCATCGCTCGTTACCGGGAGACTCCTGAGCAGACGCCTCCTAAGGTGGAGACGATCGAAACTGCCGCAATCCGTACGCTGGCTCAGACTCCTGCGATTGCACGAACTCGAATGGCGGAACAGGTGCCACCGGTTCTCCTCGAGGACCCGGCTGGTACGCAGCTACAGGAATGGGCAATACCCATCGCCCGGCCGCGCTTCAAGGCAGAAATCAGAGACATCTATGAAGACCAATAACTGTGCCAGCACCGTCGAGCGGATGGTGATTCCGCATACGGCCTTCGCCGAGGCGCGACTAAGGATCGAGCAGTGCTATGCATTCTCGGCTGCAAAGGCCGAGGCCGAGGGGTTGGCCATCGTCGGCGAATCTGGCACGGGCAAGACCAGCGTACTGAAGAGCTTCCAATCGAATCACATGCCCACGCGCGGTCCAGACGGTATGGAGATCCCGATCCTCTACGCCTCAGTTCCTCCCATGCCGACGGTGAAGAGCCTTGCCGGCGTGATGTTAGCTGCTCTCAATGCGCCTGATTGTGAACGGGGCACCGAAAACGAGAAGTCGAGGCGTTTGAGGGTTCTGATGCGGGAGACAGGCACTCGCATGGTGATGATCGATGAATTTCAGCATTTCTACGATCGAGGCAAGCGGCAGATCATGCTCCACGTCGCGGACTGGCTCAAAGTCCTGATCGATGAGACTCGCTCGACACTTGTCGTAGCTGGACTCCCGTCCTGCCGAGTGGTCATCAATGAGAACGAGCAGCTCGCCCGGCGCTTTATGGCGTCGATTCAACTGCCGCGGTTCTCCTGGACCGACCCGAGGCAGCGTGGGGAGTTCATCTCAATCCTCGAGGAATACCACAATCAGATCGCCAAAGACTTCAAAGTGCCGGCACTCCACTCCGACGAGATGGCCTTCCGCTTCTTTCTGGCAACGGGAGGGTTGATGGGATATCTGTCCAAACTGCTGCGAACGACTCTGCGGGATGCTGTCGATCAGGAGAGAGCTTCCATTACCCTCGAAGACCTGAATATCGCCCACGCACGAGCGATGTGGTTCGACCCGACCGTTGAGGAGCAGCTTCGGCCGTTTGAACGTAGCTTCAGACCTCAAGTGACAGTAGATGCGCTCGATCGCGCGTGCAGAATTGGAACGATTACCGCTCTCCCAGAGACACCGATGCGGCAGAGGAAGGGAGTGCGAAAGGCAGAATCGATCAATGCCGCCCTGGTGGCCGCGTGAGTATGCCACTCCTCGTCCGCCATCCCGCTCCATATCCCACGGAGAGCCTCCTGGGGTATGTACTTCGTGTCAGCGAGAGCAACGGCTACATCTCACCGTGGAGCGTCTATAGCCTGGCAGGCATGAAATCTCACGAGATGAGAGCATCGAGAGTCAGGCTCGAGAAGTTGGCCGTGATCACAAATTGGCCTCAGCAGAAACTGGACGCGATAGCGTACTCGGCGCCCGCTGGTCGACCTCGGTGGTCTCGACTATTAGGGCATCCCGTCCTGCCCCAGGACCTTAATCTGACCTACCCGCGGATCTGCCCTCAATGCGTGCGCGAGAAGGGCATTATTGAAGCGCACTGGGACCTGGCACTCATGGTCGCCTGTCCTATCCATACGTGCCTGGCACTGTCGACCTGCCCCAAGTGCGGCGACGCCCTGAAGAGGTTCAGACCCGGACTTTTGGAATGCAAGTGCGGCGGCAATCTCCTGGAGGGTGAACCGCATTCCATCACCGATGCTGAAGCGAGCCTGCTCGATGTGATTCGGAGAAAGGTACTCGCGCTTCCCGCAGGGGAGGAGAATCCGGCAGGTCTGCCCCAGGATCAGCTCATGGCGATGAACCTGCGGTCGCTGTTGGCGGTAGTCCGGACACTTGGGAAGCATAGGCTGATCGCCGACGGCAACCCGGGAGATTCCAGTGAGAAGCGGGTGGTATCGGCAGCCGCACAAGTGCTCATGGACTGGCCGAGGAACTTTATAGCCCTCTTCACAGACCTCGGTCGGTCCCTTCCGGCAACCCCTGCGAGCGGGGTTGGAAGGCAATTTGCCGGCATATACACCTCGCTATTCAAGAGCGAAGCCATTAAACCGCGAGAGCAAACCGACTTTCTGAAGGTCGCCTTCCTGGACTTCGCCATGAACCATTGGGGCCGTGGCATTGTCGACCACAAACTGATGAAGCAACTGGGTGCTTCAGTTTCCAAACGATATCTGACGCAGACGGAATTCGCCGCGCAGATAGGAGTGGAGCAAAGCACGGCCGCGCGACTCCTGAAGGGGCGGGCGGTCGCTTCGATTCGCGTTCAGAGCGGGAAGTCTGAGCGGATTCTCGTGGACACAAGTCTCAGCACTATTCCACGCACTTGGCCGGGAAAGATCTTCAGGAATCGAGACGCGGCGAGGCACCTGGGACTCCCCGTGTCTGTCCTGCAGGCTGTCAAAAGGGATCGGCTCTATGAGGTCAATCATCTGCTCCCAACCAGAGCTGGCTTCCATGAACTCGATCTCGAAGCCTTTCGGCAGAAGCTTGTCGCTTTGGCTCCGTACCAGTTCCCTTCCCCCGGTTCTGGTCAAGAAGGCTTCACTCTGCGAGGCATTATGCGGGGACAGCACGATCCCCTGGCGACCAAAGTGAGTGTGCTGCGAGCAGTCTTGTCAGGCGAGATCCCCGTGGTCGCGAATGTGGATGGCACGCCTGGAGGGTTGGAGCTGGACGGCCCCGTATATCAGCAATTTATCCAAGCCGCCCGTATTCGGGCCGCGGGAAACACTGTGACACTCGCAAACGTGGCAAGGGCTCTCGGATGCGATTCGCGCACAGTTCCGGGGTTGGTCCGGCTGGCTTTGCTGCAAGGAACGGCGACGCCGGGTGGTCTGCGGGTAACAGCAGAATCCGTCCACGCGTTCATGGAGAGGTATGTCTCTTTGGCGAGTATTGCAAAGGAGGATGGCACCAGCAGCAGGGCGCTGATGCAGCGATGCCGCGACAAAGACATCCGCTTACTATTTGTGCCAACAACGAGAAGAGGGGGGCCTCAGCCGTTCATTCCTGTAGCTGACAGAGATGGCCTCGGCCTCAGCTCTGTTGAAGCGGACCGGACACGTTTAGCCGCGCCATCGAACAGCACGCAACCCTCAACGGCGCGCGAACTTGCCGCAGTTTCTTGAAAACGCGACGCGTTCACCTGGTGTAAGATTCCGCGCAGGTACTCGAGTGGACGCGGTGGGACGAGAACAACCTCGCTATGGAGCGGCGCCGGAATTCTCCCGAATTCAAGAGCTGGCTTGAGGCGGTCACTTCCGGAAGCAAGGATGTCCCACCTGTAGTTGAAAGTTGAGCGGCGGTTCAGCACGGTTCTGAAAGAATCGGGTCATGGTGCAGCAGTCCTGGGTGCGGCTCAGGAGCTATCGAGCGCATGCGCCGGTTGTCGCTGTGCGCCTCCAGATTGGCTTCGTTTAGTTTCGGTATCGCAGCCATATGCGTCCTCGTTCCATTTCTACTCTGGAAGCTCTGTCCTCAGCTTCTCTGCCAATGCCCGCTCCCTCAGATAGCGGTCAGTGGCGAGTTTGCGCTCTTCGTCCGTGAGGTCGGCGAGAAAGCGAAATCCCCTCAGACAGTCGGAAGTGATCTTATCGCTATCAATAACGAAGGCACGGTTTACCAATTGCCGAAGGTCGTCCCAATCGAATCCTCTACCATCCTCGAATTTAGCCATCAGGCGCGCCGGATCAAACGAGTCACCGGCCTGCCACAGCTTAAGCACCACAAGACGTCGAATTAGCGGCTGCTTCAGAGCTGTGGTGGCGAACGTCCCCAGGTCGAATATGTCACGAGCCTTGTTGCGCTGGTAGCAAGCCCGTACTTTCTCCGCAAGCATTTCAGGTAGAGCGAGGCAGTTGACCTGCGCCGCGACGAACGGCAACAGTTTGAAATAGCTTAGCTCCAGTTGTGGGAGCATTACTGGTGGAAGCGTTGGCGTCTCCCTCTGGCTGACCTGCAGCTTAACCTCGCCGACGCCACTATCATTCCAGTCGTGAACGTAGACGGGATTGGCACCCCACGATAGGCCGTCCGCCGTCTCGTAAAAGCTATCCCCAGGAATGGAAAACTTGATCCCGTAGAAGGGCTGCTCGAACGCTTCCATCATCTCGATGATGATGTCTTGGTGGTCGTGCTCTTCAATGCCGGAAAAGTCGAGATCAGTTGAAAATCGTCCCTTGCTTCCCACAATCATCTTCCGCAGACAGGTCCCACCCTTAAAAGCAAGACGAATGAGAATGCCACGCTCTGACAGAAGCTGCAGCAAGAATGTCAGGACGACTTCTTTCTCTGCGATCATGAGGTCGCGGAGGCCGGAGTCGTTCGCGTAGCGCGTCACTTGAGCGCGGGTGAGCATTAGGCGTCGTCCTTCCGAATCGATTTGCGTCGGCCAAGACCTGCACTGCCTTGCAGTTCTTCCTGCGGGACATTAACAAACAACCGCCAGGTCTCGTCGTAGCCGATGGCGTCGGGCAGCATGTGAGCGCGCGCGGGATCGGGGCCGAGGGATGTGCTGCGGCTACGCGACGCAAGATGCAAAAGCGCGCGGCGCACGTCGTCGGGCATATCGGCCTTAACGTGATCGCACACCCAGCCAAACCGCCGTGCGAGGGCGCCTGAACCAATGCGCTCAAGATAATCAGCAGCCCTGCCCCAGTCGAAGCGCCTGCTGGCGGTCGCCAGGATCATAGCCACCTCGCCCACCCCGCCTGCCAATGCAGGGCGGTCGATGCAGTCGATAGCAGTCTTCTCACGGTCAGAAAGCACCACCTTGTAGCCGAGCACGTCGACCGGCGAGAAGCCGAAAAACTTCTTTTCCGTCAGGTTGACGATGCGGACCCGCGACTCTCCGACTTCCCGTTCCCGCAGGCGCACGGGCGTCACGACGAAGATGACGTTGCGATACTGTGTCGTCAGTCCATAGTGGGATGCGGCGGACCCGAAGCCGATGTAGTAGGGATCGGCGATGCGGCTTGCGCGCGCGAGAAGATTGCTGTCACCGAGAACGTCCGGCCCGTGCTCAGGCGGGATGAGCAGGTATTCCCCCCAGGTTGCGCGTTCAAGCCACCCTTTCCGCCGCAGAGACTCGATGACATGATCGGTGGCTTTTGCACTGCCACCCAGCAACTGCATGATTTCAGAGCGCGTTGCTTCGCGTCGTCCCCCTTCGGTGAGGGCCAGGACAATTCTGCTATCTTGCGGCGAAAGTGTGCGTATACGGTTTTCCATTGCAATACTCTGTAACAAAACCCCCCGAATAAGGGGGTTTTGATGAAAAGTATAGCAGTGGATGGCGGAAGATTCAACAACAGATTGTAACGAAACCCCCTCAATTAGGGGGTTTTGTTACACAATAGTGCAAATAGCGCCAGAACTGCGGTGATTAGGAGACATATTCACCACAAATAATGCGGTGTGCCTCAACAAAATGCCATCCGGCTGCATGATGAGCCTGATTCTTATGTCGCCCTATCGCCGTCACTGCCATAATCCCTCCCCTGGAATAAGAAGTGTTCCTAAGAATCTTGACTACCGGCCCCTCTATATAGATACGGATTTCCGCCAGGGCCCCGGTCGGCTTTCCGTTCACACTTTCTACCCTGTGAGGTCCATATGCCCGATGTCCCCGAAAACAATCTCCCGCTGACCGCCGACGGAGACGTGCAACCACCGTCTGAAGCCGATGACGGTGGTTGTTTTGCACCATTCGTTCCACCGGTCCCAGTACCCCCCGCGCCCAAGCCGGCCCCGAAACCAAAGCCACCATCATTAATGCCCTTAATAGACAGGATCCTCGCCGATAACGGCTGCGTCCCCGCGCCGACTGACGCTCCCCCCGAGACGGAAGTTTCGGCTCCCGCAGCAGCCGGCGGCACAGACGATGAGGAAATGACACAGCCCACCGAGACGCTCAGCGCGCCGGCGGTGGCACCACTCCCACCACCTCGGATAGCCACGGCAGACGAGCTCTTCACGTGGATCAAACGATGCGTCTTGGCTCAGACGCACCTGCCTGCAGATGCCGCCGAGCTTATTGCATTCTGGGTGATCGCGTCCTACTTTCAGGACGCGCTGGCCATCCCCTCATTTAATGTGATGGCTTCACGCAATCGCAAGGTGAAAGTGACCAAGCTTGAGCCTGAAGTGACCTTGGATTTTTATGAGATTAGCAACCGGGGAAGGAAGCTGCCGCCGGAGGCGAGCGAATTCTCTGCATTTCTCAAGACATTTCTCGCCCGGCGGGTTGGCGAGCACCAATGACACCGGATTCTTCGCTCCTTAAAGGGCATCTCACCAAGCGGCGCAGCAGCGGTCGAGTTCCTCCTGCTGCACCTTCCCCTAATGCGGTGGTTGCCGGATGATTAGCCGCGCCGCACATTTGTCGGTCAAATTGGTCCATAGTGAGCGCCCATGGTATTTCTGAACCATCGATAAGGGAGAAGATATAGAAAAGGCCGGGCACTCCACACTTCAGCGATGCTTGATAAATCCGCCGGTGTGAAGCTCCGCCATCGCCTGTCGAATCTCCTCCTGTGTATTCATCACAATCGGCCCATGCCAGGCCACCGGCTCCTCAATTGGCTTGCCCGACACCAGCAGGAAGCGAATTCCCTGCGGCCCAGCCTGCACTGTGATCTCGTCTCCGCGATCGAACAGCACCAGCGAGTGGCTCGCCACGTCATACACCGGCGCTGCGTTGGGATCGAGTGCCGACTCGGTGAGCACTGCCTTCGCGTCCGATGCATCGCGGAACGTCCCCGATCCCGCAAAGACATAAGCAAACGCATTGCGCGTCGTCTCCACCTTCAACCGTTTCCGCTTGCCCGGCGCAACTGAGACATCGATATAATTAGGGTCGGCCGCGACCCCTTCTACTGGCCCCTTCTTACCCCAGAACTCTCCGCAGATAATCCGCACATGCGTCCCATCGTCGTCCGTCGTCTCTGGAATGGCACTCGACGGAATATCCTGATACCGCGGATCTGTCATCTTCAGCGAGGAGGGCAGGTTCGCCCACAGCTGAAACCCGTGCATCCGTCCTTGTGGATCGCCTTTCGGCATCTCCTGGTGCAGAATCCCGCTGCCCGCCGTCATCCACTGCACATCGCCGGCGCCCATCTCGCCGTGGTTGCCCAGGCTGTCGCCGTGTTCCACGCTTCCCGCTAGTACATACGTGATCGTCTCAATCCCACGGTGCGGATGCCAGGGAAAGCCCTTCAAATAATCGGACGGGTTATTGTTTCGAAAATCGTCCAACAGTAGAAACGGATCGAACTCTTTCGTCTTCCCGAATCCAAAGGCGCGCTCCAGCTTTACTCCCGCACCTTCCATCGTCGTCTTGGTCTGAATCACTTCTCTTACTGGTCGGAGTGACATACTCATGCCCTTCTGCGCAAGGCCACTCCCTTCCGCACTCGCCTCTCTTCTGAGCGCAGTCAAAGAAGTATCCCGCGTCTGCTCTTCCAGTTAACACCTCGCGATAGCCGCCACGAAATCATGCTTGCGACCATCGGGTGCACCGAGCAAAGCTCAGCACCGCGCGAAGTGCCTTAGGCCGCTTTCACAAACTGCACGTCAAGCGTGATGGTCACGTCATCGCCCACCAGCACGCCACCCGTCTCGAGCGCCGCATTCCAGGTCAGGCCGAAGTCCATGCGGCTGATCTTGGTCGTCGCGGAAACCGCTACGCGCAGATTGCCCCATGGGTCCTTCGCCGGCGCCGTCGGCCCTTCCACATCGAATACCACCTGCTTGGTCACATCGCGAATCGTCAGATCGCCTATAACCGTGCCTTCTCCCTGGCCGGTAACCTTCACACTCGTCGACTTGAAAGTCATCACCGGAAACTTCTCTACGTCGAAAAAGTCCGCGCTCTTCAGGTGCCCGTCGCGCTGCACATCGCGCGTTTCGATCGAAGAAACATCAATCGTGGCCTCAATGCTCGACTTGTTCAGATCGGACTCATCCAGGGCCAATACCCCCGTGATCTTCGGGAAGTGTCCCTTTACGTTGGAGATCATCATGTGTTTGACCTTGAACTCGGCAACCGAGTGGGCCGGGTCAAGATTCCAGGTTGTAACCGCTGCTTGTGTCATTGTGTTTTCCTCTTTCATTTATTTAGATGCGTTGTGACGATAATCGTTGCAACATATATAGGGGCTGAAAAATCAAACTTATGAGCGAGTGTCCTGCAGCAGTTCCATCAGCGCCCGCAGCCGCTCCCGTCCCAAATGACCCAACTGGCTGCGATGCGTATCCCGTACCGGCTCATCGGTCCGCGCCAGCAGTTTCAGTCCCTCCGGCGTGATTCTTGCCATCACCATACGCCGGTCCTTCGTCTCTCTACAGCGCGAAATCAGGTCGCGCTTTTCCAACCGGTCCAGTAGCCGGGTAATATCCGGGTCCCGTGTAATCATGCGGTTCCCAATCTCTCCGCACGGCAGTCCGTCCGGCGAACCGCGTAGAATCCGCAGTATGTTGTATTGATTGGCCGACAGGTCCTCCGACTTCAACAATCCCGCCAACCGCCGGGAAAGCATGTCGGTCGTCCGGCAAAGCTCAAGAAACGCTACTTCCTCCAAGCATTCGCTCGGCTTCGGTTTGCTCGAAGAGTAGACTTTCCGCTTCATCTGGTACAACAATACTCGTTGTAACGAACATTGTCAACTGCTCTTGCGGGATAAGACTGCGATGTTTTGACCATCAGCAATAAAGGAGAGGGGGCGTTGAGCAAGTGGCTGCGGAAGATTGCCGGGAAATTGTGCATCACAACACAATGGCGCAGCGCCCTCCGATGGAGTGCTGCACCGAGCTTGCAGAGGAACCGGCAGTGAGCCGGAGTATAGCTACTTTGCGGCTGCGGCAGTCTTTGCGGCTTGTTTTCTGCGCTCTGCCCAGCGCTTCTTCATGGCCTCTGCGATGCGCTTGCGCCCCTCGGCACTGATCTTGCGCTTGCGAGGCGCAGCCTTAGTTGCAGTCTTGGCATTCTTGCTTCCCTTGGGTCTGCCCCGACCTTTGTGTACCTTCGCGGCGGTGCCAGAGAGTAGCTCACGTACCTGTTGGAGTTTCGCAATCTGGGCGTCAATTTCTTCAAGAATACGGCTAACTTCCACGTGTTGCCTCCTTGTTGCAATAGAGAATAAAGTCCCAAGCGCATTGTTCCTGTTCGTGTCTGGGATGCTTCTATGATTCGCAATCCTTCACTTAGGGGGCAACTCTGGATCTAAGTGCATCGACGCGTGTCAACCAGAGAATACAGAGGAAGAAGCGGTCTTGCAAATCTGACTAGTGGCGCTGCCGGATTACTCGATAGTCAACATTTGCGAAGGAGACGGCGGTTATTGACCATGATCTAAGCGGTCAGAGATCTAGTGAATCGCGAGTGTCGTCTTCAGCGGCGTGTTTGCCGATGAGTCTCCTACCATGATCTGAAAGGTTCCTGCAGCGGTTTGCCAGGCGTACGTCTTTTCTGACCAGTAGGAGAACGAGCGCGCATCAAGCTTTAGTTCAACTGGCTTCGACTCGCCGGGATTCAGCATGATCTTGCGAAAACCTTTGAGTTGGAGCGGCGGTTCATTGCCCTCGGCGATGGGCGGAAAGCCGAGGTACACCTGCGCCACCTCGGCCCCGGCGCGTTTTCCAGTGTTGGTTACGCGGAAGCTTACGATGGTGTTGGCACTGCCTGGTTGCTGGCTGACCTTGAGGCCGTCGAAACTGAACTGCGTGTAAGAGAGCCCGTATCCGAACGGGAAGAGCGGCTTTATGGAGTGAGCGGCGTAGGCGCGGTAGCCCACATCCAGGCCCTCGCTGTAGTGCACGGTATCACCGACTCCGGGATACTGATCAGGATTGGCGGCCAGCGTGTCGCTGACGCTACGCGGAAATGTCAGAGGCAGCTTGCCGGAGGGATTCACCTTGCCGACCAGAACATCGGCGACGGCATTTCCGTCTTCTTCGCCGGGGTACCAGGCTTCCAACACCGCCGGAACATCGTTGAGCCACGGCATCAGAATGGCCGAGCCACTCTTGAGGACGACAATGGTCTTTGGATTTGCCTTAGCAACGGCGGCAATAAGTTGGTTCTGGGCTGCGGGTAGTTCGAGGCTCTGGTCGCGCCCCTCGCTGTCCTGATCGCCGACCATCACGATGGCGACCTGGGCGCGGCTGGCTGCCGCTACGGCGGCATCGATGTCGTTGCCGTCGAGGACGGCGATGCGGGTTCGCGAATTCACGGCGGCTTGCAGACCGTCGTAGGGCGTGACGGTATAAATCGGGATCACGTGCGAGCTGCCGCCTCCTCCAGTCTCCGGACGCACGGCGTAGGGGCCTACCAGCGCGATCGTCGTCACCGCTGCACCATCGAGCGGCAACAGATTGGCGTCATTCTTCAGCAAGACCATCGACTGTTCGGCGATGCCGCGCGCAATGGCTCCGTGCTCAAAGGCGGGAATCGGAACAGGTTTGGGCTGAGGGCCAAACAAGCCGAACTCCATCATCTTGGCGAAACGGCGAACCAGCATTTCATCGATCACGGCAACCGGCACCGCGCCGGATTCGACTGCCTTCTTCAGATCGTCGGCGAAGTAGCGGCCGGTGGGCATTTCGAGATCGAGGCCGTTCAATGCGC
>Ga0181517_10000867_pt1 | contig 37303 bp, 36 predicted proteins | sample PEATcosm2014_Bin_31_FD_119748 | JGI IMG/M metagenome (GOLD analysis project Ga0181517, IMG submission 119748) | Peatland microbial communities from MTU Mesocosm Facility, Houghton, MI, USA - PEATcosm2014_Bin01_30_metaG | ecosystem: Environmental > Terrestrial > Soil > Wetlands > Peat | place... | reverse complement strand
GCCGCGCCGACAGGTTAGCGTGACCAGCACTGGAAGAACCGCATGCCTTAATTGGGCACGTGCGGGTCTGTGGGGGTGCCGGCGGGTAACCGCCGGCACTACCCGGCCGGTGACAATGGCGTGGCCCGCCTTCGCGCTGATGCTCCGGCGCGGCAGGTGCGTGACCGGAGACGTTAGAACGTGGACCCGCCTTCGTCGGACTTCCGCCTCCGTCAGACTTCGGCGAGACGAGCCGGCGAGACAAGCTGCGTCGGCGCGGCAAGACGCTAGAACGTTAGAACGTGGGGCGTGGGACGTGATGGGGGGTGTTATGTGCATGTGGCCGGGACGCAAGGGCCGGCGTTCGCGATGTTTGAAGCAGGCAGTTTCATCGGGTCCACGTGGCGGGTAGGGCGCGAGAAAAAAATTCGGTTACCGTAGGTGACCATAGCTTACCGTGACTTACCGTAGGTTACCGCGCCGGAAGGTTGGCGGAAGCCTAATGAGCTGGAACCGGCCGGCGAGACCTGGCCGAGCCGACGTTTGCCCCCTGCCCCCTTGAATTCCCGCCGGTGCGGCGGCGTCCCGGCAGGATGCCGATCGGAAGGAGGAATGCAGTGGCAGGGCGGAGATGTCACTCTCGGGCGGGCGGCCTCCTTCCCGCCCGCGGAGTGGTTCGCGTGTTTTGTCGCTCATTCCGGCCCATTTCACAGTGGTACTCATACTGTCATTCCTATGCTATACCTCTATGGATATCTTGTCAAGAGGGAGCCGCGCTTTTTTTGTCTGAGCTGATCCCCGGCCTCTCAAATCCGCGTGCGGGGAACGGAATCCGAGAGAGTGTGCGGGCGGAGACGCATAATATCCGTCAGCTCAGGGTCCACGCCCAACAAGGCAGCCTGTGCCTGATCATAGGCGAGCCCGGCGCCGGCAGGTCGGTCCTCAAACAGGAGGAGACAGTCAGGGGTGCCCTGGACCTTCGGCGGTGCGGTTGGTGGCGGCGTGTCGCTCCACGATGAGCCACCGCTGCTGTTCCATCGGCGACGGACGGGTCGGGTCGAATTGAAACGGACGGCGGTCCTTGCTCGTGTGGCTTACAAGGCCAGCAAGGTTCTGGGAAGAGTCGAACACGCCGGAGGCTTTGAAAATGGCAGCCACCTTGAAGGACTGCTCGAATGTACTAGCATCTTTATGCTCCGCCACGTTGCGGATGGCCACCGCAATCCATGCGAGCGGCGGGAACTTCTTCGGACCAGACCTGCGAATCTGCTTGAGGGACGCCCGAAACCAGTCCTCCTCTTTGGATTCTTCGTAATGATCTGCTTCGACGGGGTACTCGCAGAGCAAATAAGCCGGGAAGCGGTCGTCCATACTGTAACAATTCACGTAGTTGGGGACCGGGCGCCCCGGCCCGCCTTCGAAATTCGGAAAAGGAAACATGCTGGGAGGAAGAGGTTTCCCCTGAAGCCTGTCGGCCTCGAGCTTCGCCGCGTAATTCAGAGCCTCTCTGAGGGCGTCGTCATCTCCGCCCCGGGGCTGTGCTGCCTCCGCGTTCACGGTAGAATTGGTAGGTGTGGCTTTTACTGAGTCGACGCCCTGTCTTGGCTTGCCGTCCCGACCGCAGCTCGCAAGCAGGCACAAGCTACCGACGAGCGCGGCCCAAAACCCACGCTTTGGAAAGCGCCGTCGTCTATACCACTGGATCTTCATCTGCGAGGGAGCTACATGCTAGGTGTTTCCCCGATAGATACGTTCTCAGTCCCCACACTATAGTCAAAAGTGGGCTGCATCCTGTTCTGCGTGGAGGCGCTGCGAGTGCCCTTAACAAGCGCCGAAGCTGCACCAACGTCGTCCAAGAACATGTCATCGCGCTGGTCGCCACGGCTCATCACGTGATACATGGCGCCGGGATATTGGACTCGCATTTTGCGCGGCATGACGCCAAGGGTTTGGACAAACCCAGCCTAAAAGTCAAGACGGGCAAAGATATACGGTTTGGCCCTCTCGAGGCCTGAAGCGGGGCCTTTCCACGGTCTGACTCCGTCTAGGACTTGCAGGCCCCCGGTCGCTTAGCTATGAGCGCCGTGTTCGGAGGGTTCTGCGGCGGCGCTTGACCTGCGGAGGCTCCGGGTTATGATGCGCCCATGGAACGACGGGGATTGGGTCAGGAGTTCATGTCCTCTGTGTTGGACGGCAGGCAGCCAAGAGATCGGAGGCTTGCGCCTTTGATCACCGAATCGGCTCATTCATTCAAGAGTTGGCAGCAGAAAGGAAAGAGATGACTACAAATGACAACGGACAAACAGACAGCCTCCCGAAGAAGCTCGTGGTGACATTGCGGGCAGGGGGCTACTTCTTCGCCTTAGCCAACATCGTGTGTGTTGCAATTCTGGCATGGGCCTACATGTCCGTGAAGCTCGAGAGGAAAACAATCTCCGTCACTGGCTCAGCCCGGAAACTGATCGAGTCAGACGTCGTCACCTGGGCCGGTACCGTCACCGCCAGTGATCCTGAACTTGTCCAAGCATACGATACGCTGAAGAAGGAGACGGACAAAGTAAAAGGGTTTGTTCTGGCGGCTGGCATCCCGGAAACCGAAATCACCGCTGCATCCATCACGACAACCCGTCACTACAAGAAGGAAGTCGTCAATGCCCCGGCAGGATCCACGGAATCCTCCGCAGTCATCACCACGGACAAGGTCGACAACTACACCCTGACACAGATCGTCTCAGTCACCTCCACGAACATGGACAAGGTGCCGGCGATAGCCCGGAACGTCACGAGCCTGATCAAGGAGGGGGTGCAGATAGACTCGGACGCCCCGCATTACTTGTATACGAAGCTGTCTGAATTGAAGATTAACATGCTTGCCGAGGCAACCAAGGATGCCACGGCTCGGGCTGAGCAGATTGTCAACAACGCCAATGGCCGACTTGGCAAGCTGGTTGAGGCGAGGATGGGAGTGATGCAGATCAACCCGAAGGGCGTGACCGCGACTTCGGCGGAAGGAGTCAATGATACGACTTCTTTTGAGAAAGAGATCACGGCGGTCCTCAGTGCCAAATTTGAAGTCAGATAGGACTAAAATTCCCTCGACAGGCGGACCCCGTTAATCCTGTCTAAGAATTCCAACGGTTCTTTGTGCATTCCCCTGCCCCTTCGCTTCCTTATTGGCCTGCCCTACCGTCCCGGGTCCATCGACAGGGTCAAACTCCAACTTTACACATTCCACTGGCAAGAGCGGCGGGTTTTGGCGGAATGCGCATGAATGCCACGGCCATTGCGAGTTGAGCATCCTGGGGCCATCAACCACGTGATGAGCCGAGGGGACCACAAGCGCGCCATCTATCTGGATGACAGACCGGCAGGACTTTCTCAAGACGCTGGCCGAAGCGTGCCAAAAGACCGGTTTTGAGGTGCATGCCTGCTGCCTGATGCGCAATCACTTCCACCTGAAGTGGAAGGAAGCCGAGCTGAAGGCTCGACCCAACGGGGACAGGGCGAAGGTGGAGTTGGCGTGGCGGCGGAGGCGGGAGACGATGTTGACGATTCGGTAGATAGCCGAGCGATTCAGCGCGGGCAGTTGGAGGAGTCTGAACAACAAGCTGTATCTGCTTGGGAAGGAACGAAATGCAACAGCGAAGTGAAAAAGTACGGTTTGAGCCCTTTACGGAGCGTAAGGTTCCTCCTTACAAACGGCACCGGGCCTAGCCTGACAGACAAATCTGCGGTTGCAAGGTAGTTTTACTGGGCAACTCGATCTAATGGGTCGGGTGCAATGCGCAATGACACACGGGGTTGTTCAGTCAGATATTGAACTCGCCAAGAAGTTGGTCGAGGCGGGGTGCCACGATGCTGCGATCTGTGCCACCTTGTGCTGGCGGGGAGTCGATGCAATCAAGGCCGCCGGCTTGGTGCAAGACTTGCGCCAGGGAAAGCTAACCCAGCCACAACTGCCGCTTGTTCCTGGGCAACTCAGACGTCACCGTCACTTGCGCCATTCCTCGCCGAAAAAATCTGCAACACGGCGCAGCGCCACGGTTGCTGCCACAAGCCCCGTTTCAAGGGAGCCGCTGTTCATTCATTATGACCATAGGCCAAGGTGGAGACGCATTACGAACCGGTTTTTCAGATGGGGAGCCACAGGTCTTATCTGCTGTGGGGTGTTGCTTTGCTTCGCGTATGTAGGCGTTAATGCCTATTTCGGAGCTACGAAAAGCGCCGAAGAAATGGACAATTGGGCCCCCGACTGGAGAGCCCGTTATTACCGGTGGAACAATGACATCCCAGCCCCTGCTTGCGACGACCTGAAGGCAAAACCTCCCATTTCCGTAAGTTCCGAAAAGTAGTCTTCCCTGCTGGGAAGGTTGGAACCAGCGGGCATATCGCTACGGCGACTATTACCGTAAAAGGGTCAAACTCTCACTTTACACATTCGACTGACAAAAGTGGTGGCCTTTGGCAGGGTGTGGCTTAAGGCCACGGCAATTGCGGGTGGAGTATCCAGGGGGCGCATCCGCACACTGCCCCCGGCCGGACACGAAGCGGTGGGGGTGCGCCCGTCCCCGGGCGCAGCGGGCCACTTGAACCGGCTGATTTCCGACGTATCGCTTGGCGTAGCCTCAGCGCGTGGGGATGTCAGCCGGTTTTCGGATATCGCTGCGCCCGAGGACGGGCGCACTCCGGGGCAGCGTGCGGACCCGCTCGTGTCCCGGGAGCTATCTAAAATCCCCTCGACAGGCGAATTCCGTTAATCCTGTCTAAAACTCCCGACGCTCTGTTGTGCATTCCCCTGCCCCTTCGCTTCCTTATTGGCTTGTCCCACTTTCCCGGGTCCAGGGGTACGCTGCCCCATTCTCCGCTGTCCAGCATCCTGGGTCCATTCTCCACCCTTTATTCTCAAATTGGCCGGTTTTAGATCGCCTTAGTACTCCGTAAACAAACTCTTCTGAGGCCGTCCTCTCTTTTTTCCATCCGGTTTGGCGCGCAGAAGCCGGGGCGCGCCAAACCGGATGAAAAAAAAGAGAGGGAGTTGCTCTTCGGCGCCGTACCTGGGGCGGCGGCCTCCCGCCTTCGCTCTGATGCTTCGGCGCGGCAAGTCGGCCTTGCCCCAGGCTAACATATTTCGTCCCTTCAGGACTCTGGTATCAGGCTCGCTGCGCTCGCATGGTTATCTGTTTTCAAAACACGCTCTTAGCCCGCCGGGGCACGTAGTTCCAGACGGGGCTGGCTACGCTGCCATAGACCTCGCGGGCAAAGTGGAGCATGCCCTCGAATCCGGCCAGAGGAATCTTGCGCTCGTGGTTGTGATCGCAGAAGCCGACCCCCAGCTTGTAGGCGATGGGCCGCTCCTTCACGCCGCCGATGAACAGGTCCACGTCCAGTTCGAGGATGAACTTCGCCAACTCGACCGGGTTCGAGTCGTCCACGATGATGGTTCCATCGTCACAAATGTCCCGCAACAGCGCGTAATCGTCAGCGTTGCCGGTCTGGGTGCCGGCAAGCACGGTCTGAATACCCAGGGTTCGGAGTGCCCGGACGAGGGAGAATGCCTTGAAAGCGCCGCCCACGTAGAGAGCGGCTTTTTTGCCGGCCAGCTTTTCCCGGTACCGCTTCAACTCCGGATGAACCCGGCCAATTTCACGACTCACCAGGGCCTGCGCACGGGAGAGGAGATCCGGGTCGCCGAAGAATTTGGCCGCGTCATAAAGGGCGGCGGCGGTGTCTTCGAGGCCGAAGAAAGAGACTCGGCGCGCGGGGATCTGATAATCGCGCTCCAGGAGTTTAGCCAGGTGAGTCATCGATCCGGAGCATTGGACCAGGTTGAGCCTGGCACCATGGCAGCGGCGCAGGTCGTCCACCCGCCCGTCGCCGGTGATGGTCGCTACGACCTGAATGCCGATTTCCTCGAAGTAGCGGCGAATGATCCAGGATTCGCCGGCGATATTGAAATCGCCGAGGATATTAATGCTATAGGGGCTGATGTCTTTGGTGGGACCGGTGCCTACGAGTTTGTAGGCGGCCTCGCATGCGGCCTGGTAGCCCGTCTTCTTCGTGCCGCGAAAACCTTCCGAAGCAACCGGAATGACGTCGATGCCTTTCTCCTTCGACACCTGCTTGCAGACAGCCTGCACGTCGTCGCCGATGACGCCGACGATGCACGTGGAATAGACAAAGGCGGCCTTGGGCTTGTAGTAATCAATGAGTTCGCCCAGCGCCTGCTTGAGCTTCTTCTCGCCGCCGTAGATGACGTCCATCTCCTGCAGATCGGTGGAAAAGCTGTTGCGATGGAGCTGGGGGCCGGACGAGAGAGCGCCGCGAATATCCCAATTATAAACCGCGCAGCCGATCGGGCCGTGAACGACATGAAGCGCGTCAGCGATCGGATAAAGCACCACGCGCGAGCCGCAGAAAGCGCAGGCCCGCTGGGTCACAGAGCCAGCAACGCTCTTGCGGTCGCAAACCAGCGGCGCAGCCGTTTCGCCCTTGCAATAGACCTGGGCCTTGCGCTGCTGGAGAATCTCAATCATGCGGGAGGAGCGGGCCGAGGGCGGATTAGCCACGACGAAGCCATGCCGTCCGTCGTCAGCCGCATCCGGAAAATCCAGATTCGGAAGCTGAATTCCACGAGCAGGCCGAGGTCTGCTATCCGAAACGTCGCCGCGCAGAAATCGTGGGCGGTTTGGATGGTCAACTTTCTGCCGTCCCCGATCATCGCGGCGCGGCTTTTAGGCTCCGGCCATTCATGCCGGTTTTCGACCGGGTGACCGATCCCCTTTCCAGGTTCTTGAGGCGCGGTGCGTGGGGCTGGATCAGGCGCATCATCCAAACCGGGTGCGGATCCTTGCCGCTGGGCCTCACAGCTTTCGGCCTGATCGGCGGCGGGATCATAATCCTTGGCAAGCTCCGGACAGGTGAGCCACCTGCGCAGTTTGCTTCGGAACCGGTTCCGGGACGCAGCACGAGGCGGCGGCGGAGCATGAGCGTTGAGGTCGCCGGGGGAGCCTTCCCGTTGCGAAGCCCTTGAACCCGAGAGGGCTTCGGAAGCGGCAGGCGGAACGGCTGTCCCACTGGCCGTCGCGACGCGCGCGAGAACAGTCGAGGGAGGTTTTTCCGAAGTGCCAGAGGTGTTCATAGTGATGCGATTTGGTTTCGCCCAGCCAGGGCGCGGATGCCGGCGGCCTCGACACGAAGCATGACCCATTCATCGAGCTGCCGGGCACCCAGGTTTTGATAAAATCGAAGGGCGTTCCGGTTCCAGCGCAACGCAGCCCACTCAAACCGGCCGCAATCGCGTTGCGCCGCAATCTCAGCCACCTGATCGAGCAAAGCGCGGCCCAGCCCTTGGCGCCGGTAGGCAGGCCGCACGTAGAGATCTTCGAGCCACACCCCCACACGCCCAATGAAACTTGAAAAAGTGAAGAAGTAGATGGCGTAGCCGGCCAACTCCTCGCCGCACCTGGCCAGCAGCGCGCCGGCAACCGATTCCGGGCCGAACAGCGCCCGGTCGAGCAACTCGACCGTAGCCTGGACCTCATGCTCGAGATGCTCGAACCCAGCCAGCTCGCGGATCATCTCCAGAAGATCCGGAATCTCGGCACGCGGCAGGGGGGTAATGCTGAAAGTCATAGCGAGTTATTGCACGAGTTCGAACCGCTCCTCGGCACACTCTCGATCGTGATGATCCAGGAGAGCATCGATGATCTTATCCAGCAGCCGCAGGGCGCCCATATAACCGACCGTCGGGAAGAGCCGGTGGCCCATGCGGTCGAGGATAGGAAAGCCAAACCTGACAAAGGGGATGTTCTCGGCGCGGGCGATGTACTTCGAGTAGGTATTGCCGATGATAAGGTCCACCGGCCCGTTCTTGATAAGCTGATGGAGCTCGAACAAATCGGCATCCTGTTTCACCACCGCATCCGGCGCTTGTTCCTTGAGCAGGTCCCGCACGCGCTCCTCGAAATGGTTGCCGCGCGACCCGGTAATCACATAGAGCGGCTTCATGTCGAGTTCGACCAGGAACTGCACCAGGGAGATAACGTTGTCGGGGTCGCCCGAAACCGCCACGGTCTTGCCATGGAAGTACTGGTGCATATCGCTCATGACATCGAGCAGGCGTCCGCGCTCGTAGTTGATCGAAGCGGGAACATCGACACCGGCATAGTTGCGCACGGCATGGATGAAACGGTCGGTCGGGCTCAGGCCGATGGGTATTTCGAGGAACGCGCAAGGAACGTTGCACTTCTCGTCCAACTCGATAGCGGCGGGGTGCGCGGAGAAGTGGCCCAACGCCAGCGTAGCCATGCTGTCCCCGGTCGACTTCAACTGCGCCACCGTGACGCCCCCTTTGGGATACATGTGATAGACACCGGTCTGGGGCAGGTCCAGCACATCGCTCGTGTCCGGGAACATCACAAAGGAGACCCCCATTTCCTTCAGCAAGCGTTTGAGCTCTCTCATGTCCGACGGATCGACAAAGCCCGGGATGATGTTGAGCTGGTTGCGGACATACCCGGACTTTTCGGACAGATAACGCACCAGGGCGGAAGTCATGTTGGCAAAGCCGGTAATATGGGAGCCGACAAAGCTCGGCGTGTTGACGTGGATGACGAGCTTGCCCGGAGGGACCACCCCATCGTCTTTGGCCTTCTGAATGAAGGTGGGAATCGAGTCGCCGATAATCTCGGAGAGGCAGGTTGTATGGACGGCGACGATATCCGGATTATAGATGGTGAAGATGTTCGACAGGGCGGTGGTAAGGTTGGCGAGGCCGCCAAACACCGAGGTGCCCTCCGTGAACGAACTGCTGGTGGCAACCACCGGCTCCTTGTAATGCCGCGTGAGATGGCTGCGATGATACGCGCAGCAGCCCTGCGAGCCGTGGCTGTGCGGCATGCAGCCGTGAACCCCCAACGCGGCGTACATAGCGCCGATAGGCTGACAGGTCTTGGCCGGGTTGATTCGCAGCGCCTCACGCGGTTTGATCTCTTTCGTCGTAGAACTTAACATAGGATTATCCTTGGGCCTTGGGGTGGTTACATCCCTTCCTCAGCCGCTGGGCGCTGGCGGGAGAACGATTTGTTCTCGGCTTTTTTGGCGGCTGCCGTCATGCCGGGGTGAACCAGCGTGGCAACAAGTTGCGGCTCCTTTTCCCAGGGCGGCACGACGTAGCTCCACACCTTCGAGCTGAGCATCCGGTCCACCTCGCGGTAGAAGTTAATGGCGCCCTCGTAGGCGGCATAGGGCCCGCTGTAGTCGTAGCTGTGAAGCTGTTTGCAGGGCACACCCATCTTCTCGATGACGAACTTGTCCTTGATGCCCGAGCCAATGATATCGGGTTTGTAAATCCGGATGAGCTGCTCCATTTCGTGATGGCTGATGTCGTCGATGACGAGCGTGTTCCTCTTCATCTCGACCATCATGCCTTCGTAATCTTTGAAGGTGAAACCGCCGGCCTTGAGGGCCTCTATTTGCTCGGGGGTCTTGCGCGGCCGGTAACGGGCTGGGTCGGCTTCGACGTGAAGCTCCTCGATGTTGCGGCTGTCCGCATCGACCTTGATGGTTGGCAGCACGCGGCGGCCCTCATAATCGTCGCGGTGAGCAAACTCGTAGCCGGCCGAGACGATCTCCATGCCGATGTCGCGGAACAGATCCTGGTAATGGTGGGCGCGCGATCCGCCCACGAACAGGGCAGCCTTCTTGCCCCGCGTCCGCGAGGAGATCTCCTCCTGAACGGGCCGCACGGCCGCCATTTCGGCGGCGATGACCTCCTCGATGCGATCCGTGAGCTTCTTGCTGTCGAAATACTTGGCGATCTTGCGCAGCGTCTTGGTGGTGGCCGCAGCGCCGATGAAGTTGGCCTTGATCCAGGGGATGCCGTATTTGACCTCCATCATCTCGGCAATGTAATTGATGGAGCGGTGGCACATCACCATGTTGAGCATGGCCGTGTGGCACCGGGTGACCTGGTCATAGTTGACGTCGCCGCTGAGTGTCGCGACCACGTGGATGCCGCATTTCTGGAGCAGGCTGTCGATGGCCCACGCATCGCCGCCGATGTTGTATTCGCCCAGAATGTTGACGGTGAATTCGCCGGGATCGGGCGTGTCATCCAGGCCGATGATGTTCTTGAACACGCCGTTGTTGGCGATATGGTGGCCCGCGGATTGGCTGACACCCTTGTAGCCTTCGCAACTGAAGGCCATGACGTTGATGCCCAGCTTCTCCTTCATCTCGCGGGCTACGGCGTGGACATCGTCGCCAATAAGGCCCACCGGGCAGGTCGAGAGGATGGCGATGGCCTTGGGCTTGAAGATATCGTAAGCCTCGAGGATCGCCTGTTTGAGCTTCTTCTCCCCGCCGAAGATGATCTGATCCTCCTGCATGTCGGTGGACATGGAGTATTGCATGAAGTTGGGGCGGCCGTCGGTGGGACGGGAGAGATTCCGCCGGCTGAGCCAGGCGTAGAAGCCGCAGCCGATAGGACCATGGGTGATCTGAAGCAAGTCGTAGATAGGGCCCATGACCACGCCGCGGCATCCGGCGTACGTGCAGCCGCGCTGCGTAATAATGCCCGGCACGGTGCGGGTATTGGCGGCGATTTCCGGCGGTGTGTCCGGGTCGTTGAGGAGCAGTTGCTTCTGACGCTTCTTGCGCGTCTTGGGCGGATAGATCTTCAACATCTCCTCGCGCACTTGCGCGGCATCCGGCAGCGGTGCGGCGGGAACAGGATTGGTAACGGCTTCAGACATGAATTGAATCAGGTTAAGAGTGGATGGGCCTTAGTGGTCCGCTTAGTTGACGGCGGCGGCGTCCTTTTCGCCGGTCCGGATGCGGACCACCTCGTTCAGCGGCAGGATGAAAATCTTGCCGTCGCCCCTCTGGCCGGTCTGGTTCGCTCGGATGAGGGTGTCCACAACCTTGGGAACGGCGCCGTCCTCGACGACGATGGTCATCAGGCGTTTGGGAATGAGCATGGGACCGTCGTCCCTCAGCCGGGCAATCGCTTCCGGCGCGCCCAGCTCAGCGCCATGGATGACGCGAAAATCGACATTGCCGTTGCCCCGGCCCTGAACCTTGCGGACCGTAAAGGCGGGAAACCCTGACTCGATGAGCGCCAGCTTGGTGGCGTTCACCTTGTTCATGCGGATAATGGCGAGGATTTGTTTCATGGGGGCCTTAAGCGTCTTTGGCGCCACTGCTGACGGTGTAAGATTCCTCGACCTTTGAGACGAAGATCTTGCCGTCTCCGAAGGTGCCCTTGGCGCCGGTGCGGGCCGTTTTAATGACCGTCTCGATCACCAGGTCCTTGTCCGCGTCGGGCACCACCACCAGCAGCATTTCCTTGGGCAGCTCATCGTAGGTGATTTCGCCGACCTTGAGGCCGCGCTGCTTGCCGCGGCCGAAGACATCCATCTTGGTGACCGCCGGGAAGCCGGCTTCGAGGAGGGCCTTCATGACTTCATAGACCTTTTCGGGCCGGACCACCGCTTGAACGAGAGTGGGCATAATTCGAATGGTTCTTTTATGGGGCTTGGGGACGAGGGTTCAAAACCTGGGCGCCTCAGTTGTAGAGACCGTATTGCATCAAAAGGGCTTCCAGTTCGGGGATGGCCAGCGGCTTGGGAATAACGAACATTTTGTTGCCGTCAATCGCCTTGGCCAGCGTCCGGTACTCGTCAGCCTGGTTGCATTTGGGGTTCCACTCGATAACCGTCTTGCGGTTGATTTCCGCCCGTTGCACGTCGTTGTCGCGGGGAACAAAGTGAATCATCTGCGTGCCAAGGCGCTTGGCGAACTCCTGGATCATTTCCCGCTCGTTATCGACCTTCCGGCTGTTGCAGATGAGCCCGCCCAACCGCACCACGCCGGTCTGAGCGAACTTCAGAACCCCTTTGCAGATGTTGTTGGCGGCATACATGGCCATCATCTCGCCCGAACAAACGATGTAAATCTCCTCCGCCTTGCCATCGCGGATCGGCATGGCAAACCCGCCGCACACGACGTCGCCCAGCACGTCGTAGAAGACGTAATCCAAACCCTCATCGGAATCGTAAGCGCCCAGTTGCTCCAGGAGGTTGATCGACGTAATGATGCCCCGTCCCGCGCAGCCAACGCCCGGCTCCGGCCCGCCGGATTCGACGCAGAGGGTCTTGCAGAACCCGCCACTCCGAACATCGGCCAGTTCGACGTCTTCGCCTTCCTCGCGCAAGGTATCAAGCACGCTGCGTTGGGCCAGGCCTCCCAACAGGAGCCGAGTGGAGTCCGCCTTCGGATCGCAGCCCACCACCATCACCTTTTTCCCCAGTTCAGCCAGCCCGGCCACGGTGTTCTGGGTGGTGGTGGATTTGCCAATGCCGCCTTTGCCGTAAATCGCTACTTTTCTCATATCTCGTATATCGTTTTGTTTGGCGCCTACGGGTTATTCCGGCATGCGCTTGCCGTCCTCTACGCAAGGTTGGTGCCAAGCCGATCCGCCGCGGCGCCAACGCGGACAAAAGGTTGCGGCACTTTTAAAAAAGGCCAAAAAATCAGGGCTTTCGTGGGTTTCGGCTGAAACAAACTTCCGCATTAGGATGAAAGGCAGCGGAAAGATGCGGGTGAGTTTCCCACATCGGCGTAACAAGCCTCAGCAGCAGGCTACGTGAATGTAGGATTGGGCTTTCAGAAAGGAAAAGACGCGGCCTGGGACGGGCTTTCCGGCAAGGCCGCCTTCATAATTCGGTTGAGATCAACCGGGTGAACATTGTATTCCATGAAGGCATGAATTCGTCTCACCGGCACAGAAAACCCGCAGATTCCGTGCACTATTTTTGTCACCAGGGCTATTTCTCGCCAGTGCTTTGCCTCTGCCTCTTCGCTGCCGCCCTCGCCAAAGCACAGCCTTCGGGTGGGCCTTACGGCCCGCTACCCCAGAACTACAGCGTGCCGGCGAACGCTGCCCATATCTTCCATGTCGCTCCCGCCGGCTCCGCCGAGGCGCCGGGGACAAATCCCGCCCAGCCCACGACGCTGGAGTCGGCCATTTCCCGAGCGGCCACGGGCGACGCCATAATCCTTCGAGGCGGCGCCTACCGCACGGGTGGCTTGATGCTCAACCAGGGGATTACGATGCAACCCTACGCGGATGAACATCCCGTGCTCAAAGGCACGCAGGTGGCCGACAAATGGGAAGCTCAGAGCAACGGGCTATGGCGCGCGGCCTGCACGCACCTGTTCTCGTCCAAGCCGGCGGACTGGTGGCGGCGCAGCCGGGAAGGCCGGCGCACCCCCATTTACAAATTCAACAACGACATGGTCTTCATCGATGGCGAGAAGCTCAAGCCCGTGGCCTGGGAAGGCGAAATCGATGAACGCTCATACTACATCGATTACGACGCGGGCCAGGTCTATATCGGAGTCAATCCGACCGATCGCCTGGTTGAGATCACCGCCTTCGACAGCGCGCTGACCCGAACGACTGGAAGCGTTCACGGGAAAAACTCGGACGGCAAAGGGCCGGTTATCCGCGGCATCACCTTCACCCAGTACGCCTATCGCGCTCTTGAGGTCGAGGGAAAGGAGCCTGAGGGCCTCTCCGATCCCGCCACTTTCGGCAAGGACGTTACCGGCACCACGCTGGAGAATGTGACCATCTCGTTTTGCTCGCGAGTGGCCGCGTATTTTCGGGGCGACCGGCTGACCATCCGCCACTGCCGCATCAGCGATACCAGCACGGAAGGCATTTACGTGATCAGCTCAGCCGATTGCCTGATCGAGAAGAACATCTTCGCCCGCAACAACATCGAGGAGATCACCGGCTATTTTCCCGCCGCCGTGAAGATCTTCAACCAATGCTACCGGGTGACCTGCCGCGACAATCTCGTGCTGGACCAAGCCCACTCCAACGGCATCTGGTATGACGTGGGGAACGTGGATGGAGTGTTTGTGAACAACTGGGTTGAAGGAGCCAACGACGGGTTCTTCTTTGAGATCTCAAAGGGAGCGATTTGCGCGGGGAATGTCTTCGTCAATTGCGACAAGGGCATCCGCGTTCTCAACAGTTGCAATGTGCGGGCCTATCATAACACGCTGGTCAACACGGTGACCTCGTTCGAGCGCACCGAACGCAGCGCGGTCGGAGATCATTTCGGCTGGCATCCCAGCACGGGGCCGGATGTGGACAAGCGCGATGGCCACGTTTTCGTGGGCAACCTGATCGTGGCCGACGAATGGCTCCAGAAACCGCTGTTGCGCTTCGAGCAGAGCCGGGTCCTGTGCGGCCGTCTCACCCGGCCGCAGATCGCCCGCCTCGACGACAACGTGTATGTTCGTCGCGGCCTGCCGGCTGCCCGCCCGCTTCTGGTGTGGAGTCCGGTTGAGGGCGAAGGATGCCAGACGGAGCTCAAATCTTTGGAAGAGCTGCGCACCCTGCATCCGGAGTTCGAGGCGCATAGCCAGTATTTGAGCCATTACTACGGAGCCGTCTTCAAGAGCTCAGAACTGCGCAACTACGAACTGGCCCAGGCTGTTCTGCAGCCGTGCTCGGCGCCTTTGCCGGCCGAAGCCCGGGACCTCCTCGGCTGGCCCGCTCAGGAACCGGGCGTCGCGGGGGCCTTTCCCCTGCGACCCTGATTAAGAGCCTTCGGATAAGCGGAGCTCCACCCTCGCTCAAGGAACCACCGACCGATAATACCGAGCCGGGCCGCTGTTCCAATCCTCAAAGGCCATGTTTGTCTGGTTGCCGCACACTTTTCCGAGGGTGGTCCAGGCTCCCAAAAGATTGGTGGCGCCTTGCACGTTGTAAATGACGTTGGTCAGGCCAGACCAGCGGACGACAGGGACCGTGTTGCTCAAGCCCAGGCTCAACACCGGCTTTGGCAAGTTGGTTACCGTCCACTCCAGCCGCACGACGCTGTATTCCGGAAGCGTGACTGGATTGGTTACCGTCGTGGATTGGATGACGATATTGTTGGATGGTGGATTGGAATTCACCACAGTTGGATCGTTGCCCGTCACGAAGGTTTCCAGAAACTGGCCCGTCACCATGGCGCCATCCTGGGTCACCTGCACCGGCACGGCATTCGAGCCCTTATTGGTCAGGAGCACGTACTGCTTGCCGTTCCCCCCTTGATAGGCTTGGGCATAAACCGCCGGGATGGTGGCGATGCCGTTGGTATCCATCGGCACGGTCGGGCCGTTGGTGCCGATGCTTGTGGCATAGACGGCCCGGGAGCGGTTGAGGGCCCAATACGCCACCGCCTCGCCCGAACCCTGGGCGCTGAGGAAATAGCCGAATGGCAAGCCAACTGTGTTGGTCACATAATTGCCGGCGGCTGCGGTCGTGACGGCGTTCCAACAATCGTTGGTGGTGTCCACGCCGGCCCCATCCACCAACTGATAGCTGCCGGCAAAGCTGACCCGCGGACAAATGGACAAACGCATCACGTACTCCGCCGCATAGACGCCGCCGTAAAGCGTGCTGGTGGGAAGGTTCTCCGAGCCGTTGCTGGTGGCGTTTCCGGGGGCGAATTCCGTAAGCAGAAAAGTCGCGTTGCTGTTCGTCGTCCTGGCCATCAGGGTGTTGGTGATAAAAAGCGATGTGTTGGTGAACAGGATCCCATTGTCCATCGCCATCAGCTCGGCAAACGTGGCGTTCGTCGGCCATTGGGGATAGTGGTGATACACCACCGCGTCCCAATACTGATTTGAATAATTGCCCAGGTCGTTGTCCCAGCTCAAGCCGGGGCGGCCCGGATCACTGAAGAAAACCGCCACCACGGCGTTGGAATCAGCGGCTTTGATGGCGTTGCGATACGGGAGCATTTTGTTGGCGTAATCCGTGCCGTTGGTAAAGAAGTCGTTCGTGCCTTGGAAAAGATAAGGTTCGTTGCACAACTCCCAGGCCGCCACCTGGATGTGATTGCTTAAGGCGTACGCGGCCAGCGCCCCCGCGGACGCGCTCGTGTCGGTGAAGGCATTGACACACACGATGATCTTCGCGCCGCCCACTTTGGCGGCCAGGCTGGCAAAATTGGTAAGCCATACTCCGCCTTTGCCGAGGAGGGCTTGAACGGTGCCGGCGCACAGATTGGAGGCGCTGTTTTCAGGGCCTTCCCTCATGCCAACCTCGTTCACCCAGTTGGTATCGGTCAGTCCGGTGGACCAATTGAAGGCATCGCTGGTCGAACCTCCGGGAAAAAGCAGCCACCCCGGCGAGAGCGTGGCGGCAAGCTGCTGCAGGTTCGTGTCTCCGTACTCGATTCCCTTCCCTAGAAGCTCGGTAGTGAACCCGGCAAATCCGATATTGAGCGGAGTGGGGTTGGTGGTGGTGAATGCCACCACCACAAGGTTGGTGTTGCTTTGCCCCGCGGCTTGCGGCGCAAGCCAAAGGCTGGCCAGGAGCAATGACACGACAATGACGCCGGATTTCATGCGCATTTCGCTGCTAACAGCCGGTTGCATGCCATTTCTCATTCCCAGAAAACGTTCCGGATAACGTGGGAATACCGTTGGCCCTCCTCTTCCCGTGCCGGCTCGATCCCTATAGGGAGTTTATCCGAAACGCGCCTTGGGATCGGGGGTTATCCCTCGCGTTCTGACAGATATGCTTGATGTTCTCCCCCTTGGCTCATCTTGTGCTGCGCCACTATTCATTAAATTGACCTAGACTATGCCTAACAGATGGACGGACGGTGAGGCCGGCCAATACTTGCGGACCGTCTTCGATTTGAACCCTCTCCCCACGTTCATCGTGGACAAGGATGTTCGCATTCGGGATTACAACCGGGCGGCAGAGCGGCTCCTCGACCGAGACCTGCGATTGGTCCTGAACCAATCCGCCGGTGAGGCGCTCCATTGCCTTCACGCCGAGGCCAAAGGATGTGGGTACAGCGAACCGTGCCGGGACTGCGTCGTTCGCGACAGCGTCAAAAGGGCATTGAGCGGCGGAGAAACGCATCGACGGATGCACGAGGCGACGCTGCGCGACGGGGATAAGACCGTCAGGACTCACCTCCTGGTGTCCGCGACGCCGCTGGCGCAGGGCGAATCCCCCACAACTCTGCTAATCCTCGAAGACGTGAGCGAGTTACTGGCGCTCCGCGGCTTCGCACTCAAAACCGAGAATCGATGCCGTGCCCTGGTGGAAATGTCACCCGATGCCGTGCTGGTCTATCGCGACGAGCGAATCGCATTCGCCAACCCCGCGGCCTTCCGGATCCTGGGCGCTTCCGCTCCGGAACACTTGCTCGGGAAAACGGCCCTGGAACTAGTCCATCCCGACTTCCACCCCCAACTGCTCAATCGCAATCGTCTTTTGTTGACTGGAGAACCGATTCCCCTCCTCGAGGAGAAGGTCGTACGAATGGATGGCCGGGCGCTGGACGTTGAGGTGGCGATCTGTCCCTTTGAAGACGAAGGGGGACGGGCGGTCCAGGTGATCTTGCGGGACATCACCGAGCGCAAGCTCTTCGCGGAGAGGTTACGCCAGGCTCAAAAGATGGAAAGCATTGGGCACTTGGCCGGCGGGATGGCGCATGAGTTTAACAACATCCTCGCGGCCATGATGATGAACCTGGACCTGGCCCAGATGAACTCCGGCACCGCAAGCAATGGCCCCTTGCAGGAGATGGAAGGGCTTTGCAAAAGGGCAGCCGACCTGATTGGGCAGTTGTTGGCCTTCAGCCGCCGATCGATGATGCAATTGCGACCGGTGAACCTCGGCGCCTCGCTGCTGGAACATAGCAAGATGCTCAATCGGTTGCTGGGTGAACGGATCACCGTGGAGTTTTCCATCGCGGATAACCTGCCGTGGGTAAACGCCGACCCGATGATGATTGAAAAAGTGCTTCTGAACCTGTGTCTTAACGCGCAGGATGCGATGAACGGCAGCGGCAGCCTGAGCATTGGGCTCTCCAAGAAAGAGATTGACGCTGAACAGGCCAAGGCGCACGAAAACGCCCATCCCGGGACCTATGTCTGCTTATCGGTCCGCGATGCCGGCTGCGGCATGGACGAAAAGACCATGCGGAGGTTATTCGAGCCCTTCTTCACCACCAAGGGAGTTGGGAAAGGCCCAGGCTTGGGCCTGGCAACGGTGCGCGGCATCGTGCAGCAGCATCGAGGCTGGGTGGAGGTCGAAAGCTGTTTGGGCAAAGGAAGCCTCTTCCGCGTTCACCTCCCTGCCCTGCCTATTGCGCCCGTTTCTTCCGCCGGTTCTTGAGCGATAGGGACGCATCGAAGGCGGTTAGCGGCCCTCAGAGAGCCACACCCGCCTTCGGCAACGCATCCAGCTTCAGGTTCTTCCGAGGGGCGAATTCGCGGACGGAACAGGAACGACGCGCCACCTGGCGCATTTCTGCGAGCGACCCGATTTCACCGTCGGCGCGCGCCTGGACGAGCAGGTTGCCCATGGCGGTAGCCTCGACCGGACCGGCCAGCACTGGCCGCTGGCAAATATCAGCAGTCAACTGATTGAGCAGGGCGCTCTGGGAGCCCCCTCCAACGACGTGTATGACCTCGATGGGGATGCCGGTCACTTCTTCCAGCCAGCCCAGGACCCGGCGGTACTTGAGAGCCAGGCTCTCGTAGGCGCAGCGCACCAACTGGCCTTCGGACTTGGGCAACGGCTGGCCGGTTTCCCGGCAGAAATCCTGCATGGCCTTTGGCATATCCGGCGGATTGAGAAAACGCGGATCATCCAGGTTGAGGATCGAGCGCAGGGGTGAAGCCTTGGCGGCCAGTTGCGCCAGTTGGGCATAATCATATCGCCGGCCACGGTCATCGAAGGCCCGTTTGCATTGCTGCACCAGCCACAGGCCCATAATGTTCCTGAGCAGCCGATAGGTGCCGTCCAACCCGCCTTCGTTGGTCAGGTTCAGCTCTTCCGTGCGCGCCGAAAGCGATGCCTGTTTAACCTCGACACCCATCAGAGACCAGGTGCCCGAACTGAGGTAAGCCCAGTTCACCTTGCCCGTGTTGGCGGTGGGAACGCCCGCGACCGCCGAGGCGGTGTCATGGCTGGGAGGGGCCACGACCTTCACGGACCGCAAGCCTGTCCGCTCCGCCAACTCAGGCCGCAGATCGCCCAGGTGCGTGCCCGGCGGCACCACTTTGGGAAAAATGCCGGTTGGCAAGCCGAGTTTCTTGAGCAGCGGCGCAGCCCACTTGCGGCTGATCGGATTGAGACACTGCGACGTGGAAGCAATGGTAAATTCAGCCACCTTCGAGCCGCACAAAGCCCAATGGACGAAGTCCGGCATGAACAGCAGGCAGTCGGCCTGCGCTAAGAGTTCCGGCGTCTTCTCCTTGATGGCCAGCAGTTGGAACAGGGTGTTGAACTGCATGAACTGCAAACCGGTCTGGGCGAAGATGGCGGAGCGGGGCACCCGTTTGAAGGTCCGCTCCATAACGCCGTTGGTGCGGGCATCGCGATAATGGCAAGGCTGCCCGAGCATTTCTCCATGCCGGCTGAGCAGCACAAAATCCACCCCCCAGGTGTCGGCTCCCACCGACACGATGGACTTGCCATATTTCCTGGCCGCCAGGCAAAGGCCGTTTTGAATGTCCGCCCACAGCCGCATGACGTCCCATCGCAAGGAATCAGCCAGGTGCACGGGGCCGTTGGCGAATCGATGGACCTCTTCGAACCGGATGGTTTTGCCGTTCCAAAGGCCGGCCATGATGCGCCCGCTTTCGGCGCCCAAATCAATTGCCAGATAGACTCGCATGTTCAAGGGTGTTGGTGGTATGGAGGATTGGTCGAGAGAACGGTCGCGTCACATCACCCAAATATCATCTTCACCAGGTCGCTTAAAGTCTGGCCTCCTTTGAGCAGGGTTCCGTATCCGATGACCAGCGTCGAGAGGATCAGCATCGCGATGCCGGTGGCGATCAGCCCGTGCGCTTTCTTGCTGGCCCCCCTCCACTCGTGAAAGATCCATCCCCACATGGTGCTGAAGATGATGATGCTCGCCATATGCAACGTCCAGCTCGCAAAGCCGAACTTGCCCATCTGGGTCTCACCCATGGTATAGAAAAAGAACTGGAAGTACCAGGTGGTGCCGGCGAGGGCGGAAAAGACGTAGTTGCCGAGCATTGGCGCGCGCTCGGCCGCAACCGAGGCGGGCGCGACAACCGTTTGGGTGGCGACTTGCCCGCCTCCGGACTCGGTGCCGTGCGCCATAACGGGAACATGCTCAGGACGAAGCCGAGAGCAAAAGTACTGGTAACCGGTTCCGTTTTTCAGATTGAGGATCACGCACCAGACAAAGTTGGTCGTGAATCCCCCCAGCAGCACGACAACGAGCTTGGGCAACCCGCTCCAAATAACCGTCGTGCCGGCCTGGCGCGAGGCCTCCCCAATCGGAGCGCCCGCCGTGAGCGCAAAGGAAAAGCAGGCGCTCATAACGCCGGAAAACGTCGCCACCAGAATCCCCTTGGCAAAGCTGAACTCCGCGATGGCTTTCTTCTTCTCCGTTTCCGGCATTTGCCTCTCTTTGGTCAAACCCGCCAGGGCGGCGACGCCGATGCCTGCCAGGCAGATCAACACTCCGGCCAGTGTCACCCTGCCGGGAGCGGTAGCGGCAATCTGGCCGATGCTCTCGGCCACCGGGATCTGAGGCATGAACGTTTTGAAAATCGGCGGCAGCAGCGTGCCGAAGGCCGCGCAATAGCCCAGGGCCACCCCCATGCCCAGCGACATCCCCAAATAGCGCATCGTCAGCCCAAACGTCAGCCCGCCAAAGCCCCACATCGCCCCGAAGAAGTAGGTCCACCCGAGAGTGCCCCAGCTCTGCTGGCGCAACACTTCCCCCAGGTTATGGGTCATCAGGGAAGCCAGAAACCATGGGCATATAATCCAACTGAAAAAACCACCCACCAGCCAATAGACTTCCCAAGACCACTTTTTGACGCCTTTGTAAGGCACATAAAAGCTGCCGGAAGCCAGCCCACCCAGCCAGTGAAAGAAGACGCCAAGAAAAGGATTCATAAGGTTTCAGGTGAGGATTGGATCTAGCTGCGCTTGGAGAGAACGGTCCGCTCATAGTCCTTTACTTCAGCCAGCCAGGCCTCGCCGACCGGCACGCCGTTGCTGGCGCAATAATAGTCCCACACCGGGCTGAAGGGCAGCGACTTGGCTTCCTCGAGCAGCGCCAGACGCGACGTGAAGTCACCCCGCACCTCGGCCTGCTTGATTTGGTCGATGGGCGCGAGGAGGGCCATCAGCAACGCCTTGCGCATGTTTCGCGCCCCGATCACCCAGGCCGCCACGCGGTTGATGCTGGCGTCAAAATAATCCAACCCGATGCGAATCCGCCCGATGTTGCCGCCCCAGACGATTTCCTGGGCGATGGACTGAAGCTCATCCGTAAGGGTGACGACGTGATCGCTGTCCCAGCGCACGCCGCGGCTGACATGCAGCGCGATCTGCGGCAGGTAGAACAAGACCGAAGAGATCTTATCCCCTACGCCCTCGGTTGGATGGTAATGGCCTGCGTCAAGGGTCAGCAGAATCTGGCGGCTGACCGCGTAACCAAGGTAGAACTCATGGGAGCCCACTACGTAGCTCTCCGACCCGATGCCAAATAGTTTTCCCTCGACGGAATCAACATTGTGCTTCTTATCGATCTTCTTCTTGAAGACCTCATCCAGGGCTTCCAGGAGGCGTTCGCGGGGGGCTTGGCGGTCCGCCGGGGTATCCTTCATGCCGTCGGGAATCCAGAGATTAGTCAGTGTGGTCGCGCCGAGGGCCTTGCCAAACTCGGCGGCGATCTCGCGGCAGCGAATGCCGTGCTCGATCCAGAACTTCCGAATGCCTTTGTCAGGATGCGACAGCGTCAAGCCGTCAGCCGCTTTCGGATGGGCGAAATAGGTCTGGTTGAAGTCGAGCCCCATCTTGAGCGACCTGGCCCAGGCAATCCAGTTTGTGAACTGGTCCACGCTCAATTCATCACGGTCCACTTTCTTGCCGTTCATCTCGGCGTAGCAAGCGTGCAGGTTGCAGCGGTGTGTGCCGGGAATGAGCGAAACGGCTTTCTCGAAGTCAGATCGCAGCTCCTGGGGTGTGCGGGCTTTGCCGGGGAAGTTGCCCGTCACAGCCAATCCACCACCCAGCTCTCTGCCCGTGTTTTCGAAGCCGCCGACGTCATCGCCCTGCCAGCAATGGATTGACACAGGAATCCTGGAGAGGATGGCCATCGCGCGTTCGGTATCGACGCCCTGTTGGGCATAGCGTTCACGGGCAAACTGGTAAGCAGGTTCTAAAGATCTATTCTTGCTCATAGATGGGGTTTCCAGTGGGTTGTAGTCGTCGAAGGAATATCGGCTTCGCGACGCCTTAGATGATTTCACGATACACGTCCGGATGTGGACGGGAAATGACGGCGGCATTGACCAGGACGCCGGCTTCACTGAGCACCTGCCGCCCCGCCGCCACCGCAGCCTGCACCGAGGCAACATCCCCTGTCAGGGTGCAAAAAGCCTTGCCGCCCATGGCCATGGCCAGCCGCACTTCAAGCAGCACAACGCTGGCGGCTTTAACCGCGGCGTCGGCCGCCCGGACGAGGCTGGCCACGTTGAAGGACTCAAAAATGCCCAGCGCGCCTTCGGGTTGAGCCGCTTGCGTGCGCCCAAGGGCGGTGATGACCTCCGGGTGCAAATTGGAGATGGAAAAGCTGTCGATAAGGCAGCCATTGGCGGCGGCAGCGCCCGCCTCGATGGCAGCATCCACCGCGGCGGTATCGCCGCCGATCAGGACCATGTACTTGCCCGAACAGATGGAGCGGGAGAGCAGCAGCCGGACGTTGCCGGCTTTGAGCATGGCGTCCGCCGCCAGGAACCCCGCCGTGATGCTGGAGAGCTCAATCAGGCCGATGGATCGTTCGATCATGTTATCTTTCGATGATGATTTGTTGTTCGGTGACTTCGCGGACGACGCCGTCAACCGGAGCGTGAAGCAGCGCGCCCAAAGCGTTGCCGCCGGGTTGGCCGATGACCTGGCCGGCCCTGACACGCTGGCCCGCGCCAACTTTGGCCTGGCAAGGGGCTCCCGCGCTCTGCTTTAACGGAAGAATGAAACGGGACGGGGAAATGCCCTGTGTCAAGAGAGGCGCTGGCAGGTCGTATTCCTGCACATGCAACCGGCGGGTTAAGGCATCGATCGGCACGCGCCGGCCGTCGCGCATCGGATGGGGCCGCACCTCAGTCGGACCACTCCACTTGATACTGGCCCGACGCATCGCCGCCTTCGAAGCATCGCATGCCTCCTTGGGGAAAAGCTCCTCAGGACAGGCGTAAAGGGTGCAAAGCCCGCACGAACAGCAGAGCGCGGCCCATGGGTTCACAAAATCATCGCCTGTGGAGCTGAAGGCGAGGCTGCGCATGACCTGGTGAGGTTCAACCCCGTAACCCAGCAGGAATCGCGGACAATACTCGGTGCAGTACCGGCATTGGTCGCAGGCGGATTTGCCGATATGCGCTTGCGCCCTCTCGGGCAGCAACTTGCGCTCAGCCACCGAATGCGCGCGAGGCAATACGACGACCCCCGTGGATGTCTTGGTCACCGGGGAATCCAGGTCCAACGAAACCTGCCCCATCATCAAGCCGCCCAGGCAGAGCACCGGGCTGTCGGTGGTCAATCCGCCGGCGGCCTCGATGCAATCGCGATACGTCGTGCCCACCGGCATGCGCAAGGTGGCGGGAGACCGCACGGCTCCGGCGACGGTTATGAACTTCTGCGTCACCGGCTTGCCTTCGGCGGCCGCGGCGATGTTGGCGAAGGTCTCCACATTATTGACAATCACCCCCACCTGGATGGGCAGCCCGGTCGGCGGGATCAACCGGCCGGTTACCGAATGCACCAGGTCATACTCATCCCCCGCCGGATAATAGTCGTCCAGCAGATGGATTCGGATTGGGGTGCCTTTGCAGGCAGCCTCGACCGCGTCAATCGCGTGCTTCTTCTTGGATTTGATGCCGACGACCAGATCTTTGGCGCCGACGGCTTCTCCCGCGAGGAGCATTCCCTGGACAAGGTCGCGCGCTTGCTCTTCCATCAGAACGGCATCCTTATGCAATAGCGGCTCACATTCCGCGCCGTTGGCGATCAGTGTGTCGGCCTTGGCGCCCAATTTGACATGTGTGGGAAAGCCGCCGCCGCCGGCGCCGACCACGCCCGCCTGCCTAACTTGTTCAACCAGGTCCATAGCTAGAGACAAAGAATCGTGAGCCGTTTCGGTCCATGCGCTCCGAGCACCAGGATGCGCTCAATATCGCCGGTTCGGCTCGGACCGGTGATGAAGGAGATCATGCTGGGAAAGGCCGATCCATAACGGGCGCGAAGCAGCGCAAATGCATCGGGCAAGCCGGGAATGAGCTGGTCCCGACGCGCCAGCACCACGTGGTGCGGAGGCAGCACCGACAGCGCGCGGCCTCCGGCGCTCCTGCTGGTCACGAGGACACTCCCCGTCTGCGCAATCAGCGCGTCACACTCGCTGATTCCAACCGGGCATTTCTCCAGCAACTCCTTCTCAAATTCAGTCTGGGTGGAATAGACCGGAAGGCCCAGCGCCTCGCAGGCCAAATCGGTCAGTTTGCCTCGATGGCTGGCAACCCGGTCCCACTTTTCAACCTGGGCAAGTTCCTTCAGGACTGTAATGGCTTCGTCCATACCCTTGACCAGGTTGAACTCAGCATGCAGGTGGCCCGCGTTTCTTGCGAATAGCGCGAGGTTTTCGTCCGCGTTTTTGCCCACCGCGGGCAGAACGGCGCGGAATTCCGCATCTCCGGCCCGGACGGAAGCCCGGGTTTCCTGATGGCCGAATTGAGCAGGAGCAACCGTCAGGGCTTTGCGGATGCGGGCCAAAATGCTGTCGCGCGAGTTCATCGCCGGGCCCTCCAGTATTCCTTGAAACTCTGCGGGGCGACCGGCGGCAAATCCCGGCTTTGGGTCCACACGTAGGCAGGGTCGATCCGCGTGCCGCGGATGAGCTTGTGAAAGCGCTGGCCAAACCGGCCGCCCTTGGTCAGGAGTTTCCAAAGGAAGCGGCTGTTGAATACAGCGGCCGCGATTTTGAAAGCCGCGGCCTGGAAAAGAGAGGGCTTTCGGCTGCCCAGGTTGCGCCGGATTTGGAGCAGGTGATGATGCAAATCGATGCGAACCGGGCAAACCTCGCTGCACGCTCCGCAGAGCGAGGATGCGTTGGCCAGGTGTCCCCACTCTTCGGCGCCGCGCAAATCGGGTGTGATCACCGAGCCGATGGGGCCCGGGTAGGTCGTGTTGTATGTGTGTCCCCCGACATGGCGATAGACGGGACAAACATTAAGACACGCGCCGCATCGGATGCAGCGCAGCGCGTCCCGCTGCTCGGGGTCTGCCAGGACCTGGCTGCGGTTGTTATCCAGCAGCACCACATGGTAATCCTGCGGTCCATCGGATTCGCCGGGCTGGCGCGGCCCGCCATAAAGTGTGTTGTAGCCCGACATCAATTGGCCCGCACCCATCGTAGCCAGCATCGGCAAAAACAGCGCCAGATCTTCGAAACGCGGCACAACCTTCTCGATGCCCACCAGCGTGATCATTGTTTTGGGCAGAGCCGCCGTCAGGCGGGCGTTGCCTTCGTTCTCCGTGATGGAAACCACGCCCGGATCGGCGACGGCGAAGTTGGCGCCGGTGATGCCGACGTCGGCCTGAAGGTAAGTTTTCCGCAGCACCCGGCGCGCGACCATGGTTAGTTGCTCCGGCTCCTCGGAGGGGGCGTCGCCCAGCTTGTCCTGGAAGGTTTTCCGGATTTGCCCGCGCGTCAGGTGCATGGCCGGAAAGACAATATGGTAAGGGGCTTCGTTGCGAAGCTGCACGATGAACTCGCCGAGATCGGATTCGACAACGTTCATGCCCGCTGCCTCCAAGGCCTCGTTGATGTGGATTTCCTCCCCGGTCATGGCCTTGGACTTCACCACGCAACGGGCCTGTTTATCGCGGCAAATGCCAACGATAATTTGCCGCGCCTCTTCGGCGTCGCCGGCCCAGTGAACTTTGGCGCCGCGGGATTCCAGATTGCTGGAGAATTGTTCCAGCAGGCTGTCGAGATGGTTGAGCGCGTCCCATTTGATGCCGGAGGCAAGGAGCCGCGCCTGCTCCCAATTCTGGAAAAGCGCCCGGTTTTGGTCGCGCTTGGGCTCGTATTGGCCCATGGCCGTCTGAATCAGCGCCCGATGATTCAGATCCGCTGTGACGCGCCGGGCGGCAGTTTTGAACTCGGCGGCCTGCGTGCTCATGATTGGGCGAGGATTTCGGCCAGGTGCATGGTTTTAAGCTTCCGGCCTTGCCGGTCGATAAGTCCCTGGATATGCATCAGGCAGCTTGAATCCGAGGAGACGATGTATTCGGCGCCCGTCTCGAGCGCCAGGTCGCACTTCACCTCGCCCATGGCGGAGGAGATCATAGGAAACTTGGCCGAGAAGGTCCCGCCAAACCCGCAGCAGACGGTCTGTTTCATCTCCACCAGTTCCAGCCCTTTAACGCTGGCCATGAGCTTGCGTGGAGCGTCTTGAATCTTCATTTCGCGCAAGCTGTGGCAGCCGTCGTGATACGTGACTTTATGGGAGAAACGGGCCCCAAGCTCGGTCACCCCCAGCAGGTCCACGAGGAACTGAGAGAATTCATAGCATTTGGATGACACTTTCCGCGCCAGGGCCTCGTAAGGGGAACCCTTGAACAGCTCCGGATAAAAGACGCTGATCATCGCCCCGCACGAGCCAGACGCAATCACCACGGCCTCCGCATCCTTGATTTGTTCCATCAGCTTTATGGCGGGCGGCCGGCTGGCCTCCCAATAGCCGGCATTAAAAGCGGGCTGGCCGCAGCAAGCCGGCTCCTCGATGCAACTGACCTTATGCCCCAGCTTCTCAAGGATGCGCACCATGGCGATCCCTACCTGCGGGTAGCACAGATCGATAAAACAGGGAATGAAAAGTGTAACCGTCATTCGCGACTGGGCTCTCCGTCGGCCCGGCTCGATCCGATTCCGGTCGGCGCGACAACGACTTCGATGCCGCGGGCCCGAAGAGCGGCGACCAAATCCGCGGGCGCCTCGGCGTTGGTCACAATGACATCGATAGCTTCAAGATCGCAGAGCGGCATCAAGGACTGGCGGCCTAGCTTCGTATGATCGATGCAAAAGATGACCTTTTGCGCCGCCCGAATCATTGCGCGCTGGATCTCGATCAACAGCCCGTGTGAATTGGTGACCCCTTCCAGCGTGAGCCCGCCTGCGCTCATAATGGCCGCATCCACATGCATCTTCGAAAAGCCTTCGACAGCCAATGGCCCCACCATCACGCCTAGCCGCGGATAGATCACTCCCCCCGTTACAATGACTTCCAGCTTCTGCGAGGAGGCGAACAAATTGGCCACCGGAAGGGAGTTGGTGATCACCTGTGACGCCTTGTTTTCCAGGTAGCGCGCCGCGTGATAGGCCGTCGTGCCGGCATCGATGATGACGCTCTGTTTCGGGGGAATGAGTTCCGCGCATAAGCGGCCAATCGCCTCTTTTTCGGCCAATTGATGCGTATCACGCGCCGAAAAAGCAAATTCATCAGACTTGGGCGCCAACAAACGGGCCCCACCGTGGGTGCGGCGCACGTTGCCGAGTGCCTCTAAGGCGGTGACGTCTCGCCGGACAGTGGACACCGAGGTATTTAGTTGGGTGGCCAATTCTTCCAATCCGGCAAACTCGACCTTCTGAAGATATTCCCAAATGCGGTGTTGTCGTTCTTCCGGCTGCATTTGACGCGAGTTTGATAGAATGTGAAAGATAATGCAACGTTTTTGTTGACAACATTCCACTTTTTATCACAATGGCACCATTATGGCTGTGAATGCTACCATGATGCCTCATCGGGCAACAGTCGAACACCTCGTCCGCCAAGCGGTTTACCGGCGGCTGGGAAAGCCTTTGCCCAGAGTGGCCGCAGGACAGAATCCGCTCGTCGTTAACGTTAGCGCCCGCCACTGCCACCTCACCCAGGATGGCGTGGAGGCCCTTTTCGGCAAAGGTTATCAGCTTCAGGTTCATAAATGGCTCTACCAGGATGGGCAATTTGCGGCCAAGGAAACCCTCACGTTAATCGGACCTCGCAGCCGCGTAATCTCCAATCTCCGCATCCTGGGTCCATGCCGCGACATTAACCAGGTGGAGCTTTCCTATACCGACGGCTTCGCCCTGGGATTCGATCTCCCGCTGCGGATTTCAGGTGATATCAACGCGACCTCCGGCTGCATGTTGATGGGGCCGGCCGGTTTCCTTGAAATGCCCCAGGGCGTGATTCGCGCCAGGCGTCACGTGCACATGTCTCCGCAGGACGCGACTGATTACGGCGTCAAAGCCGGGGACCAAATGAGGCTCAAGATCGGAGGCCCCTGCGGAATCATTCTCGACAATGTGCAAGTCCGAGTCGACACAACGGTCAAGCTGGAAGTGCACATCGACACGGATGAGGGCAATGCCTGCAACCTCCAGCCGGACACCTTGTGCGAGCTTGTCCCGTAATCCATCCCTTATGTTCTATTCCCCACCCAAACTTAATTCATAACAACAATGAGCGAATCCTTAGGAATGATTGAAACAAAAGGCTACGTCGCCAGCGTGGAAGCGAGCGACGCCATGGTCAAAGCCGCAAGCGTGGTTCTCATCAAAACGGTCTCCATCGGCGGCGGATTGATAACCGTCCTGTGCAAAGGCGACGTCGGAAGCGTCAAAGCCGCCGTCGATGCCGGCAGCAAAGCCGCATCGAAAGTGGGAGAGCTCGTCAGCTCCCACGTGCTGGCCCGTCCACATGAAGAGCTGATGAAGTCCTTCTTTGGCGAATCCACGAATGCCAAAACCAAGTAAGACGCGATCTCGCGCCAAACAACACTTAACCCGCAATTCAATTATGGCACAACAAGCATTGGGTATGATCGAATGCAAGGGCCTGTGCGCCCTGATGGAGGGCTGCGATGCCGCCCTGAAAGCCGCAAATGTCACCATGGTCGGCTGGGAGAAAATCGGCAGCGGCTATGTGACTGCGTTCTTCCGCGGCGATGTCGCGGCGGTCAAAGCAGCCACCGATGCCGGGGCTGCCGCCGCCTCCCAAATCGGGCAGGTCGTCAGCGTCCAGGTCATCCCCCGCCCCAATGATGGGCTGGCAATCCTGGGCAAGTGGCTTCAATAAGCTCGGCGTGGGGCTGTGAAAATCCTCGTCGCCAACATCGGCTCGACTTCGTTGAAGTGGCGCCTGTTCGAGTTCTCGAACGGGAGCGAACGCCTCTTGCACAAGGGCGGCGTCGAGCGGGTGAAGGATTACGTGGAGGCGATTGACGCCTGCCTGGCGCAGCTAAGGGACGCCGGCCACATCCGCAGCGAAACGGACCTGGCGGCGATTGGATTCAAGACGGTGATGGCGCAGGATGTGACCGGGTGCGTGTTTCTGGATGAGCCGGTCATCCGCGCCATGGAGGCATGCAACGAGGTCGCCCCGGCGCACAACCCGCCTTACATCAAGGGCATTCGGGTCTTTGCCAAGCGCATGCCTGGGGTTCCGTTGGCGGCTCTTTTCGAGACGGCCTTCTACCAGTGGATGCCCGAAGCGGCCACGCGTTATGCGATCCCGGAGGCCTGGCATAAGCTGGGCGTCCGGCGCTGGGGTTTTCATGGAGCCAGCCATAAATTCATCGCCGAGCGGTCCGCCGAACTGCTCGGACGCGAAGACGTGGCCGATCGCGCCCGGCATCTTTACGCGCAGCACACGACCGACCCGGTCCGCGGCCCCGCCCTGCGGGTCATTTCATGCCACCTCGGCGGCAGTTCCTCGGTAACGGGCATTCTGAATGGCGCGGCCATCGGCAGCAGCATGGGATTCAGCCCCCAATCCGGGTTGCCGCAGAATAATCGCGTTGGCGATCTGGATCCCTTTGCCCTCCTTTTCGTTCGCCGGGCGACCGGGCTCACCCTGGAGGAGATACAAGCCCTCCTGTGCCAGGAGTCCGGGCTCAAAGCATTGTCGGGCGGCGACAATGATATCCGCGATATCGAGGCGCAGGCCCGCGCCGGCAAGCCTCAAGCCCAATTGGCACTTGCGGTGTTGGCGCATCAGACTCGCCATTGGATCGGCTCGTTCCTGGCTCAGCTCAACGGAGCCGATATGCTCGCTTTCACAGCGGGCATCGGGGAAAACAGCGCGGACTTCAGGGAGGCTGTTTGCGCTAATCTCGATCATCTGGGCATTGCCCTGGACCCCCGGCTAAATGCCTCCGCGAAAGCCACCGAGGCGATTATCAGCGCCCCCCAGTCCCCAGTCAAAGTGGCCATTATTCCGACCAACGAGGAATTGATGGTCGCCCGGGAAACCAAACGACTTTTGGAACAGACTTCTACGCAACCACTTAGCTCAATCAAAAACGTAATATGACTCATCAAGCAATCGGTATGATCGAAACCCGCGGCCTGGTCGCTCTCGTGGAGGGCACCGACGCGATGCTCAAGGCCGCCAATGTCGAACTTGCCGGCCCGGCGATCCAGGCAGGCAACGCCCTGGTCACCGCCGTAGTTGTGGGAGACGTCGCGGCGGTCAAAGCCGCAACCGACGCCGCCGCCCAGGCCATCAAGGCCATCAAAGGCGAGCTGGTCAGCGTGCATGTGATCGCCCGTCCGCACGCGGATGTCGAAACGGTGTTGCCCAGGAAGCCGGCGGGCAAGTAAGGACGAATCGGGGCGGGTGGCTGCGTATTGCCAAACGCCGCCATTCCCATGTGGCGACCCAGCCCACCCCGCGCGCTTAACCTCTTTCATTAAACTTATGTTTCTGGCCCGAGTTGAAGGTGCGGTGGTTTCGACCAAGAAGGACGCGGCCCTGACCGGCCGCAAGCTCCTCGTGCTCCGTCCGCAATTGGTCGATGAAAAGGACCCGTCGAAATTCCGTCCCGGGGTCAATACGATCGTCGCGGTGGATAGCGTCGGCGCCGGCATTGGCGAGATGGTGCTGTTCTGCCAGGGCAGCTCCGCACGGCTGGCGCCCAGCTTGAAGGAAGCCCCTATCGACGCGGTCATTATCGGCATTGTCGATACGGTCGATATCCTCGGCAAACAGATTTACCAGGCGAAATAGCGGGCTGAGTTTTCTCTCATGAACGCGTTAAACGAATCTCTCATTCGCGATATTGTCGAGGAAGTCCTCGGCCGGTTGGACCAGTTGCCCAGGCCGCAAGGATCCATCGGGTCCCCTGCCCTCCCGCAGCCCCGAGTCTCCCATAACGGCGCGGGCGCCGCCGGTTACGGCGTCTTCCGGGATGCAAACCAGGCGTGCGCCGCCGCGCAGGAAGGTTTCCACCAATTGAAAGCGGCCGGCGTCGCGGCCAGGGTCAAGGTGGTGGAGATCGTCAAAACGCTGTCGTCGGCCAACGCGGCGGAGTGGGGCAGAATCGAATTGGAAGAAACGCAAATCGGCCGGCTCGATCATAAAATCGAGAAGCTTAAGATCCTGAAGCTGGTCCCCGGGGTGGAATGGCTGCATCCCGACGGGCGCAGCGGCGACCACGGCATCACGCTGGAGGAATATACTCCTTTCGGCGTTATCGCGGCGATTACTCCATCCACGCACTCGATACCTACGCTCAGCGGCAACATTGTCAGCATGGTGGCTGCCGGCAACGCGGTGGTTTTCAACCCTCATCCCTCGGCGGCAAAATGCGCGGCCATGGCGGTTCGCGCCTACAACCAGGCCATCGAGCGGGAGACCGGAATCCGGAACCTGGTCACCATCGTGGCCGAGCCGACGCTCGATTCCTTCAAGGCCATTTGCGGCCACGAAACAGTGCGCCTGCTCTGCGTTACCGGCGGCCCTGGAGTCGTTAAGGCGGCCATGCAAACCGGCAAGCGGGCGATTTGCGCGGGGCCGGGCAACCCGCCTGTGCTGGTGGACCAGGCGGCGTGCATGCAGCGGGCGGCCAAGGCCATTGTCCAAGGCGCGGCTTTCGACAACAACCTGCTCTGCATCGGTGAAAAGGAAGTTTTTGTGCTCGATCGCGTCGCGGATGAGTTGATGGCACAAATGGAAAAGCATGGAGCGGTCCGCCTCAACGCCGCGCAGGTGGAACGGTTGACGCATGAGGCCTTCAGCGTTTCCCAAGGCCAGGGAGGCGGCTGCTCCGCGCCTGTAGTCAACAAGTCCCTGATCGGCAAAGACGCTCCGGTGCTCGCCCGAGCCGCCGGCGCTACCGTGCCGGAGAACACCCAGTTGCTTTTCGCTGAGACGGTCAGAGATCATCTGTTCGTCCAGGAAGAGCAGATGATGCCCTTCCTCCCCATTGTGAGGGTCAAGAACGTGGAAGAAGGAATCGAGGCCTCGCTTGCCGCCGAACATAACTACAAGCACACGTCCATCATCCACTCGCACGACGTCAATCACATGACCGCGATGGCGCGGGCGATGGACACGACCATCTTCGTCAAGAACGGCCCGTCCATGGCCGGCTTGGGCCTGGGAGGAGAAGGTTATTTGAGTTACTCGATTGCCACCCCCACCGGCGAAGGCGTGACCAACCCGCGCACCTTCGCGCGGGTGCGCCGCTGCGTGATGGTGGACAACCTGCGAATTTACTGATTATGGTCCTGGCCCGAGTTGAAGGCAACGTGGTCGCCACTCGCAAGCATGCAAGCTTGGAGGGGTGGCCCATGCTGATTTGCCAGCCGATTAACCGCGCCGGAGATCCGGAAGGCCCTCCTCAGATCGCCCTGGATTCGTACGGCGCCGGGCTTCATCAACGCGTGCTCATTTCTTCGGACGGCCTGGCGGCCCGCAAATTGGTGGGCGACAATAAAAGTCCGGCGCGATGGACCGTCATAGGCATCGTGGACGAAAACTCTCCGGAATCCGCGGGGAAAAACGAGGCCGGGAGATCGCGATCGTCATGAGAATGGGCAAAGTCATCGGGCGCGTCACCCTCAGCGTCAGCGTGCCATCGCTTGCCGGAGCGCGCTGGCTCGTCATCTCGCCTTACACGCGGGAGCATTTTCCCAAAGCCGCTGAGCCCCCCGCTGGGCTCAGCAAAGATCCCAGCCTGGTTGTCTATGATGACCTGGGGGGCGGCGTCGGAGAAACCATCAGCTATGAAGAAGGCCGCGAGGCGGCCTGTCCTTTCGAAGTTCCAACGCCTATCGACGCTATTAATGTGGCGCTGATCGATCAGATTCTTTACGAGCCATTTTGCAAATGAAACAAGTCATCAGTGTTCGAGATTTACAGGAAATGTTGCGTCATGGGCAGAACATTCGGGTTCTGCCGGAAGACGCCCTGCTCACACCCTCGGCGCGCGACTTCCTGCGTGACTACGAGACCAACGGGCGCTCCCAACCCTTGCCGGTGGCCCCAACTCCCCGCGCCGCCGAGGCCGCGCCGGCATCAGCGCCAACCGGCGCCCTTAAGAATCACGGAGTGACTTCTCGCAGTCCCAGGGGCCAGATCGAGGCGTTCTTCAATTCGCCTGAGATCGCGGCCATCAAGGATCGGATTTGCGAAATCGGGCGGCGGATGTGGCAGCGCGCCTACGTGGATGGCAACGGCGGCAATATCGCCGTACGGGTGGGCGAAGATCTGGTTGTCTGCACCCCCACCCTTATTTCCAAGGGCTTTATGCAACCTGCGGATCTCTGCCTGGTGGATCTGGAAGGCAACCAGCTTTGCGGCGACAAAGCGCGCACCAGTGAAATCCTGATGCATTTGCAGATCATGAAGCGCCAGCCGCGCGCGATCGCCACCGCCCATTGTCATCCGCCCTACAGCACCGGCTTTGCCGTCGCCGGCGTGCAGCCTCCGACCCGAATGATTCCCGAGTTCGAAGTATTCGTCTCCGTGGCGATTGCGCCTTATCGTACCCCCGGCACACCGGAGATGGGCCAGCTCGTCGCCGACCTTGTGGACCAGCACAACACCATCCTGATGGCCAACCACGGCGTCGTAAGCTGGAGCCACGTCGGCGTGGAAGATGCCTACTGGAAAATGGAAATCATCGAAGCCTATTGCCGCACCGTGCTGGTGGCGTCGCAATTAGGAACGCCCGCCAAGACGATGACCCCCGCCCAGTTGCAGGACCTCTTGAAGATCAAACAGAACCTGGGCATCCCCGACCCCCGCTTCGGGCTCAAGGAATGCGAGCTAGGCGACAACGACGCCTGGCATCCCGGAGTAACCTGCACGGTCCCTCGCGAGCCATCCGACACCGACGCCCCGCTCGACCCTCAAGCCGAAGCCATCGTCAAAGCCATCACCGAGCGAATCCTCTCAGGAAACGCCTGAAAGACTCCTCAGAACTCCGTAGACGAAGTTTTTTGAGGCCGTCCTCTCTTCTTTTTCCATCCGGTTTGGCGCGCAGAAGCCGGGCGCGCCAAACCGGATGGAAAAAGAGAGGGCATTATTCTTGGGCGCCAAACCTGGGGCGGCGGCCTTCGGCCTTACCCCAGGCTAAACATATTTCGGCCCTTCAGGCCTCTGGTTTCAGGCTCGCTACGCTCGCAGGCAGGCGGGGTCTCTCGCAGGATGGCGCTCAGGGAAAAAGGAGCCTCTGCTCAGTACTCCGCGAACGAAATCTCTTGGCGCTTGCGCGCCGGCAAGAGAGGAGTTATCAGGATAACTTGATTTACGGAGCACTCAGTCTGCCGGCAATAGACCGGCCGCCGCCCAATCCCAAAGGGATTGCGTCACTCAGCCCAGGGTTGCGAGGAACGAGCTACCCTGGGTTGCCGAGGCAGAAGCCCCGAACCCTGAAGCGGTTCCACCACCCCCCAGCCCCACATCTCAACTCAAGGAAACGATTTTCAACCACCCCGAGTTCACCGCCTTCGGAAGTTGTGACTCGAGAGTTGAGGCCTGGAACGGGATCGGGTATTCTTTAGGCATGAGCACGGTGTCAGAAATTGAAGCGGCCATGGCCAAGCTGCCGCGGCAGGAACTCTGGCGGCTGAAAGAAACCTTGGACCGCCGGTGTGCGGCCGAGTGGGATGCGCAGATTGAAGAAGACGCCCGGTCCGGCGGCCCGCTGGACCGCCAGGCCCAGCAGGCCATAGCGGACTTCAATACCGGGCGCTGCCAGCCCTTGCCGTGAAGAGTTTCGCGACGGCGGCGTTCTGGCGGCATTATCGAGCCTTGCCCGTGGCACTCCGCCACCTCGCCCTGAAGAACTACCGGCTCTGGAAAGAAAACCCCCGCCACCCCAGCCTCCATTTCAAGAAGGTTGGAGCCGGGATTCGGGACAGGGAAGAATGGGGCACAGGCGCACCCCCCTTCTGGACCCGGGACAGTGGGACAAACCAATAATGACGGGCGTTTTGTGAGGTCGGACCCGGGACATGTCCCGGGACAAAGGCGGGACAGCCGCGAATGCGCTGGGGAATTGCTTTAACCGCTAATGCACGCTAATTGACGCTAATCCCGATCCTGCCGGCGTGTGGGCGACGACGCCACTTTAGGGGGGGCCCGCCTTCGCGCTGATGCTCCCGCCTTCGCGCTGATGCTTCGGCGCGGCAAGTCGGCGCGGCAAGCAATGTCAATCCGCCTTCGCCAAGGGCTTCGGTGCGACAAGCCAGGAATTACACCGAATTGTTACAATTTGATGAATCGGCTTTTGCAAGTGGTTGAGGGGAAACGGGATATCGAAAAGTGAATCAAAAAACGGTGTAGAAACGGAGTAGAAACCGTGTACTTTTGCGGTGACAATGGGTTCATGCGTGACCCGCCTCCGCGGGGCTTCGGCGCGGCAAGTGCGTGATGCGCGAAAGGCGCGAAAGGACTTTGATCGCGGATAGCTCCGAAAGCGTTGGCGGGCCGCCAGGAACGGTCTTGCGTTCCAGGGCACATGGCTGGCGGGCGTTCATGGTGCGCGAAAATTTTTTGATTACCGTAGGTTACCGTAGCTTACCGTAGGTGACTATTGGTGACCGGCCGGTTACCGAAACTGAGCGTGATGGGAGCCTGGCGGCGAGACTGTAGAAGCAAAGTCAACTTCCGGGTAGTGCCGGCGGTTGCCCGCCGGCACCCCCACAGTCCCGTACGAGCGGATTTCCCGCATACGGTTCTTCAGGTCACGGTTTCGCTGCATAGACGGAGTGCACGACACGTGCTTCGGGCAGGTAGAAGAATGCCAGCAGTCGGTTCATCCGCGTCCACGGCATCCCTTGCGGGTCGCCCCGGCGCGCCAGCCACTGGCGCCATATCCGAATCACTTTCCACCGGTACCGCTTGAGAGCGTCGGCGTTGCCCGTAATGCCGAAATACCCAAAGTGACCTTTGAGCTTCCGGCCCAGGGCTGCCACTTGCTCCCGGAGCGGCTCGTGCAGGTTCTCCCGACACCATTGGTTCATGGCCTTGAGGCTGCGTGTCATCCGCTTGCGCGAGGTCCGCCGCCGTATCACCCACGCGCCTTTCCGGCTCTGGCCCCAGTAATGGGTAAAGCCTAGAAAGTCGAAGGTCTCCGGCTTTGGCCCTCCGGCCGCAGGCGGCTGCGTCTCGCGTGCCGGACACCCAAAGGGCACCAGTCGCGTCTTGGCCTCGTGCAGGCGTAAGCCATACTTCTCGAACCGCCGGAAGAGAACCCGATACACCTTCTCCGCGTCCTCTTGAGTCTCGAAGCCGAGGATAAAGTCGTCGGCATACCGCACCAGAAGGGTCCGCCCTTTCATGCGCGGCCTGACGCTCTCCACATACCAGCAGTCCAATACATAGTGCAGGTAGATATTCGCCAGTAACGGCGAAATCACCCCGCCCTGCGGCGTGCCGTCCTCGGGGTAGCCAATCTGCCCCGCTTCCAGCACTCCCGCATGCAGCCATTTGCCAATGAGTCGGCGTATCACTCCATCGCGCACCCGTAGGTCGAGCAACGCTCCCAAGTGGGCGTGCTTGAGCGTATCGAAATACTTCCGCACGTCCACGTCGAGTATCCACTGTATCCGGTGCGTCATGCACTGGTTCCAGATGCAGGCCAGGGCCTCATGGGCCGAGCGGCCAGGCCGAAACCCGTACGAGTAGCTCTTGAAGTCTTGCTCGTAGATGGGTTCCAGCATCATGACCACCGCCCGTTGCAGCACCTTGTCCTCGATGGTGGGTATCCCGATAGGCCGAGTCTCCTTGCCGTCGCCCTTGGGGATATGCACCCGCTTAACCGGCGGCGCGACATAGCTCCCTTCTTTGACTGTAACGTTGCGCGCTTTTCCGTGGGCTGGTTCTCAAATTGAGTCGTGGTGGAAGCTCCGTGGTTTGCGGGCTGGTTCGTAGGTTTGGCCTGGGGCTGATGGTGGCCATGGCTAACGGAGGG
>Ga0181517_10000861_pt1 | contig 37491 bp, 29 predicted proteins | sample PEATcosm2014_Bin_31_FD_119748 | JGI IMG/M metagenome (GOLD analysis project Ga0181517, IMG submission 119748) | Peatland microbial communities from MTU Mesocosm Facility, Houghton, MI, USA - PEATcosm2014_Bin01_30_metaG | ecosystem: Environmental > Terrestrial > Soil > Wetlands > Peat | place... | reverse complement strand
CGGTCACCCCGGCGGAGGCGGCCGGGCTGGCGGAGGCGGTCACCCCGGCGGAGGCGGCCGGGCCGGCGGAGACAGCCGAGGCGGAAATGGCGGCCATGCCCGTGGCGAACAGGACAGCCCCGAAACTGCGCACGGCCCGGCGCGACTTGCTCCCGGGCCACCAGCCCCGGTGATGAGCGGCCTCCGCGCTGAGCGCCGGCCCGGCAACATTCGACTTCATTAGTGTGCGCCTTTTGTGATCACTGGAATACCGCCGGCCCACGTTACGTAGGGCGACCAAAGGGCCCGGCCGGGGCCGGGAGCCACCGCTCAGGTCAGGCGGACCCGGGGGTCGAGCAGGGCGTAGACGGCGTCGACAACGATGTTGGCGGTGACGACGAAAGCCGAGGCCAGCAGGACCAGGGCGATGATCACGGGGAGGTCCTGGCGACTGATGGAGTTGTAGATCTCCTGGCCCAGTCCCGGTAGCCCGTAAACAGTTTCGGTAACAATGACGCCTCCGAGTAGGGTGCCCAGGTCGATACCGAACTGGGTCGTGACGGGGGTTATGGCGGCCCTCAGGGCATGGCGGTAGACGACACGGCGTTCGGAGAGGCCCTTGGCGCGGGCCGTGCGCACGTAGTCCTCGCCCAACACGTCGAGCATGGAGCCACGGGTGAGCCTGGCGTAGACGGCCCCGGTCACCAGGGCCAGGGTGAACCAGGGCAGGATCATGTGCTGGAACCACCCGCCCACGCTCTGGGTGAGCCCGACGTAACCCGAGCCCGGGAAGAAGTCGAACCCGAGCAGGTGCAGCCGGAAGAACAGCAACAGCAAGAACAGTTCACCCAGGAGGAACGTCGGCATCGAGTAGAAGAACAGCGCCAGCCCGGTAACGGTACGGTCGGCGATCGAGCGCGGCTTGGTGGCCGCCAGCACACCGGCCAGGACACCGATGACGAGCCAAAGGACGGCGCCCCCGACGGCCAGGGAGGCGGTTACGGGGAGGTCCTCGCCGATGATCGTGCTGACGGGCTCGGAGTTGAAGTACGAGTAGCCGAGGTTCCCTTGCAGCAGGCGCCCCAAGTAACTGAAGTACTGCTGGATGATCGGCTGGTCGAGGCCCAGCCGGATCCTGACGTCGGCCAGCATCTGGGCGGTGGCGTCCTTCCCCGCGATCAGGCGGGCGGGGTCGTGGGGGGTCACGAAGTACAGGATGAAGACCACCGTCGCCACCAACCACATGACGACGGCGCCCAGAAGGACCCGCCGGACAAGGAACCTGGCCACCTGTACCCCTTACTTCTCTTTGGTGAAGATGCGGCTGTAGCGGGGGTCGAAAGCGTCACGTACGCTGTCGCCGAGAAGGTTGAACGCCAGGGTCGTCGCCAGCAGGGCCAGGCCCGGGAACACGACGTACCACCAGGCGACCTCGTAGTAGTTGAGCGCCTCGGAAAGCATGCTGCCCCAGTCCGGGGTCGGCGGGGTGGTGCCGATGCCGAGGAAGGCCAGGGTGGCTTCGAAAACGATCGCCGCCGGCACCAGCAACGTGAAGTACACGATGACCTGCGCGAGCACATTGGGGACGATGTCGACGAACATGATACGGAGCGTGCCGGCCCCGAGCGAGCGGGCGGCCTCGATGTACTCCTTCTCCTTGATGGAGAGCACCTGGCCCCGCACGATGCGGGCCACTGCTCCGAAGGAGAAAAAGGCGATCACGGAAACGTCGAGCAAAATTCCGCCCTGGCCCCCCAGCGCCGTCCACAAAGCGATGGCGAAGACCAGGTAGGGCATAGCCAGCACGACATCGATCAGCCGGGCCAGGGTGGTGTCGACCAGACGCCCCATATAGCCCGCCAGCATGCCCAGGATGGCACCGCCGGTCACGGCCAGGCCGCTGGCCACCACCCCGACGAGCAGCGATATGCGGGCGCCGTAGCAAATGCGGACGAGTATGTCCCGGCCGAGCTCGTCAGCGCCCAGGAGGAAGTGCTTGCTCGGTCCGATCGGGATCCCTTCGGGCGTCAGCCCGGTCAGGTGGAACTGGGTATCGGGCCCATGACCGACGATGGCCGCCACCACCGGGGCGAACACGGCCAGCCCGGCTATTAGCACTATCACGACCGCGGATGCAACGGCCACCCGGTCGTGGCGCAGGCGTTCGAAGGCCAGTTGCCAGGGGCTGCGAGCCTTTATGGCGGAAGCACTGAAGTCGGCGCCCGGGCCCTCGGGTTCGGGCACGTTGTCAACGAGCATCTCGTCGTAGACGCTCATGGGGCCGCCTCGGCCCGGTCGGTCGCCCCGGCGGCCACCGCTGCCGGCGCCGCCGCCGCGACGGAGCCGGCGGCGGGCAGCTGCTCGCCGTCGGCCAGGGGGAAATGGCAGGCGGTGACGTGGTCGGCGGCGTCGGCGAACTTCACTTCGAGCCTGGGCTCCTCGGCCACGCAGAGCGACTGGGCCTTGGGGCAACGGGGGTGGAAGCGGCAGCCGGCGGGCGGGCGGATCGGTGACGGAGGCTCGCCCAGGATGGCGGCGCGTGTGGTGCGGTCGGCCTCGTCCGGGTCGGGAACGGGGATGGCCGACTGCAAGGCCTTGGTGTAGGGATGGCGGGGGCGGGCGTACAGGTCCTCGCGCCCGGCCACCTCCACGAGCTGGCCCAGGTACATCACGGCGACCCGGTTGCTCACGTGGCGCACCACCGACAGGTCGTGGGTGATGAAAACGTAGGTGAGATTGAGCTCGTCCTGGAGGTCGGCCAGGAGGTTGATCACCTGGGCCCGGATCGACACGTCGAGGGCGGACACCGGCTCATCGGCTACGACCAGCTCCGGCCGCAGCGCCAGCGCTCGGGCCACGCCGATGCGCTGGCGCTGCCCGCCTGAGAACTCGGCCGGGAAGCGGTTGTAGTGCTCGGGGTTGAGGCCCACCAGCTCCATCAGCTCCTGGACAGCCCGCTTGCGCTCAGCACCATCGGCCACGTCATGGATGGCAAAAGGGTCGCCGATTATCGACCCGACCCGCCGGCGTGGGTTGAGCGAACCATAGGGGTCCTGGAAGATCATCTGCATCCGCCGGCGGTACGGGCGCAGCTGGCGGGCGCTCAGTTTGGAAATGTCCTCCCCGTCCAGCAGGAGCGTCCCGGCCGTGAGGTCGACCAGCCGCATCATGCAGCGCGCCAAGGTCGACTTCCCACTGCCCGTCTCTCCTACCAGCCCCAGCGTCTCGCCCCGCCCGACATCGAGGGTGATGTCGTCCACGGCGTGAACGACAGCCTCGACCCGCCGGCGCAATCCGCCCGCCCGGACCGGGAAATGCTTGGTGACGCCGTGCAAGCTGAGCACCGTCTCGGGAGCGGGACCGGTCGCCGGCGCCTCCTTCACTGGGCCGCCTCCCCGCCCAGGCCTGCGCTCGATCCCGCCCCGCCGGCCACGTTGAGCGACAGAGCGAGGCCACCTCCGGCGGCGCTGGCCCGCTGGCGGGCCTCGACCACGTCCCCGGTGCGGCCGGTCAGCTCCAGGGGCAGCCAGCACGCAGACGCGTGGTCGTCCGAGCCCGGGAGGGGCCGCAGCGGTGGGGGGTCGGTCCTGCACTTGGGCATGGCGAAAGTGCAGCGGGGCCAGAACGCGCACCCCGGTGGCGGGTCGATCAGGCTCGGGGGCTGTCCCCGGACCGGCACCAGCCGCTCACCCTCGTGCCCGCTCTGCGGCAGCGAGTTGAGCAACCCTGATGTGTAGGGATGGTGGGGCCGGTAATAGACGTCACGCCGGCCGGCGGTCTCCATGACCTTCCCGGCGTACATGATCATCACCTGGTCGGCAGTGTCGGCGATGATCCCGAGGTCATGGGTGATCATGATGATGGCCATGCCCAACATGTCCTGGAGGTGCTTGGTCAGTTCGAGGACCTGGGCCTGGACGGTGACGTCCAGCGCCGTCGTCGGCTCGTCGGCTATGAGCAGCGACGGGTCGAGGGCCAGGGCCATGGCGATCATGGCCCGCTGGCGCATGCCGCCGGAAAACTGGTGGGGGTAATCGTCGACGCGTTCGGCGGCGTGAGGTATCCCCACCAGGCTCAGCAGGTCCACCGCCCTCCTGTGGGCCTGCGCCTTGGGGACCCTGTCGTGAGCCCGGACCGCCTCCATGATCTGCCAGCCCACCCGGTAGTACGGGTGCAGGCTGGAAAGCGGGTCCTGGAACACCATGCCGATCTTCTTGCCACGCACCTTTTGCAGCTCGGCCCGGCTCGCCGTCAGCAGGTCCCGGCCTTCGAACAATGCCCGCCCGGAGATGCGGGCACCGCGCGTCAAGCCCACCACCGTCTGGGTGGCGACGCTCTTTCCCGAACCGGACTCGCCGACGATGCCGAGCGTCTTGCCGCGCTCGACGGCGAAGCTCACGCCTCTGACGGCCTGCACCAGCCCATCAGAGGTAGGAAAGGAGACGGTGAGATCCTGTACTTCTAACAACAATTTCGGCTCGTCCTGTCCGCACAAAGGCAGCTCCCGGCACCCTTGGGGGCACCGGGAGCCGCACCTTCCGTCAACTACCAGCGTCTAGGAGCTCAGCCACACATTGGTGAGGTCGTACTCCTCCGAGACGTACCAGAACTCGGCGTTCTGCACCCGCGACGAGTGGTACACGGATGTCTTCTGCGCCCCGATGGGCACGATGGCGGCGAGGCTCATGACCTCTCGGTTGGCGTCCTGCCAGTAGGTGGCCGCCTGGGCCTGGGTGGGAGCGGCCAGAGCCTCGCTGATGTAGTTATTGACGATCTTGCTGTTGAAGTCGCCGTAGTCGTTCGACTCGGGCCCATAAGTCGAGCCGTCGAGAAGCGGGAACAACACGGACCGGCCATTGAGGCCCATCCAGTCGGGGATCCAGCCGGCCTCGACAATGTCCCAGGCACCGCTTTTGCCCGCAGCCGGGTTTTCCAGGTACTTGGTGTAAAAGGCGTTCGGCGGTGTCACCGGGACCAGTTGCACGTTGAAACCGCCCGCTTCCAGCGACGCCTGGTCGTTTTGGGCGATCTGGGGGTGCACGGTGTTGGTGCGGTACACGAGCTTGAGGGTGATCTGGCCCGGCTTGTAGCCGGCTTCGGCCAGGAGCTGCTTCGACTTGGCCGCGTTACCCTGCCCGTTGGCAGTGGGGTAAGGGTCATATCCCGGGATGTAGCCGATGCTGCCCGGAGGTATGGCTTGGTTGGTTATCCCGGAGATGACCGAGCCGCCGTAAACCTGGGAGTCGGCGTACTTGTTGACGGCGTACTCCAGAGCCTGGCGCACCAGGAGCTTCTTGAGCGCACCGTGGTTGTTGGGGCTCTGCAGGTTTATCGACAGGTACGGGTTCATGACGATGTAGTTGTTGCCGTCCGGGCCGATGGTCAGGTCCGGGTCGTGGGAGGCGACCATACCGGCCAGCTGCACCGTGGGCACGTTCTGGTCCCAGAACATGTCCTCCGTCCCGGCCTGGATTTCCTGCAGGGCGGCCGTGTTGGTGGCCACACCCTCGGTGATATCGATCTGGTCCACGTAGGCCTTGCGGATCGGGTCGGTCGACGCCTTCCAGGCCGGGTCGCGGACCAGGTCGATGGAGCGCGTGGGCACGTACTTGGAAATCGTGTAAGGGCCGTCGGACACGAAGTGCTGGCCCAGCTGGGCGCTGCCGGGCACGTACGCCAGCTCTTCCTGCGGCACCGGGGAGGCGAAGTCCAGCGACAGGATGTCGAGGAAGTCAGCCGCCGGCGAGATCAGGTCGAACTGGAGGGTCAGGTTGTTGACCGCCTTGATGCCGGCGATGTTGTGCGAGCTCATGAAGTCGTCCATGCCGCTCACCGTGGCGCCGCTCTTCTTGGACCCAGTGGCCAGGAAGGCGTTGCAATAGGACTGGAAACCGACGATTGTAGCCTGGTAATACCCGAGCGCTCCCGCCGGCGAGGCCGGGTTGCACAGCCGCTTCATACCGGTGATCTCGTCCTGCGCAGTCACCTGGCGCGGAGGCGAGGTGTCCCACATGGCGCCGGTGCGGATCGTGATCGTGTAGGTCTTGCCCCCGTTGGTGATCACGGGCATGCCCGTGGCCAAGTCGGGGACGGGGTTGACCTGGCCGGCGAAAGTCGGCGCCAGGGGCCAGGTGTACAGCTGGCGGGTGATGGCCCGGAACAGGCCCCAGGTGACGTCGTAGTAGGCGTCCGCCGTGTCCATGAAGTCGACGTCGCCCTGGCCGACCAGACGCAGCGTGCCGCCGTACTTGGGGCTGGAGGCGGCCAGCGCCGGAGCGGCCCCGCCCAGGGCCGTCAGCGAGGTGGCGGCCATACCGGCGGCGACGAGGACGGCCCCGAAGCCCTGCACCTTCCGCCGCGACCTGGTCCCAAGCCAGCGGCCTGCTCCATTGACGGACTCTGTGCTGGGCGCCGGCCCCGCAAGTTTGGACTTCATACGTGTGTGCCTTTCGTGAGCGGCTGACGTGCCACTAGGGCAAGGTCCGTGAGTGCAGCGCGGCGGCGGCATCCCGCTAATGCCAACGCTTACTGGAGACGGATCGCAAGGATCATCGTGGTAAAAGCGAACGCAATGGCTGTGAAGACCGTAAAACGGTCCAGGTTGCGCTCGACGACACTAGAAGACGCCGCCGCCGAGCCCAGGCCGCCCCCGAACATCTCTGAAAGGCCCCCACCTTTCCCGCTGTGAAGCAGAATAGAGATGATCAACATCACGCACAGCACGATATGCACTGCGATCACCACCCACGTGATCACCACCTAGCCGGCACCTCCTCCTGTTGAATTTGTGATTTACCTCGGGCGCCGGCCCACATGCGGACCGGATGGCATGCAAACCTAGCAGCCACGGTGCCCTTACACAGGGCGCCTGCCGGCCGTCGCCCCTGGCCTAGGCGCCGGTACGGCCCAAGCGGACGATCTGAGCGAACTTCTCGGCGTCAAGGCTCGCCCCACCCACCAGGGCGCCGTCGATGTCCGACTGGGCCATGAGCTCGGCGATGTTGGCCGGCGTGACCGAACCCCCGTACTGCACCCTGACCTTGTCCGCCACGTCGGCGCGGTAATGACTGGCCAGCCAGGAACGGACGGCCTTACATACCGACTGGGCGTCGTCGGGGCTGGCCGTACGGCCCGTGCCGATGGCCCAGATGGGCTCATAAGCGACGACGATGCCCTCCGCCGCCTGGGCGGGGACGCCGTCGAAGGCGGCCTCCAGCTGTCCGACGACCTTGTCCTCTATGTACCCGGCCTCGCGTTCGGCCAGCGTCTCGCCCACGCACAGGATGGGGACCATCTCGTGGCGGAGCACGGCCAGGAGCTTCTGGTTGACAAAGGCGTCGGTGTCGCCGAAGTGCTCACGGCGCTCAGAGTGGCCGACGATGACGTAGCGGACGTTGAGCTTGGCCAGCATGGGTGGGCTGACCTCGCCCGTGAAGGCACCCGAATCGGCCGGGTGGACGTCCTGCGCCCCCAGGGCGATCGGGATGCCGTCGGCGTCGAGCATCGTCTGGACCGAACGCAGGGCGGTGAAGCTGGGGTGGACCGAAACGTCGGCGCGGTCGTAGTCGGCCGGCAGCAGGGTGTAGGCCAGCTTCTGGACCACGGCGATGGCGTCCAGGTGGGTGTAGTTCATCTTCCAGTTGCCGCTGATCAGCGGCTTGCGGGTGGTCATTATCGCTCCTCAGGCCCTGGCCCGGTCGGCCGCTTGGCGCAGCGCCGCCAGGCCGGGGAGGTCGCCCTTCTCGATGAACTCGAGCGACGCCCCCCCACCGGTGGATAGGTGGTCGACCTGGTCGTCCAGGCCGAACTGCTTGAGAGCGCTGGCACTGTCGCCCCCGCCGACCACGGTGAAACCTTTGGCCGAAGCCACGGCCTCGGCCACGGCCTTGGTCCCGGCCGCGAAGCGGGGGTCCTCGAACACGCCCATGGGCCCGTTCCAGAACACGGTGGCCGCCGAGGCGATCTCGTCGGCGAAGGCGGCGGCCGTGCCCGGGCCTATGTCCAGGCCCGTCCAGCCGTCAGGTACGTCCGGGCCGAGCTGGCGCACTTCGCCGTCCGGCTCCTTGCCGGCGCCGAAGGTCCCCCCCGGGGACAGGGCGACTATGTCGGTGGGCAGCAGGATGCGCTTGCCACTGGCGGCGACCGACGCCAGCAGGCGCTGGCACGTGCCCACCTGGCTCTCCTCCAGCATGGAGGCACCGGTGGTATGGCCCTGGGCGGCGAGGAACGTGAAGCACATGCCCCCTCCAACGAGGAGGGCGTCGACCTTTTCGAGCAGGGCTTCGATCACGCCGAGCTTGTCGGAGACCTTGGCCCCCCCGAGCACGGCGATGAAGGGCCGCTCGGGGTTGGCCAGTAGACCGTCCAGCACCGCCACCTCGCGGGCCAGGACGCGCCCGGCCGCCGAGGGCAGGAAGGCGGGTGGACCGACGATAGAGGCGTGCGCCCGGTGCGCGGCGCCGAACGCGTCGTCCACGTACAGGTCCTCATTTTCGACCAGGGAGGCGACCAGAGCTGGGTCATTGCCCTCCTCGCCGGCGTCATAGCGCAGGTTTTCGAGCAGCTCGACGCGGCTAGTGTCAGCGCCCCTGGCCGCCAGCAGCTCGTAAAGGTGCTGGCGCACAGGGGCGATCGTGTACCTGGGGTCCGGCTTGCCCTTGGGGCGGCCCAAGTGACTGCACACGGTCAACTTCTCGGCCCCCTGGTCGAGCAACCAGGTCAGGGTGTCGAGCGGCAGCCGGATGCGCAGGTCGTCGGTGATCACGCCCCCGCTGATCGGGACGTTGAAATCGCAGCGCACGAGGACGCGCTTGCCCGAGACGGGGCCAAGGTCTTCAAGTTGGGGAAGGTCCATGGACCTAGGCGCGACCAGTGATCAGCGTGAGGTCGACGAGGCGGTTGGAGTAGCCCCACTCGTTGTCGTACCAGCCGAACACCTTGATCATCGACCCGTTGACCATGGTCAACTTGGAGTCGAAGGTGCAGCTGGCCGGGGAGCCGACGATATCGGAGCTGACGATGGGGTCCTCGGTGTAGACAAGCACCTTGGCCAGCTTGCCAGTGCTGGCGGCGGCCTTGAAGGCGTCGTTGACCTCGGCCACGGTGACCTCGCGGGCCAGGATGCCGGTGAAGTCGGTGATGGAACCGTCCTGTACGGGCACCCGCAACCCGGTCCCGTCGAGGCGGCCCTTCATGTTGGCCAGTACCAGGCTGGTGGCACGGGCGGCACCGGTGCTCGAGGGCACGATGTTATTGGCGGCGGCCCGGGCCCGGCGCAGGTCCTTGTGCACCAGGTCGAGCAGGTTTTGGTCGTTGGTGTAGGCGTGGACGGTGGTCATGAGGCCCTTTTCGACCCCGAAGGCGTCGTCCAGGACCTTGATCATGGGCACGAAGCAGTTCGTGGTGCAGCTGGCGTTCGACATCACAAAGTGCTTGGCGGGGTCAAAAGTGTCGTCGTTGACGCCCACCACGAAGGTGGCGTCGACGTTGGTCCCGGGGGCAGAGATGAGCACCCGCTTGGCTCCCGCCTCGATGTGGGCACGGGCCTTGTCGCCATCGGTGAAGTGGCCGGTGGACTCGATGACCACGTCGACCCCGAGCTCTCCCCAGGGCAGCGCCTTGGGGTCCCTCTCCGAGAAAACCTTGAAACTGTGAGAGCCGACCGCGATCGTGTCCTCGGAAACCTTGACTTCCTGCTTCAGGACACCAAAAGTCGAGTCGTACTTGAGCAAGTGGGCGTTGCTGGCCGGCGGGGCCAGGTCATTGGCCGCCACGACCTCGACGTCTGCGCCCTGCTCCAGCACGGCACGAAGGTAATTACGCCCGATACGCCCGAACCCGTTGATCCCAACCCTGACAGCCATGATTTCTCTCCTCAGTCGTCGTCCTGCGCAATCCTAGGTGAACCCGCTCAACGGGCAGTCAAGTACCTGGTCACGCGTCATGCGGGTCTTTAGTCCCAACTTCGGCACGGCCGAAGCTCCCCGAGTGACCAGCGGGCTAGGAGCCGGCCAAGCGCTCGAGCACCGGCGCCAGCCGGCGCGGGTCGTGCGAATGGCCGTCGGCCGCCAGCAATGTGGCCGTCGCCACCTGCACCGCAGCGCCCGCCCGGGCGGTGCGGGCCGCGGCCGTCGACAGGCCCCCGACGGGGGCGTCCGGGTCGCAGACCACGGCGTCGACCACCACACCATGGTCGGACAGGGCGGCCAGGTGGTCGTCGGCGTCGAAACCGCCCGTCTCCCCGATCTGGTGACCGACGTTGCAGACATAGACACGCCCTCCCGATCGGGCCGACAGGGCCTGGCGGATGCCGGGGACGGCGCACACGGCCAGGACGCTGGTGAACAGCGAGCCGGGCCCGATGACGACCTGGTCAGCGGCGGCGATGGCCTCCAGCACGGCGTCGGGCACCGGCGGGTTGGGCGGGTCGACCCATACCCGGCGCAGCCGGCCCGGGGCGTGGGCCACTTTCACCTGGCCCACGAGCTGCGTCTCGGTCCCGCCGCCGATCGGGCCGTCCTGCTCGGCGCACAGGACTACGGCCACCGACGTGGCCGGCAGGACCCGGGCCCGGGCGCCGAGAAGCTCGGCCACACGGGCTACGGCGCCGGCAAAGTCCCCGGTCGTCTCGCTGAGGGCGACGAGCACGAGGTTCCCGAGCGAGTGGCCGTCGAGCTCTCCTCCTCGGAACCGGTAGTCGAGAGCCTCGGCCCACGCCTGCTCGTCCGGCCCGGGCGCCGCCAGGGCCAGCAGGCACCGGCGCACGTCCCCCGGGGCGGGGCCGGCCCACGACTTCCTAAGACGCCCGCTGGAGCCCCCGTCGTCGGCCCCCGAGACCACGGCCGTCACTTCGCCGGCGTACTTGGAAACAGCCGACAACGTGATGGCCAGGCCGTGGCCACCGCCGAGGGCGACGACCGACGGGCGGGCCGGGCGCGGCCCGTTCAACGCTCGACGTCCCGGTGAATGGTGCTAGGGGTGAAGCCCATCTCCCGCAGGCGGGAGGCGATCTCCTCGGCCAGCACCACGCTGCGGTGGCGCCCACCCGTGCAACCAATGGCGATGGTCAGGTACGACCGGCCCTCCCGGGTGTAGGCGGGGACGAGGAACTTCAACAGGTGCCCGACCCTTTCCAGGAACTCCTTGGCCGCGGGTTGGCCCAGCACGTAGCGGCGCACCGGTTCGTCCAGGCCCGTAAGAGGCCGCATCGATTCCACCCAATGGGGGTTGGGCAGGAAACGGACGTCGAACACGTTGTCGACGTCGAGGGGGACGCCGTGCTTGTAGCCGAAACTGAGCACCAAGATCTGCATGGCACTGGCGTCGTCGCCGCTGAAGAGGTCCGCCAGCCGCTCACGTAGCTGGTTGACGTTGAGGTCGGTGGTGTCGACGACCACGTCCGCCATCTCCTTCATGGCGTCGAGGCGCCGGCGTTCGTCGACTATCGCCTCCAGGACGCCCTCCTGGCCGAGGGGGTGGCGCCGCCGGGTCCCTTCGAACCGGCGCACCAGCACCTCGTCCGAAGCCTCGAGGAACAGGACCGATACCCGCTCTCCCGAAGCCCGCAATTGCTGGACGGCCGTCTGCAGCTCGCCCAACTGGCCGGCGTGGCGGCCCACCACCAGGGCCAGGCGCTGGGCCTCGGGGCCGCCGGTCGAGACCAGGTCGGCCACCTTGGTGATGAGCGCGGTGGGCAGGTTGTCCATCACGTACCAGCCCAGGTCCTCGAGGGCGGCACCGGCCTGGGAACGCCCCGCTCCTGAGAGCCCGGTGATGACAACGAACTCGGCCATAGCTTTCAGTGTGCCTGTCTCATAGGGCGTCGGGGCGGCGACGCCCCAACTTCTCGGCCCGCAGTACCAGGAGCCGGGGAAAAGCGGCCGCCTCCTCGTACTCGTGGGCCTTTTCCAAAAAGCCCGCCGGCGGGGCCGGCTCCACCATCCCGGTCAGGTAGAGCCCGGCCGCGGCGAGGCCGTTCACGTAAACCGAAAGGGGACGGTGCACAAAGGGGATCCAGACGTTTTTGTCGACCTCTTCGACCCCGTGGTGCTCGACCAGGTAGGGACCGATGCGCCAGTACTGCTCCTCCAGGATGTGGTCGTCCACCCAGCCGCTGCCCGGCGCCTGGAGCAGCGGGTGGTTCAAGAACAGCAGGAAGGTACCTTCGGGGCGCAGCACCCGGCCCACCTCGGCCAGGGCGCCGACCGTGCCCTCGATGTGCTCGAACACCAGGCAGGCGAAGGCGGCATCGAAAGAGGTGTCGGGAAAAGGCAGCGCCCCGGCTGCCGCCCGGGCGTAGTTCACCGGCGCCGCCGGGGCCGCCCGTGGCTGCCTCTGCACCGCGACCCGCAGTTGGGCCGGGGTCGGGTCCACGCCCACCACCTGCTCCACGCCGGGGACGGCGGCGGCGACGCGCGAAAGCTGCCCCTCGCCGCAGCCGATGTCCAGGACGCTCCGGGGCGCGACCTGGCCGAGGTGCTCGGCCAGCAACGGGATTATCTGCTCGGTGTACTCCGGGTCGGCACCGTCGGTGAAACTGCGCTGCCACCAGCCCGAATTGGTCTCCCACAGCTCCTCCGCCTCGGGTGGCAGCGGGTCGGCCGGGTCATGTAAAAGCGTCGGGGCGGCCACGGGCGTCGGCTCGTGCGGACCGCTCATGCCCGCGCCCTTTCGGCGGCATTGGCGGCTACGGCGCGGCGCGCCTCGCTTAGGCCGCTCCCGTCGCCGTGCACCTTCTCCCACACGGCGGCGGCCACAGGGGCGGGCAGCCAGCTGAGAGCCTCGAAGGCTTCCCGGGGGGCCTGGCGGACGGCCTTGATGCCCCCCAGCTCGGCCAGGAGCCGCTTGCGCCGGGCCGGCCCCAGGCCGGGCACGCCGTCGAGCACCGAAGCCGTCATGCGCTTGCCGCGCAGCTGGCGGTGGTAGGAAATTGCGAACCGGTGGGCCTCGTCGCGCACGCGTTGCAGCAGGTAGAGCGCCTCGGAGCCGCGGGGCACCCGGACTGGGTCGGCCAGCCCCGGCAGGTAGACCTCCTCGAACTGCTTGGCCAGCGCGGCCACCGGGATTTCCTCCTCCAGGTTGAGCTCCTGGAGGACCCGCACGGCCACACTGAGCTGGCCCTTGCCCCCATCCACGAGCAGGAGCTGGGGCGGGTACGAAAAATGCCGCTTTCGCTCCGCCAGGGGAAGTTCTTTCTCGGTCAGGTAGGCGGTGAGGCGGCGGGTCAGGACCTCTTCCATGGCCGCATAATCGTCGTTGCCGGCGACGTTGCGGACCTTGAAGCGCCGGTACTCGGCCGGCTTGGGCAGGCCGTCCTCCATGACCACCATGGAGCCCACGTAGTCGGTGCCCTGAAGGTGGCTCATGTCATAACACTCGATGCGCAGGGGCGCCTCGGGCAAATCGAGAGCGTCCTGGAGGGCGTTGAGGGCGCGCGCCCGGGCGTTGTGGTCCGAGTTGCGCTTCAGCCGGTGGCGCACGAGCTCCTCGGCCGCGTTCTTGGCCACCATGTCCAACAGCGCCTTTTTCTCCCCCCGCAGGGGCACGTGCAAGTGGGGCCGGCCCACCCCCGCTGCCCTCGGGTCCACGCTGCGCTCGGGGCGGCGTTCTTCGCGGGCGGCCCACCACTCCCGCAGCGGGACCTCGACGCCCTCGGCGCGGGCGCGGGCTTCAGCCTCGCCCTCGGCCCGCAGGGACCATAGCCACTCTTCCACCACGTCCTGCTCGTCGACCTCGCTCGGCACCAGGACCAGGGGGGGCACACCGTTGACGGCGTCAGAGTAGTGCTGCTCGAGTATGTAGGCCAGCAGCTGGGTCGGCTCGAGGTCCTCCACCTTGTCGACTATGAAGCCCTTGCGCCCCACGACGCGCCCGCGCCGGACGTAAAAGACTTGGACGGCCGCCTCCAGCTCGTCTTCGGCCAGGGCGAAGCAGTCGAAGTCTTCGGGCCGCTCGCTCACCATCTGCTGTTTTTCGACGGCTTTGCGGACCGCGGTGGCCCGGTCCCGCCAGCGCGCCGCCAGTTCGAACTCAAGGTTGGCGGCCGCCTCCCGCATGCGGGCCTCGAGACGCTCCAGGATGGGCGCGGTATCGCCATCGAGGAACATGGCGAACTCGTCGACCAGGCGCGCGTACTGGTCGTGCTCGATATGGCCGGCGCACGGGCCGGCGCAGCGTTCGATGTGGTACATCAAGCAGGGCCGGCCCAGGCGCTGGTGCCGGGAGAACTTGGCGTCGCTGCAACTGCGCACCGGGAACGTGCGCAGCAGCAGGTCCAGCGTCTCGCGGATGGCATAAGCATGGGCGTAGGGCCCGAAGTAGCGATGGGTGGTACGGGTGTTGGGCCGGCCCCGGCGCACCGTCGCCCGCGGCCATTCCTCTCCCATCGTGAGCACCAGGAAGGGGTAGCTCTTGTCGTCGCGCAGGCGCACGTTGAACCGGGGCTTGTGCTGCTTGATGAGGCTGTACTCGAGCATGAGGGCCTCGACGTCGTTGCGGACCTGGATCCACTCGACGCTTGCCGCCGACGCCACCATCTGGGCCGTCCGGGGCGGCAGGGCGGCGGGCGACTGGAAGTAGTTGGACAGGCGCTGGCGCAGCGACTTCGCCTTGCCTACGTAGATGACGCGACCGTCCCGGTCCCGGAACTGGTAACTGCCGGGAGCGTCAGGTATGGCCCCGGTGGGAGGTCGCTCGAGCACTGTCCCTATTTTGGCGCAGCGCGGCTCGCTTCACACGACCATCACATCTGCCCACAGGACCATCACATCTGCCATCACACGACCATCACACGTGGCCCAATACCCCGTCATAAAGGGGGTCAAGGATGACACCAAGACCGAATAGCAATTGACCGAGGAGGACCAATGAGCTATCAAATGCGACGCCGACCACGCTGGTACGCGGGGACTGGCGCTGGTTTCGTGACGGCACTTGCAGTTTTGGCGGGATCCCTGGCCGCGACGAGCGCCCCGGCTTCGGCGGACAACACCACCACGACCGACCCATCGGCCACCACCGTCCCGGCGGCCGCCGCCGACGTCACCGGCGGCCTCAACTGGGTCAAGCAGGACTCCGCCCGGCTCATCAGCGACCGGTTGACCTCCCTGGAGGGGACCATAAAGGTGGTCCAAGGCCGCAGCTACCTGGGGACGGACGGCACCACGCTGGTCAACGGCATGGGCTCCGACATCAGCGGCCTGCAGGCGCTGGGCGCCAAGATCGCCGGCGACACCACGGTGGGCGTGGCCGAGGCCGACCGGGCCCTGATCTTCACCCAGTTCCGCGTCTACCTTCTTGTACTCCCAGTGGTGAGCGACGTGTCGGAGACCGACCGGGCTTTTAACGTCTTCCTGCCGGCGGTGCAGGACGCCATCACGAAACTGGAGGCGGACGAGAACTCCTCCAACCAGGGCGTGCTCGGCCCGATCATCGCCAACATCCAGGCGCAGGTCCAGGTGGTCACTTCGGCCACCAACGGCCTTTCCGCCCAGCTGTTGGCCTACACGCCGGCCGAGTGGGACGCCGACCACGGCTTGCTCAACGGGCCCACCACCGACCTGCGTATCGCCGACCGGGCGCTGCTGACGATAGACAACGACGTGAGGGAAGCGGACCAGTACCTGCGCTACCACCACGTACCCCCCACCACCACCTCGACCACGACCTCGTCGACCACGACCTCGACGACGGGGGTCACCCCTGACTGCACAGCCGTACCGGCCGGCACCGCTCTCAGCCGCACCGGCTGGGTGGCCAGCACCAATGCCCCCTCCAGCAGCGCCGACGCCCCCGCCAACGCCCTGGACGGCAACTCGAAGACCCGCTTCAGCACCAACAAGGACCAGGCCCCCGGCCTGTACTTCCAAGTCGACCTGGGATCCGCCCAGGCCTTCGACGAGCTCGAAATGGACGTCCCCAACTCGCCTGACGACTACGCCCGGGGCTACAGCGTGGAAGTGTCGGGCAACGCCAACGCCTGGACCACGGTGGCCACCTGCGCGGGCACGGGGACGCCCGAGACCGTGAGCTTCCCGGTCCAGACGGCGCAGTACGTCGAGGTCGTCCTGACCGCCTCCAACACCAAGTGGTGGTGGTCGATCGACGAGTTCAACCTCTATTCCGCCACTTCGTCGCCGACCACGACCACTACGTCGACGTCCACGACCACGTCCACCACGTCGACCACGGTGGCGCCTACGACCACGACCACCGCCAATGCCGACCTGGACAGGGCCAAGGCCTACGGCGCCCGCCTTGTCTCCGACCGCACCGGTTCGCTGGACGCGGCCATCAAGACCGTCCAGGGCGAGCCCTTCCTCGGCGGCGACGCCACGACCCTCGTCAACGGCATGCAGGCCGACATTTCCGCCCTGGAGACGCTCGGGGCCGACATCGCCGCCGGCACGACCGTGGCCCAGGTCGACATCGACATCGACGCCGTCTTCGGTCTACGGGTCTACGACCTGGCGCTGCAGGTCATGACCGACGTCATCCAGACCGACCGGACCACCAACGTCCGCATCCCCGCCCTCAACACGGACATCACCACGCTGAGGGGCGACCTCAACGCCAACAACCAGGCCGTGGTCGGGCCCTTGGTCAACGACATGCAGACCCTGGTACAAACGGCCACTTCGGCGACGTCAGGGCTCTCGGCCCAGCTGCTGGCCTATACGCCCGCTCAGTGGGACGCCAACCACGGGCTGCTCAGCAATGCCGGCACAGACGTACGGACCGCCGACCGGGCCCTGGAAGTCGCCGGCACGGACCTGCAAAAGGCCGAGTGGTACCTGCGCCACGGGGCATACCGCCGCCACCACCGCTGATCTTCCCAGATCCTGATTGAGCACCCCGGAAGCCCCCGGTTGCCAACCCGGCACCTGTGCCGGGTTACGCCGGGGGCTTCATTTACGTCCTTGCAGCACCCGTTCCAGGAACATGCCGGTATGGCTCTCGGGGCATTTGGCCACTTCCTCGGGCGTGCCCGCCGCCACCACCATGCCGCCCCCCGAACCGCCCTCGGGGCCCAGGTCTATCAACCAGTCGGCCGTCTTTATGACGTCCAGGTTGTGCTCGATGACTATCACCGTGTTGCCCTGCTCGACGAGGCGGTCGAGCACACCGAGCAACTTGCGCACGTCTTCGAAATGCAGGCCCGTCGTAGGCTCGTCGAGCACGTACAGGGTCCGGCCCGTCGACCGCTTCGATAGCTCCGAAGCCAGTTTTATCCGCTGTGCCTCCCCACCGGAAAGGGTGGGGGCCGGCTGTCCCAGCTTGACGTAGCCGAGCCCCACGTCGACCAGTGTCCGCATATGGCGGGCGATGACCGGTTGGTTGACGAAGTAGTCGGCCGCCTCCTCGCACGACAGGTCCAGGACGTCGGCGATGTTTTTGCCCTTGAAGGTAATGTCGAGGGTGTCGCGGTTGTAGCGGGCGCCCTTGCACACCTCGCACGGCACGTACACGTCGGGCAGGAAGTGCATCTCGATCTTTATGGTGCCGTCGCCCGAGCACGCATCGCAGCGGCCCCCGTTCACATTGAACGAGAAGCGACCGGGCTGGTAACCGCGCACCTTGGCTTCGGTGGTACTGGCGAAAAGCCGCCGGATATGGTCGAAAACGCCGGTGTAGGTGGCGGGGTTGCTCCGTGGCGTGCGGCCGATGGGCGACTGGTCGACGTCCACCACTTTGTCGAAGGCCTCCATCCCCTCCACCCGGCGGTGGCGGCCGGGCACCTCCTTCGACTTGTAGATCCGCTGCATCAAAGCCCGTAACAAAATGTCGTTGACCAACGTGGACTTGCACGAACCGGACACGCCGGTCACGACCACCAGGCACCCCAGGGGGAACTCGGCGTCGATGTCACGGAGGTTGTGCTCTTTGGCGCCGCGCACGACGAGCCGGCCGCGGGCCTCGCGTCGCCGCGTCGGCACGGGTACGAAGCGCTTGCCGGAAAGGTACTGGCCGGTCAGAGAAACTTTGCTGCGCAAGAGGTCCTTGACCGTCCCCGAGACCACTATCCGGCCGCCGTGCTCGCCCGCCCCGGGGCCGATGTCGACCACATGGTCGGCGGTGCGGATGGTCTCCTCGTCGTGCTCTACGACTATGACGGTGTTGCCCAGGTCGCGCAGGCGCACCAAGGTGTCTATCAGCCTGCGGTTGTCCCGCTGGTGCAGGCCGATCGACGGCTCGTCCAGGACATAGAGCACTCCGACCAGGCCACTGCCGATCTGAGAGGCCAGCCTGATGCGCTGCGCCTCGCCTCCGGCCAGGGTGCCGGCGTTGCGGTTGAGCGACAAGTAGTCGAGGCCGACGTCGACCAGGAACTGCAACCGGGCCCGGACTTCGCGGAGGACCCGGTCGGCGATCAGGTGGTCGCGCTCGGAGAGCCGCAGGTCCTCGACGAAAGTGGTGGCCTGCCGGATCGACAGGTCGCACACCTGGAAGATGTTGTGGTCGCCGATGGTGACGGCAAGACTGGCGGGCTTCAGCCGGGCCCCGCCGCACTCGCTGCAGGGCACCAGGCGCATGTAGCCCTCTATCTGCTCGCGCATGCTGTCGGACTCGGCCTCGGCATGGCGCCTTTGCAGGTAGGTGACGACGCCTTCGTAGTTGGTGTAATAAGAGCGCGTCCGGCCGTAGCGGTTCTTATAGTGCAGGTGCACCTGGCTGGTCCCCGAGCCGTAAAGTACGACCTTCTGGTCTTGTTTTTTCAGCTTCTTCCAGGCCAGCGTGGTGGGTATGGCAAAGGTCTCTGCCACTCCTTGGAGCAGGCGCCCGAAGTACTCGCTGCGGGCACCGGCCCACGGTGCCACCGCCCCCTCGTCGATCGACAGGTCGGGGTCGGGCACGACCAGCTCGGGGTCCACCTCGTAACGAGTCCCCAGCCCGTCGCAACGGGCGCAGGCACCATAGGGCGAGTTGAAAGAGAAATTGCGGGGGGCGAGCTCCTCGTACGACGTCCCGCACACAGGACAGGCCAGGTGCTGGGAGAAAGTCAAGGTCTCGGGCAGGCCGCCTCCCAGCCCGGCGCCGGGCTCGTCCTGCCCGGCGCCGGGCCCGTCGCCTGCCTCGCCATCGTCGGGCCCGTTAGCGCTCTCCTGGCCGGCGGCGCCCACCGCCCCTCTGGGCGCGTCGCGGCCCCCGGGCCCTTCACGCGGCACTATCTGCACTTCCGCCACGCCGTCGGCCAGTTTGAGCGCCGTCTCCAACGAGTCGGTCAACCGACGCTCGATCCCAGGGCGCAGGACAAGCCGGTCCACCACGACCTCGATGGTGTGGACCTCGTAACGGGCCAACTTGGGCAGCTCGGCCAGCTCGTACACGGTGCCGTCAACGCGGGCGCGGGCAAAGCCCTGGCCCGCCAGTTCCTGGACGAGGCTCTCGTACTCGCCCTTTCGCCCCCGCACGACGGGCGCCAGGACTTGGAAACGGGTGCCCTCGGGAAGGGTCAGGACCCGGTCGACTATCTGCTGGGGCGTCTGGCGGGAGACGAGGCTGCCGTCCTTGGGACAATGGGGTATGCCGACCCGGGCATAGAGCAGGCGCAAGTAGTCGTAAATCTCCGTGATGGTGCCCACCGTGCTGCGGGGGTTGCGCGACGCCGACTTCTGGTCGATCGATATTGCCGGCGACAGGCCCTCGATGAAGTCCACGTCCGGCTTGTCCATCTGGCCGAGGAACTGGCGGGCATACGCCGACAGCGACTCCACGTACCGCCTCTGTCCCTCCGCGTAAATGGTGTCGAAAGCCAGGCTGCTCTTGCCCGAGCCCGACAGGCCGGTGAAGACGATCAGCCGGTCCCGAGGCAGGTCGATGGACACATCCTGCAGGTTGTGCTCCCGGGCTCCCCGGACGATGAGCCTGTCCGACATAGGGAGACCAGGTTACCAGCCGAACATATGTTTGGGCAAGGACTTTACCAGGCCCGTCAGCCGCCGATAGTCAGCTGCTGATGGTCACCGGGCCGGACCAGGTGGCGCCGCCGTCGTCGGTGCGCCAGAGCTGCTCCGGGTAGGGACCGTTGGGCCAGGGCCAGTTGGCCGGGGCGTCGCTTTGGTCCAGCCCGGACCCGGTGGCGGCGTCGGTGAAACCGATCCACGACCACCACGACCCGCTAGCGCCGGCGGCCGGGAGCGTCTGCCAGGTGGCGCCGCCGTCGTCAGTGCGCAAGAGCTCGCCTTGCTCGGCCGGCTGGACGACGGCCGCGGTGTCGCTGGCCGGGGCCAACAGGGCGGAGTTCTCCAGTTGGCCGGCGGACAGTGCCTTCCACTGCGAGCCCCCGTCGGTGGAGCGGAAGGCTTCTGCCATCATCCCCGTAGGGCACATGGCCCACAGCACGTCGGCTGACGACGCCTCTATGCTGCCCCCGAGCCCCGAGAAACAAGGGCTCTGGTAGGTGCTGAACTGCGCCCCGGACCCGGTGCCGGCCACCAGCAGCTGGTTGGCCTGGCTGGCCGACGTGGTGACAGAGAACCAGAGGTCGCTGCCGTGCACGGTCATGGACGCCACCTGGTCGACGTCCGCCGGCACCGGGACCGCGACGGCCGACCACTGGTCCGACGAGGCGGGCGAACGCTCGAGGGTGACAGCCGAGCAACTTCCGTTCTGGCACGAACCGACCAGGGCGAACGCGTAGCCGTCGCCGGTGCCGAACCCGAGCAGCTCCCGGCCCGAGAGGGGACCGGGCTGCTGCCACTGGCCCCCGCCGTCGTGGGTGTCCCAGAACTCCCCACCAGGGCCGGTGGCGAAGGCGTACCCGTCGAGGTCGTCGGCGAAGCGCAGGGTGTTTATGCCGGTGGAAGAAACCTGTCCTTCGAGCAGCGGGGAGGTCGGGGCCGGGAGGCCGACGAAATGCGCGCCAGCGTCGGTGGTGCGCACGATCGAGGTGCACACGGGGTTGGTGCAGGGGGCGTCGCCCAGCAGCCAGTACTCGCTCGGGGAAACGGCACTGAACGACACGGGGTCGAAACCGCTCGGCACGGTCCCCCCCGCCGGTACGGTAGTTGTCGCCGGGACCGTGGTAGTCGTCGGCGGTCCGGTCGTGGCCTTGGAGGCGGCCAGGGTGGAGGTGGTGGCCGCGCTGTCAGCCGCCTGACCGCCCGTGCCCCCGCAGGCCGCCAGCATGGAGCTCGCGCCCAATATGGCCACGAACAGGGCCGGCGGCCATTTCTTGTTCACAATCCTGCTAACGCTAGGACAATCGGGCCGGTTCCCCGGCGCCCAGCCCACCGCCGCAGTCGGTAGCGGGCCACGACAGCTCGGCGAGCCGCAGCTAGCAAGCGCAACGTCGTCCCGGCCGTCGCCCTTCTCCCTGGTAGACGGACCGGAGGGGCGCGAAGAGCAGTCGGGGGCGAAGGTGTAGCATTTGTGGCGCTATAGCCTCATTCGCGCTGCCAATCGCCAATTCAATCCCAATCCCCCATTCAAGGAAGTCCTGATCCCATGTCCGAGTTAAACCCGCCGACGAGTGCTACTGGAGCTGCCAACGAGGGTGGTCCGTCCGAGATGGGCACTTTCGACGAGACCGGTACGTACACGCCTCGTCAGGTCGTTTCCGACGACCTCGGCGGTACCTCCTTCGAAGACGCCATCGCCGGGACGATCGTGGAGTTCGACGACGGCGACATCGTTTCCGGCACGGTCGTGAAGGTCGACAAGGACGAGGTCCTGCTGGACATTGGCTTCAAGTCCGAGGGCGTGATCCCGGCCCGGGAACTTTCCATCCGCCACGATGTCGACCCCCACGACGTGGTCAAGCTGGGGGACAAGATCGAGGCTCTGGTCCTGCAGAAAGAGGACAAAGAGGGCCGCCTCGTGTTGTCCAAGAAGCGGGCCCAGTACGAGCGGGCCTGGGGGACCATCGAGGCCGTGAAGGAGCGCAACGGCACCGTTCGCGGCCCCGCCATCGAGGTAGTCAAAGGCGGCCTCATCCTGGACATCGGGCTGCGGGGGTTCCTCCCGGCATCCCTGGTCGAGTTGCGCCGGGTCCGCGATCTCCAGCCCTATGTCGGCCGAGAGCTGGAGGCCAAGATCATCGAGCTAGACAAAAACCGCAACAACGTCGTGCTTTCACGCCGCGCCTACCTAGAAGAGGCCCAGCGCAGCCAGCGCGACGAGTTCCTGACCAACCTGAAGCCGGGCGAGGTCCGCAAGGGTGTCGTTTCCTCCGTCGTCAATTTCGGTGCTTTCGTCGATCTCGGCGGTATGGACGGCCTGATCCATGTTTCCGAGCTGTCCTGGAAGCACGTCGACCACCCGGGCCAGATAGTGGCGGTGGGCGACCAGGTCACGGTGCGGGTGCTGGACGTGGACCTCGACCGCGAACGGATCAGCCTGTCGCTCAAGGCCACGCAGGCCGACCCGTGGCAGGAGTTCGCCAATGCCCACCGGGTGGGCGAGCTCGTTTACGGCCGGGTCACCAAGCTGGTGCCCTTTGGCGCCTTCGTCCAGGTGGGCGACGGCATAGAGGGGCTCGTCCACATCTCCGAGATGGCGGTGCACCACGTCGACCAGCCCGACCAGGTCGTTTCCCCGGGCGAAGAGCTTTGGGTGAAGATAATTGACATCGACCTGGCCCGCCGGCGCATAAGCCTGTCGATCAAGCAGGCCGCCGAAGGCGGTGAGGTGGCCGCCGAGTACCGCGAGGCCTTCGGCGAGCACGCCTACGACGAGCACGGCAACTACATCGGTGCCGGTTACACGCCCTTCGAGCCCGAGTCGGAGGCCCAGGCGGCCTGGGCCGGGTACCTGGAGGAGCAGGCGCACGGGGCGGGGACCACGGGAGACGCGGGTGCGCTTGACGGGGTTGACGCGGCTGGGGCCGTCAGCGAGGACCGCACTTCGGCCGTCCCCGCCGAAGCCGCCGGCACCGAGGCTGAGCCCGAGGTCGTCGAGGTCGTCGAGATCATCGAGTTCGGCGAGGACGCAGCCGGCGAGCCTGAGGTCCTGGACATCGTCGAAGTGGTGGGCTCCAGCGGCCACGCCGAGGTCGTAGGGATCGAGGAGATCGTTGAGGACCCGCCGGCAGGCCCGGCCCCGGCACCGGAGCCCAATGCCGGCTCAGGGGCACCTCCCGCCAGTTGAGCTGACCCTCCCGGTCGCCGCCTCGACCGGGACACCGCCTATTGCAACCTGGTCAGGACCGCCTTGGCCAGGTTGACCATCTTCGGCAATGGCGCCTCGGCAGTGATGCCGATGTTGCAACCGTCACCGTAGAAAAACAGGTTCTCATAGGTCGTGGTCCGGGAGGCCACGGCAAATGCGGGCTGGCCGACGCCGTAGACCTTCATGGCGCCGCCCTTCAGGTAGTCCTGCTCGACCGCCAGAAACGCGGACCACGGCACCTGGAGGAACGTGACCTGGACGCCCAGGCTGTTCGCGCCCACGGCGTAGGTGCACGTGGTCCCGCTGGGGACGGGATGGGTCTCGACTGGTGCCTGGGCATCCTGGCCCAAAGCCGACCGGACCGTCCAGGACGGCACGATGCTGCAGGACGGCAGGGTGAGGGGGGCCGCCGCCGGACGCCCGGCGGCCATGGCCGGGGCGGCCGCGGCGCTGCCGAAGGCGGCCACCAGTCCGGCACACGCACCGGCGGCCAGGACCTTCAAAAGCCGGGGGCCGTTCGGTCGCGCCATGGGTGCCTGGTGCCTTTCCTTGTCCTGGGCCCATTATCCCAGAGACCAACCGCGGCTGCCGGGCACGGTGAGTAGGTTACGGAGCGTGCTACTGGTCGGTCTCAGCGGCTCCCTCGGGAGTGGGAAGTCGACCGTGGGAAGTGCGCTGGCGGCCCGGGGCGCCGCCGTCATCGACACCGATCGGGTGGCGCGTGAGGTGCTCGCCCCCGGCAACCCAGGCTCGCAGGCCGTGCTCGAGCACTTCGGCCCAGAAGTACGCGGCCCGGAGGGGTCTATCGACCGTCAGGCCCTGGCCGCGATCGTCTTCGCCGACCCCGGCCAAAGGGGGGTCCTAGAAGCCATCTCCCACCCCCTGGTACACAAGGAGGTGAGCCGGCGTGTGGCCGAGCTCGGCGACGCGGTGATAGTGGTCGAAATCCCGCTCTTGGACGCCGCTCGCCGTGACGAGTACGGCTTCGACGTGGTCGTGCTGGTCGAAGTGCAGCCCGATATTGCCCTGCGTCGGGCGGTGGGACGGGGCATGACTGAAGACGACGCCCGCGCCCGGATGGCAGCGCAGCCCACCGCGGCCCAGCGCCGCCAGGTGGCGGACTGCGTCCTGGGCAACGACGGGGACCGGGCCGACCTCGAAGCCGCCGTCGACGGGCTATGGGCCTGGCTGCGGGCCCAGGGCTCACATCGCTGAACCCGCCACCCTAAACCTGGGCCCGCTGCGCTAACCCCGCCGCCACCTGGTCCCCGACCACCTTGTCGATGTTGCGCCAGTAGGCCACGACGCGCGACAGGACGGGCTCGGTCACGTCCTGGCTGGCGTGACCGACGACGTTGGAGACGAGCCGCTGCCGTGCGGCCTGGTCCATGGCCTCGTTGACCATGGCGTTCGCCTGCCCAAAGTCGTCGTCCTCCTTGTGGAGGGTGTAGGCGGAGCGCAGGATCTCGCCGGTGACGTGCCAGGAGGGGTCCGGCCCGAACATCTCGGGACCGGCCGCCGGCCCGCCGAAGGAGTTGGGGGCATAGACGGGGTCCCCCGGGTTCTCGTAGCGCATGGCCCCATCGCGGTTGTAGGAACGCACCGGGGCGTAGCGCGGGGCGTTGACGGGTAGCTGCGTGGCGTTGGCGCCTATGCGGTGCAAGTGGGTGTCGTGGTAGCTGAAGAGGCGTGCCAGCAGCATCTTGTCCGGGCTGGGGCCGATCCCCGGCACCATGTTGTTGGGCTCGAAAGCCGACTGTTCGACCTCGGCGAAGTAGTTGTCGGGGTTGCGGTCGAGCACCATCCTGCCCACCTTGACCAGGGGATAGTCGCCGTGGGGCCACACCTTGGTGAGGTCGAAGGGGTTGAAGCGGTAATCAGCCGCGTCAGCGAACGGCATCACCTGCATGTACAGCGTCCATGATGGGTGGTCACCGGACTTGATGGCCCCGTACAGGTCCTTTATATGGTGGTCGGGGTCCTGGCCCGCGATCTCGTGGCCCTCGGCCTCGGTCAGGTGGTCGACGCCTTGGTCTGTCTTGAAGTGGTATTTGACCCAGTACCTCTCGCCCCCGGCGTTGGCCCACATGTAGGTGTGGCTGGAGTAGCCGTTCATGTTGCGCCATGTCTTGGGCAGGCCCCGGTCGCCCATGAGCCAGGTCACCATGTGGGCGGACTCCGGCGACAGCGTCCAGAAGTCCCACTGCATGTTGTTGTCCCGCAGGTTGTTGTCGGCCCGGCGTTTTTGGGAGTGGATGAAGTCCTGGAACTTCTGCGGGTCGCGCACGAAGAAGATGGGCGTGTTGTTGCCGACCATGTCGTAGTTACCCTGCTCGGTGTAGAACTTGATGGCGAAGCCTCGAGGGTCGCGGGTGGTGTCGGCGTAACCCCTCTCCCCCGCCACGGTCGAGAAGCGCACGAACAGCTCTGTGCGCTTTGCCTTCTGGAACAGGGATGCCTTGGTCAGCTCGGAGACGTCTTCAGTAGTCTCGAAAAAGCCGTGGGCGCCCCCGCCTTTGGCGTGGACCACCCTCTCAGGCACGCGCTCGCGGTTGAAGGCCTGCATCTTTTGGACCAGGTAGGTGTCCTGGAGCAGTATGGGACCGTCGGGACCGACGGTCAGGGAGTGCTCGTCGCTGGTCGCCGGGACACCGGCGTCGGTGGTCGTATAGGGACGACCGGATGTGGTCCCGCTCATGCCTAGGCCTCCTTCAGGTGGTCTTTCGCCGTGGTCTGTGCCACCAGTCTTAGCTCGTGCCACGAGAAAGTGGCGCCTCTGTCACCCCGGCCCGACCGGGCCTCGGTTACGGTCACAGGCCCCCGGTACGATGGCCCCGTGCCCCCTTTCAAAGTCGTTTCGGAGTGGTCGCCGGCCGGCGACCAACCCCAGGCCATACAGCGCCTGGCCGAAGGCGTCCAGCGCGGTGACCGCTTCCAAACCCTCCTCGGCATCACCGGCAGCGGCAAGAGCGCCACCATCGCCTGGACCATCGAGCAGGCCCAGCGGCCGACCTTGGTGATCGAGCCCAACAAGTCCCTGGCCGCTCAGTTCGCCAACGAGATGAGGGAGATATTCCCCGACAACCGGGTCGAGTACTTCGTCAGTTACTACGACTATTACCAGCCCGAGGCTTACATCCCCACGAGCGACACCTACATCGAAAAGGACAGCTCGATAAACGACGAGATCGACCGGCTCCGCCATTCGGCCACGTCTGCGCTTTTGACCCGCCGAGACGTCATAGTGGTGGCCTCGGTGTCCTGCATTTACGGCCTGGGGTCGCCCGAGGAATACGGCCAGCACATATTGGCCCTGTCCGTGGGGCACAATTACGACCAGCGCGCCATCCTGGGCCGGCTCGTCGACATGCAGTACGAGCGCAACGATGCCAACCTCGTGCGCGGCAAGTTCCGTGTCCGGGGCGACACCGTCGAGGTCCACCCCGCCTACGAGGAGCACACCCTGCGCATAGAGCTCTTCGGCGACGAAGTCGAGCGCATGACCCAGATCGACCCGCTAACGGGCGAAGTCCTGGGGGACATTGACGAGGTCGTAATCTTCCCGGCCACGCATTATGTCGCCGGCGACGAGCGGATGCGCCGTGCCATCGCCGACATAGAGGTCGAGCTGCAAGAGCGCCTCGCCTATTTCGAAAAAGAGGGCAAGCACCTCGAAGCTCAGCGCCTGCGCATGCGTACCAGCTACGACCTGGAGATGATGGCGGAGGTGGGAAGCTGTGCCGGCATCGAAAATTACAGCCGTCACATCGACGGGCGCTCGGCCGGGCAGGCGCCCAACACGCTGCTCGACTTCTTCCCCAAGGACTACCTGCTGGTCATTGACGAGTCACACGTGGCCGTACCGCAGCTGCACGGCCAGTACCACGGCGACCGGTCCCGCAAGGAGACCCTCATCGAGCACGGGTTCCGACTGCCCTCAGCCGCCGACAACCGGCCCCTGCGCTATGAGGAACTGCTGGAACGCGTCAACCAGTGCGTTTTCATGTCGGCGACACCTTCGGCGTACGAGATATCGGTCTCCGACCAGGTGGTCGAGCAGATCGTCCGCCCCACCGGCCTGATCGACCCCGAAGTCGTCGTCCGGCCGACCAAGGGCCAGATCGACGACCTCATGACCGAAGTGGCCAAGCGGACGGCCGAGGGCGGGCGCGTGCTCGTCACCACCCTTACCAAGAAGATGGCCGAGGACCTGACCGACTACCTGCTCGAACAGGGGCTGAAGGTACGGTACCTGCACTCCAACATCGACACCCTGGAGCGCATAGAGATCCTCCGTGACCTGCGCCTGGGGGAGTTCGACGTGCTGGTCGGCATCAACCTGCTGCGGGAAGGCCTCGACCTGCCCGAGGTCTCCCTGGTAGCCATCCTGGACGCCGACAAAGAAGGCTTCCTGCGCTCGGAGACGTCGCTCATCCAGACCATCGGGCGCGCCGCCCGCAACGTGGACGGTTCGGTGATCATGTACGCCGACGAGATGACCGACTCGATGCGCCACGCCATTTCCGAGACTCACCGTAGGCGCAAGCTCCAACAGGAGTACAACGTCGAGCACGGTATCAACCCTCAGACCATCCGCCGGGCGGTGAGCGACATCCTGGTCATGTTGGGCCGCCGGGACGCCACGGGCACGGCGCCGGTGCCGGGCGCCGACCGACGCAGCCGCCGCCACGACCGGGCGCGTTCCGACCTGGCTGGCATGCCCGTAGCCGACCTCACCAGGCTCATTTCCGCCCTGGAGGAGGAGATGCGCGATGCGGCCGCCGACCTACGTTTCGAGTACGCGGCCCGCTTGCGAGACGAGATGGCGGACCTTAAAAGGGAGCTGAAAGCCCTTTCGGAGATAGGCGTCGCAGTGAAATGACCGCGACCTCGGATAACTGACGGCCCTACCTGATCGCTTCGCGCAACTTCTCAAGAGCGACCAGGCGCCGGTTCATCTTCTCTGGCTCTTCGGCGTCGCGGCTACGCACCCTCACCTCGAGGGCATCAAGCCGGGCTGACTCGCGCTGGGCCAGCTGGGCCCTTTCCTCGTCGGGCTGGCGGCGCAGGGCGCGGACAAACCCGGCCTGAGCGTCGACAGCCCGGTTAAGGCCGAGACGGCCGGCGACGGCCAGGTAAGAAATCCCGGTGTCCCTCAGCTTGAGGACCTCGTCGTCGACGTCCTTGCGGTTGGCGGGACGCGGTGCCTCGGTTTGTCCAGAGGCCTCGGGACGCCCTTCAGGGTCGTCCTCCTGGCCGTCCCGACCGTCCCGAGCAGTACCGGCCGTTCTAGGCAGGACGGACCCCGGCCGCCTGAGGCCCCTTCGGGCCTTGTTCGGCCGTGTACTCGACCTTTTGGCCCTCGGTCAGCTGCCGAAAACCGGAAGCCTCGATGGCCGAATGGTGCACGAACAGGTCAGGACCGGCGACATCAGGGGTGATAAAGCCGTAACCCTTGTCGGCGTTAAACCATTTGACTGTGCCCGTAGGCATGGCAATTTCCTTCCATCCATGCGATAACCCGACGGCTGTAGCCGCTAATTGTGCTCGGCCTGCATGGACGGGTCCGAGAGGGTGCTCTACGAAGTATACGGGGCCCGACGACGCTTGGGCCTGTCACGGCGCAGCGGGACGGGCGAAGAGACCGGTGAGCTGCCCCGGGGCACGTCGATGTCGAGGTCGAGCGCCCGGGCGAGCGCCGCCGCCGCCTTGGTCTGGTCGGGGGACACGAAGGACACGACCGAGCCGGCGGCCCCGGCCCGGGCGGTACGGCCCGAGCGGTGCAGGTAGTCCTTGGGGTCGGGTGGGAGGTCGTAGTGGACGACGCAGGAGACATCGTCGACGTGCACTCCCCGGGCGGCCACATCCGTGGCGACCAGGGCCCGGACCTTGCCGGCCCGGAACGCCGCCAGTGTGCGGTCCCTTTGAGGCTGGCTGTGCCCACCATGGATGGCGGCGACGGCCAAGCCGCTGTTGCCGAGCTGGCGGGCGAGGCGGTCGGCGCCATGCTTGGTACGGACGAAGACGATCGTCGAAGTCTCGCCCTTCACCACTTCGGCGCAGGCGGCGGCCCGCTCGGCGGCGGCAATGTTGTGGAACCTGTGCGTGGCCCGGCTCACCTCTTCGACCGTCGAGACCACTTCGTGGCGGACGGGCTGGCGCTGGTAATTGCGCACCAGGGGACGCACGGACGCGTCGTCGAGAGTGGCGGAGAACAGCATCGTCTGGCGCCGGGCGCTAGTGGCGTCGAGTATGCGGCGCACGGCCGGCAAGAAGCCCATGTCAGCCATCCGGTCAGCCTCGTCGACGACGACGATGTCCACATCGGAAAGGACGACCTCGCCCATCCTCATGAGGTCCTCCAGCCGCCCGGGACAAGCGACGATGACATCGACGCCGCGCTGAAGGGCGCGGCGCTGGGGAGTAAAGGCGACGCCTCCGAAGATGGCGTGGGCCCTCAGGTTGCGGGTGGCGAGGAAAGGCACCAGCTCGCCGGCGATCTGGGAGGCGAGCTCCCGGGTCGGCGCCAGTACCAGCCCCCGCGGGCGCTTGGGCGTACCACGGGAGACCATGGCGGCCATCGGCAGCGCAAATGCAAGCGTCTTGCCTGATCCCGTAGGTGCCATGCCGGACACGTCCCTGCCCTCGAGGGCATCGGGGATGATGGCGGCTTGGACGGGTAAGGGCTCGGTGATGCCCCGGCGGTGCAGCACCTGCACCAAGGCCTGGGGCACCCCGAGGTCGCTAAAAGAGGCTACGGGCGTAACTTCGCCCAGAGCTAAAGAAGTCAAAACAGCTCCGTTCTGTCAGTCGCACACTCGCAAACCTGAGCAGACGAGCCCGGGACCACCAGTGGCTCGCGTCGTGCCAACGTGACAAAACGCGATCGGTACGTCGATTATAGGCGATGGCGTGCTCTTGGTGCTCCCTGGGCGCCCGAGCGCCCTATTGTCAGAAAGGTGCCTCTCAAAATGCGTCGATTGGCGGCTGCGCGTTGGCAACAAACGGTCAGTGCATTTGCCCTCATTGCCGCGGCGTCGGCCACGGCGGTGGCGGCCCTGCCCGGCCTCGCCGGGGCCGGGACGCCGGTCGGCGCCGACCGCGCGCCGGCGCTTCTCGGCGACCACGTGGCCGCCCTCAAAGCCTTGCCCGCAGCAGGGCTGGCCGGCTTCGGCCACGTACTGCCCCTCTCCTCGGGCAGGCCCGTCCCATCGTCTTGGCCGCGGCCTCACTCGCTGGTCCCAGCCCCGGGCGACGTCCCGGCGACGGGTCATGGCCCAACCGTCCCGATCAACAATGAGTCCACCAACTGGTCCGGCTACGTCGACGTCGGCACGGGGGCCCGGTTCAGCGGGATCAGCGGCAGCTGGACCGTGCCCACGGTCGGGCCCAGCCCCTCTAGCGCTTCGAGCACGTGGGTGGGGATAGACGGCGACACCGATTCCAGCCTGATCCAGGCCGGCACCGAACAGGACTGGGGCCCCCAGGGCGTGCTGTACTACGCCTGGTACGAAATGCTCCCGGCGGTGTCGATAGAACTGGGCGCGGTCCAGCCGGGCGACCGGGTCACGGTCGACATCGTGAAGGACGGGCCGGGCACGTGGTCCATTGCCGTCGACGACTCGACGGAGGCTTCGCTGTGGACGGGCTCGGTCGCCTACAGCGCCCCGCAGGCGAGCGCCGAGTGGATCGAAGAGGCGCCCACCGACGCTGGCACAGGCAATGTGGAGCTCCTGGCCGATTACGGCAGCGTGCAATTTTCGGACATGGGCGTCCAGGGCACGGGCGCCGGGACGGCCGTGGCTTCGCCCGTCTACATGGTCAAACAGGGCTCCAGCAACGTCGTCCAGTCGTACCCGGCTCTCTATGACCGGTCCACGGACTCGTTCAACCTGACCTATGGCACCCCGGCCACGTTGCCTAACAGTTTCCCGGCCGTCCCCATCGTCACCGGCACTGCCCCCACGACCACTACAACGACCACGACAACAGCCCCTACGACGACCACTACCAGTACCACTACCGGGCCACCTGCCGGCTCCGCCACACCGGCCCCGGCTACGCCGCCGCCATCTCCACCAGGCGGCCACGGGTATTGGCTCGTGGGTGACGACGGAGGGGTTTTCGCCTTCGGGGATGCCCCGTACCGTGGTTCTACCGGCAGCATGGTCACCAGGGCCCGGGATCTTGTCGTAAGCCTGGTGATGGTGTCGGGAATAGCCCCGACGGCGGACGATGGCGGCTACTGGCTGGTTACGGGCAACGGCGGGATTTTCCCCTTCGGGGACGCCAAGTACTTCGGGTCGCTGCAGGACATCGGGGTGCTGGACGCCCAGGTCACGTCCATAGTGCCCAGCCCGGACGGCCAGGGCTATTTCATGGCGTCGTGGCAAGGAGGTGTCTACGCCTTCGGGGACGCCCGCTTCGAGGGCACTTGCGGCACCCTCGCCCGCTGCGGAGAAGGCGTGACCGCGCTGGTGCCCGATGACAGCGGTAAGGGGTACTGGCTGGTCCTGTCCAACTGCAAAGTGCTGGCTTACGGCGATGCCCCCGCCATTCCCGCCCCCGATTGCCAGAGCTACGCCGCGGCCAACAAGGTCCAGGTCCGCACGGCCGTCGCCACCCCTGATGGCCGGGGTTACTGGGCCCTGCTGGCCAATGGCGCGGTGTACCCCGAAGGCGATGCCGTCGAGCTTGGCTCGTGGAAGGCGCCGGCCATCACGGACAAGAAAGACCCGGCGGTGGCGATCGTGCCCACCCGCGACGGCCGGGGCGCCTGGGTGGTGCTGCAACAAGGCACCGTCAAGGCCTATGGTGACGCTCCGGCCCTGGGCGACCTGGCGGCCACGAAGCTTTCTGGACCGCTTGTCGCCGGCGCCGGCTGGTAGGCACCGGCTCGTCCGTGGCCCGTTCAACCGCGCCGGGGCCTGAGCCGGGCCCTGAGCCGTTCCTCGGCCACGGGATGGGCTTGGTCCCCGTCCCTCCCGACTGGCCGCCACTGCGGACCGAAGAAGTGTGCCGGCTACTGGCGCGCCTGGTCGGCCTGGAAGACGCCTCCGCCGCTCGTATCACCTGGCACAGCCCACGCCCGTTCGCCGCCACGGCTGTCATTTCGGTGCCCGGCACCGGTGGCGGCGAGCCGCTCCGGCTCGTGGTCAAGCGTCACCACCGGGCGGTGAGGACGAGGACCAGCCTGCAGGCCGAGCACGCTTTCATGCAGCACCTGGCGGCCCAGGGGGTGGCCGTGCCGAGGGCCCTCGACGACGGTGCCCGTTCGGCGTGGGCGGAGGACGACTTCGTCTACGAGGTACTGGAGCTGCTCGACGGGCACGACCCGTACCGCGAGGCGCGGTCGTGGACGCCCTTCACCTCGGTGGGCCACGCGCAAGCCGCCGGGCGGGCGCTGGCCCGCCTCCATCTGGCCAGCGAGACGTACGCCGCCCCGGCCCGACCGCACGAGCCGCTGCGCGCCTCGGCCGAGATCATCAGCTGCGCCAGGCCCGTCGCCGCCGTCGCTGCCCTGGCTGAGGAACGGCCGGGCCTGGCCGGCTTCTTGCGCCACCGGCCCTGGCGCCGCGAGCTAGCCACCAGCCTGGGCCCCCTCCACGCCCGCTTCGCGCCCCATGCTGACGCGCTGGCGCCTCTATGGGCGCACAACGACTGGCACCCGTCGAACCTGCTGTGGTCGGGGCCACGGGCCGACGCCCAAGTGACGGGGGTCATCGACTTCGGCCTCAGCAACCTCACCACGGCCTGTTACGACCTGGCCACGGCGATCGAGCGCTCAGCCATTGGTTGGCTGGGACCGGCGGACCGCCGGACCGTGCGCCCGGACCTAGTGAAGGCCCTGTTAGGCGGTTATTCTTCTTTACGCCGCCTCGAGCCCGAAGAGCGAGCTGCTCTGCCCGATCTGCTGCCCGTCGTCCACGTGGACTACGCCCTTTCCGAGGTCGAGTACTTCCACGCCATCGCCCGCTCGCCCGCCAATGCCATGCTCGCCTACCGTGACTACCTTCTCGGCCACCTGGACTGGTTCGCCGGCCCGGAAGGTACCGCCCTGTGCTCGTACGTCGAGCAGGTGGTCAACGCCGGGCGCAGGCCTAGCGGACGGGCGGCGCCTGCAGGCCGACCAAGCACCGCTGCACGGTCTGGCGCGAAGTCACGGGCCCCACTTCCTCCACCCAGCCGTAGCGGTTGACCATCAGCACGACTCTGTACGGTTGCTCGTCGCCACCCGTGGTGGGCTCCGTTTCGACGAGCCAACTCGATCCCAGCTGCAGGCCGGTCAGTTCCTTGCCCGCCAGCTCGGGGTAGCGCTTAGCTAGGAAGGCGCTGGCCGCGGCCAGGACCGACCTCCCGGAAAGTTGAGCCTTATCAAGCACTTTTCTTCTCCCCACCCTTGCCGGCGCCTCGGAACGCGGTATGCAAATAATGCTTAGCCCCACCTAATCACAGCAGTGACGGCGACGTAGCGGGGCCTGCTGAGACCAGAACGCCACCGGCCCCTCCAGCGCCAGCTCCCTCACTCAACGTGGCCTACGACGGCTCCCGGCACGAGCGGAAGTACTTCGAACGCTCAGCGAGAGGGTCGCCACGGCCCCAGTTCCCCCCCGGGACGGACCGGGCCGGCTCGTAGAATGTGACGCCATGGGCATCACGACCGCATTGCCATACCTCCGCCTCCAGTCCGAAGACACGGTAGGCGTGGTGACAGGGAGCCTGGCCGCCGGGACCGAGCTCGTCGTCGGTGACCGGGTGGTCAGGTTGCGCGACGACGTGCCGGTGGGCCACAAGGTGGCGTTGGCCGACGTTCCCACCGGTGGCCAGGTGCGCAAGTACGGCCAGGTCATCGGCGTGGCGACACGCCCCATCCAGACCGGCGACCACGTCCACACCCACAACCTGGCCTTTGCCGACTTCGGCCGCGACTACGCCTTCGGCGCCGACCTGAAGAGCGCCGGGCCGGCGGCCGCCGAGCCCCGTGCCACCTTCAAGGGCATCGTCCGTGCTGACGGCCAGGTGGCGACCAGGAACTACATCGGGATCCTGACCTCGGTCAACTGCTCGGCCACTGTGGCCCGCATGGTGGCCGCCCAGTTCGGCGAGGGCTCCGAGCTCCTGGCCGAGTACCCCAACCTCGACGGCGTGGTCGCCCTGACCCATGGGTCGGGCTGCGGGATGGCGGGCGCGGGAGAGGGCTTCGAACTACTTAGCCGGACCCTGAGCGGATATGCCCGCCACCCCAACTTCGCCGCCCTGCTGGTCATCGGCCTGGGCTGTGAGGTAAACCAGGTGCGGGCGCTCACCGAGGGCTTCGACCTGGCCCAAGGCACCCCCCTGGTGCCCATGACCATCCAGGACATGGGCGGGACCCGGGCCACGGTTCGGGAAGCTACGGCCCGCATCCGCGAACTGGCGGGAGAGGTCAACAACGTGGTGCGCACGGATGTCCCGGCCAGCGAGCTGGTGCTGGGACTGGAGTGCGGCGGCTCGGACGCGTATTCGGGCATCTCGGCCAACCCCGCCCTCGGGGTGGCGGCGGACCTGCTCGTCCGCCAGGGCGGCACGGCCATCCTGGGCGAGACGCCGGAGATCTACGGCGCCGAGCACCTCTTGACCCGCCGTGCCATCAGCCGCGAGGTGGGCGAACGACTGGTGGACCGGGTCCACTGGTGGGAGCGCTACGTGAAAAGCTGTGGCGCCAGCCTGGACAACAACCCTTCGCCCGGCAACAAGGAGGGTGGTCTCACGACCATCCTGGAGAAGTCGCTCGGCGCGGTCGCCAAAGGGGGCAGCAGCCCGCTCTCGGCCGTCTATGAGTACGCCGAGAAAGTCACCGCCAAGGGCTTCGTCTTCATGGACACGCCCGGCTATGACCCGGTGTCGGTGACGGGCATGGTGGCGGGTGGGGCCAACGTCGTCTGCTTCACGACCGGCCGAGGGTCGGTGTTCGGGTCCAAGCCGGCGCCGTGCTTGAAGCTGGCCACCAACAGCGACGTCTACCGGCGGATGTCAGAGGACATGGACGTCAACTGCGGGACCATCGTCGACGGCACGCTCAGCGTCGACGATGTGGGCCGGGAGATCTTTGACCTCGTGCTGGCCGTGGCGTCAGGGCAGCGGAGCAAGAGCGAAGAGCTCGGCTTCGGGGACGAAGAGTTCACCCCCTGGCAGCTCGGCGCCGTGCTCTGAGCCGGGGCCACGCCGCGGGACGGCGCCCGGTTAAAGCCTTCCCCCGAGCAGGGTCAGGTCTCCCGGGCTGAGGCGGTCGCGGGCCGTGTTGCGCTGGTGCCAGTAGGGGTAAAGCAGCGGGATGGCGCTCACCTCGTCGAGGCGCTGGCGAGCCCCCTCGTCGAGGGACCACGACGTCGCCTCTAGGTTGTCGGCCAACTGCTGGCCCGAGCGGGCACCGACCACCACGGAGGTGACGGCGGGCTTGCCCAGAAGGTACGCCAGAGCCGTCTGGGCCGGGCTGTGGCCGTGCTCGCCCGCCACCTCGACCAGCGCCTCGATGATGTCGTACATCTTGTCCTGGTCGTAGATGGGGGGCTCGCTCCACTCGGTGGTGTGACGGGACCCCGCCGGGGCGGTGCGGTCGCGGCCGTACTTGCCGCTGAGCAGGCCGCCCGCCAGAGGGCTCCACACGAGGATGCCCACCTGTTCGTCGACAGACAACGGCACTAGCTCGTACTCGGCCTCGCGGTGCAGCAGCGAGTAATAGATCTGCTGGCTGACATAGCGCTCCAACCCGAGCCGCTCCGAGGTCCCGAGCGCCTTCATGAGGTGCCAGGCCGAGTGGTTGGAGCACCCGATGTAGCGCACCTTGCCGTCGTGGACCAGCGTGTCCAGCGCGTCAAGGGTCTCCTCCACCGGCGTGATGCCGTCACGTTGGTGCACCTGGTACAAGTCGATGTAGTCGGTGCGCAGGCGTCGCAGGCTGGCCTCGCACGCCCGCAGCAGGTACTGGCGCGAGAGCCCGGCGTCGTTCGGCCCCGTGCCCATGGGGAACCGTGCCTTGGTGGCGATCAGGACGTCTTCGCGCCGGTCCTGAAGGATTTCGCCCACGATCTCCTCCGAGCGGCCGTTCGAATAGACGTCCGCCGTGTCGATCATGTTGACCCCCGCCTCGAGGGCCTGGTCGACCAGGCCACGCGCCTGGCTGAGGGGCACGCCCCCGATGGCGGCGCCGGCGCCGGCGTCGCCGAAGGTCATCGTGCCCAGGGTGATCTCCGACACCCGCAGCCCACTGTGTCCCAGCTGTCGATACTCCACGGCAGAAACCCTCCATTGTCTTCTCAACGGCTCCCGCGGCCGGGGGCCCGCAACGCAGTCTGCCAGCGCGGGGCGACTATTTTCTACCGGCATGGGACCTGCCGAGGCGCTGCGGCGCATCGCCTACCTGCTTGAGGCGCAGGGCGCCCCGACCTACAAGGTGCAAGCCTTCCGCCGCGCCGCGTCGAAGGTCGACGCCCAGGAGCCGGGCGAGCTCTCCCGCCTGGCCGAGCAGGGCCGCCTGGAGACCCTCCCAGGCGTCGGCAAAAGCACAGCGACGGTGATCAACGAAGCGCTCTCGGGGACCGTGCCCGCGTACCTACAGGCTCTCGAAGAAAGCGTGCCCGTCGTTGCCCCCGGTCCCGTCCGGTCCTTGTTCGAGTCGCTGCGCGGGGACTGCCACAGCCATTCGGACTGGTCCGACGGCGGCAGCCCTGTCCACGAGATGGCGTCCACGGCCAGAGCGCTGGGGCACGAGTACCTGGCCCTGACCGACCACAGCCCGCGGCTCACCGTCGCCCATGGGTTGAGCGCCGACGACCTGCGCCGCCAGCTCGAGGTCGTCGCCGGTGTGAACGAGGACCTGGCACCGTTCCGCTTGCTCACCGGGACCGAGGTCGACATCTTGGAGGACGGCTCGCTCGACCAGGAAGACCAACTCCTGGCCCGCCTCGACGTCGTGGTGGCCAGCGCCCACTCGAAGCTGCGCATGGAACGGGGGGAAATGACCAGGCGCCTGGTCAGGGCGGTGCAAAACCCGCACGTTGACATACTCGGCCACTGCACCGGGCGCATCCTCGTCGGCCGGGGACGCCCTCAGTCGAGCTTCGACCCCGAGGTCGTGTTCGCCGCCTGCCGCGCCGGCGGCACCGCCGTCGAGATCAACTCGCGCCCTGAGCGGCGCGACCCGCCCAACGACCTCCTTCGGATGGCGGCGTCGGCCGGGTGCCGCTTCGCCATCGACACCGACGCCCACGCCCCCGGCCAGCTGTCCTGGCTCACCCTGGGTTGCGAACAGGCGGTGGCGGCCGGGGTCCCCGCCGGCTCCATCGTCAACACCCTGCCCCTGGACGACTTCCTGGCCTGGTCCCGCGAGCGCGCCTAGCGCTCGCCTGCTGGCCGTGACGGTCCCCG
>Ga0181517_10000860_pt1 | contig 37523 bp, 19 predicted proteins | sample PEATcosm2014_Bin_31_FD_119748 | JGI IMG/M metagenome (GOLD analysis project Ga0181517, IMG submission 119748) | Peatland microbial communities from MTU Mesocosm Facility, Houghton, MI, USA - PEATcosm2014_Bin01_30_metaG | ecosystem: Environmental > Terrestrial > Soil > Wetlands > Peat | place... | reverse complement strand
GGGCGCAAGCAACAGCGGTGTGTCCCGATCTATGTTGACGAATCGTGCGGCCATAACGATCCGATCCTTCCACCCTCAATTCCGTTCAAAAAAAGTTTCCGGCTAAGTCCGACAGGCTGCTAGGCTGGGCCCATGGGTTTGGAGTTTTGCCAGGAAGCCATATCATGAACAAAATGAATCCCAAGGTTAATGAATATCTAAGGAAAGCCGAAAGGTGGCAGCGAGAGATGGAGAAACTGCGAACGATCTGTCTTGGCTGCCAGCTAACCGAAGAATTGAAGTGGGGTAAACCTTGTTACTCTCTTCAGGAAAAAAACATAGTGATAATCCAAGGGTTTAAACAATATTGTGCGCTTTTGTTTTTCAAAGGCGCCTTGTTAAAAAATCCCAATCGTATTCTGGTCAAAACCGGAGAGAACACGCAGGTGGGGCGTCAGATTCGGTTCACGAATGATCGAGAAATAACCCGGCTTGAACCTGTCATAAAAGCCTGTATTTATGATGCCGTTGAAGTTGAAAAAGCTGGTTTGAAAGTTATTATCGAAAAGCATCCGAAACCTATCCCTGAGGAATTTCAAAAGAAATTAGATGAAGATTCAGCCCTGAAAACCGCTTTTGAGGCACTGACGCCGGGACGGCAAAGAGGGTACATCTTTTATTTTTCCGCACCCAAACAATCCAAAACCAGGGAGTCGAGGGTGGACAAATACAGGCAGCAAATTCTCCGTGGAAAGGGATTAAATGACTCCTGAACGATGGGATACCGGTCCGTAGCTATCCCACCACACCTTTACGCCCACTCGATGCATGGATTTCATCGCATCGATCGTGAGTCGGTGGTCAAGCTGGAGGTTTTTTTGATCAAGATATATCCGAGATACTTTCCCCAGCCAGGCGCTGCGCCGGATGGCGGCCCAGCGGCGTCGGTTTGACAATCCGGACGCATCAGCTTCGCTCCCCACAAAAGTGCGCCGCTCCCACTTGACAAGGCAGCCAACCGGCCACCCTGTAGTATGTTTAGACGACTTCCTAATTTCTGTGGAGTTCGGTAGGGTTGCCCACGAACATAGTACGCAGGTAAACAAGAAGCGTATTCACCAGATAGCGGCTTGAACGGGAAGTCCATTGTATGGCCATGATACTTGTCAGTGGGTCAGGGCGTAGACGGCGATGTTGAGGGCGATTCTCTGGCCGTCTTCAGGGCTGACGCCTTTGCCTTCGTTGCAGGTGTTGTTGGCGCTGAAGGCGCAGCAAAGGCCGTCTTCGCACATCACGGCCACCAGGTTGCCCTGGTAGAACAACCCATCGAGCTGAATGTCGCGCGGCTCATTGAGGCAGCGGACACGGTCGATCTTGTAAAAGCAGCGGTAGATCAGGTGGTCGTACGGGATGGGCCTGACTTTTTCGTTCGCGAAAATCCGGCTGAATTCCCGACGCCATGCCTTGGGAAAATTCGGGTTGGTGCAGCAGCCCGACGCCAGGAAGAACCCGCCGTGGGCCAGGTATTTTCGCAGGTTGGCAATCTCGGCCTCGCTCAGCACGAAATCGTTATGGCCGTTCATGAACAGAAACGGGGTCTCGTAAAGCTCGGGATCGGTCAGCCGCAATCGGCGCTCCTCCTGAACCTTGAGAGTCGAGACGCGCGAAACCAGCTTCATCAGGTCCTCGCCCACCCCACCACAGTCATTGCCGTCGTTGAGACTGTACTTCACCCGCCCGAGGAAGAACGTGGCCTGGCGGTCCTCCGGCTGGGCGGCGCGGGCTGTGCATGCACCGGCGAGAACCAGAGCGAGCAGGAGGAGACGTGGAGCGTGGAGCGTAGAGCGTGGGGAGCGTGGAGCGTGAGAGCGTGATGCGTAAAACGTGAAACGTGACGCGGGGCGCGGGGCGCGCGATGTTTGTTGTAGCTCACTCATACTTCAATCCTCATTCCTTCCACTTTAACATTCTCGCCTATTACCGTTCTAACGTTTTAACGTTTTAACGCTCTGACGCTCTACGCTCCCCGCTCCCCGTCCGGTTCACGCCATCTCCCACCTCTTCCTCAGCCCCCACTCGGCGGCGAGGCAGCCCAGGACCAGGCTGAGCGTCCAGCCATTGATGCCGAACGGGCGGCGGACGGACTTGCCGTGGCGCACCTGCTCAAGCTTGGCCCGGATCTGCGCCACCAGGTCGGTGGCGTCCGGGCAATCTTCCGCCTTCATCGCCAGGCCGTCGCTGACGGAGGCCCATTGCCGGAGGCCCTCCATGTCGCGGGCGGTGTTTTGGAACTCGATATTCACATCTCGAATCTCGACGGATCGCGTGGTGATAGGCGCCTTCAGCGCGTCGGAAACCGTGATGGTGTAAACGTCCGGCTTCTCGGCGCGGAATGAAAAACCGACGGGCCGCAGCGGCTCCAGATCCACCGTCTCCTCGTGCAGGAGGTTTTTGGCGCCGTCCTCGACCTGGACGAAGAATTTGCGGCTGGTGTCGGTAAGGTTCTTCGGGTTGGGCTGCTTTTGCAGGATCACTTGCACGTCCATCTGCGGATAGAGGTCCTGATCGGCCAGATGGATCGACACGTCCTGGCGCCCGACCTCACTGAGGAAGCGAAAGAGCTGGCGCCAGAAACGGTCGAACTGCTGCGGATCGGAATCCTTGGCCAGACGCCAGCGCCAGAAGTTCTGAATCGTAAGCACGGCGGAGAGGCCCGCGCCGTAGCGCTGGGCGGCCATGAGAATGCGCCGGCCCCGGGGACCCTCATCGCTTGGGTGCTGCATCCAGACCTGCGCGCCGGGTTTGGCGGCATCGACGCGGCCGTACTGGGTGAAGGTGGGCAACTGGGCCCAGGCCTCGCGCAACGGCGAGCCGTCGGTAATTTGAAAGACCGGATGCTGGAGCGCGTCATCGGTGAGCTGGACGTGAAACTGCCGGTCCAGCCCTTGCACGCCGACGTCCCTGGCAAATACCACCGGCAGCAACTGCTCGAGCCGGCTGTTCTGCCATGAGCTGTCAAACGTATCCGGGCCGCCAATCATCAGCACCCCTCCCCCCAATTCGCCGCAGAACCGCGCCAGGATATCCTGCTGGGCGAAGGTCAGATCGGCCGGACGGAGGTTGGAGAGCACGACGACCCGAAACGGGGCCAGCTCTTCCAGGGAAGTCGGAAAGCCGTGCGTCAGCTCGCTGGCGTTCTCCACATTCTGGCGGAAAACCGATTGTTTCGAGGTGCGGGTCAGGCCGGTGAGCTTCATGGTTTGGTCGTCGTGCAGGGCCAGGCTGATAAACTTGTAATCCCAGGTAAGCGCCCCTTGGATGTAAAGGACCCGAAGCTCCTTCTCGTCGGAGACGCGCACGGAGGCATTGCCCAGCAGGCTGACGCATTTGAGGTCGGGCATCGACGGGGGCAGCAATTGGATGGTGTAGTTATGCACGCCAAGCTTCTCCTCGGTGACGGGAAAATTCTCGAGCCACGAGCGGGAGCCCTTGCCCGGCGCCACCGTCTTTTTTTGCAGGGGCTGGCCGTCGCGAGACAGCAGGAGGTCGAAGGCGGGCATCTCATCGGTGTTCATCATTTCGAGCTGGGCGGAGATGCTGAAACCGCTTTTGGGCGCCACAACCGCAGGCGCTTCGACCTCCCGCAACGAGAGAGTCCGGACGCCGGAATCGCTCCCAAAACCGACCCCGATGAACGGGGCGCGGGAATCCACCAGGGCCGTAAGCGCGCGGGTGTTGTCGGAGCTGTCGTTGGCAATGCCGTCGGTGAGGGCGATAACGGCCAGCGGCGGCTGGCCGGCCGTGGTCAGCGCCTCGGCGATGGCCCCGCCGAGGTTGGTGCGCTTCCCATTCGGAATGGCGGAGGCGAGCCTGGCGCCGTCGGCCGGCTCGACACTCTCGTCAAAAAGCATGGCATGCACCGGCAGGTCGGCCGACTTGAGAGCGGGCAGGAGCCGTTGACGCATGAAGGCGAGCGCCTGCTGGTAGCGGGTCTGGTCCTGCTCTTTAAGCGACATGCTTTCGCTGCGGTCCACGAGCAACATAACCGAGCGGGATGCGTCCGCGGCCGGCTCCTGGGCGGCCCACTCCGGCCGGGCGGCCAGGAAAACCAGGACCAGCGACGCCAGGAGGCGCAGGATGCCCAACTGCAACACGCGACTCGCGCCCAGGCCGCGCCCGCGCTGGCGCCAGGCCGCGAAGGCCAGCACGGCGGCCACCGGCGCCAGCAACAGCCAGGCTAACGGACAATCGAAAACCAAATGGGCGCTCATCGCTCCGAAAGCTTCTCGAAGTACTTCTGGATGCGGCCCCGGTAAGCGGGCGGGAGCCGGCTGGGGTCGATGTTGGTCACGTCGGGTTGGTCGGCCTTTTTGGCCAGTTGATCGGCCGACTCGGCGGAGAATTGCCGCAGCTCCTCCATCAGTTTCTTCACTTCGTCGACATCGAGCGCCGCTGGTGCTTCGAGCATCTGCTGGAGATGCGACATGATCTGGTTGCCGCCGTCATTGCCCCCCTGCCGGCTGCGCATCCCGGTTTGCAAATTGTAGAGCGCCTGCCGGCCCTGGCGGGCGAGATCTTCGCGGGAAAGAGGGTGATCGTTTTCCATCTGCTTGATTAAGCTGTCCAGTTCAGCCATGCCTGCCTGGAAACTGTCCGTCCCGGCCGGCTTGAGAGCATCGGTCTGTTGGGCCGTCTGGAGAGACTTGGGCTGGCTCGCCTCGAAGGCCTTGCTGACCTTGGCCAGGGCATCCCGGGCATCGGCGGCCCGCTGGCGTTTGGCGGCTTCATCCGGGTCCGGGTCGAGGGAGCCGGGCCGTTCCACCTGAAGCAGTTTGGCATCCAGATCCACCTTCTTCCCCCCGTTGAGGGCGTCGCGGAGCGGCTGCCCGAAGGCATCGCGTGTCGGGTCCTGTTCGGCGGTTCTTTTAAGCTGATTGAGTGTTTCGCGCGCCTGCCGCGCGGTCTGACGGGCATCGGCGTCCGATGTTTTCGAATCGGGCTGGGCGCGCTGATCGAGGCTTTGAACCTGCTTGTCGACCATTTGTTTCAGGCGGTAGGCATCGGCGAGCTGTTGAGAGGCCGATTGGCTGTTCATGGCGTCGCTGAGCCGCTCCAGTTGCCGGCCCGCCTGCCGGGTGGAATCGCCGGCGTCACGGCTGCCGTTTTGAAGGGCATCGGCGGCGCCGGACATGGCTTGCTGCGCCTCGCGGGACTCCTGCTCGGTTTTCTTGAAGGCCTGAGGATGCTGCGCCTGGAAATCCGAGAGGGACTGCGTCAGCCGCCGTTCCTTCTCCGCCAGGCGGGAATAGTCAGCCGGTGTTGAGGAACGGGTTTGATTGTCGAGAGCCCGCTGCTGTTCGAGGGTCTTGCGCACAACATCCTGGGCGGCCTTGGCTTCGTCGCGGAACTCCGCCATCTCATTGAGCACTTTAGACGTCCGAGCCGCGGAGGCGGCCTCATCTTCGTTCGGCTCCTGAAAAGCGCTGGGGTTGTCGGAAACAGCCTTCTGGAACATCTTCCGGGCGGCAACGAGTTCGGCAAGGGCGCCGCGCTCGCGGTTTTGGGCCTCGGCCATCACGTTGTCCTCGAGCAGTTTGCCCGCGCCGGCGAGCGACTTCTCAGCCTTGGCGAGGCTGTCAAGCGCCTCCCCAATGGGTTTGTTTTCCATCTCGGCCGCCAGCTTGGCGTAAAGGTGGCGCGTCGAGTCGCTCAGGTCGTTTTCCGCTCCGGAGAGCTTCATGCGGTCCTGCTCCTGCTGGCTGGAGTGTTCGGGCGGTTTCTGCGCGTGCTGGCAAGTCTGGCGAATGACATGCTGCTGGCGGCTGATGAGGCCGGAGATCTCGCTCAGGCTCTGGTAGGCGCTGCCGCCCTCGCCGCCCGGCATTTTGAGGATGTCCTCCCGAAACGGACGAACCTCCAGGAAATAGACGTCCGAGGCCATTGAATTCTGCGGTGCGGTCTCGGCCTTTGCATAGTAGGTCAGCACGTCCCAATCCGAGAGCTTCATTTCATCCAGATAAATCGTCGGCTGGTAAACGGCGTAGCGGGGCTCCGAAGGGGGCGGCAACTCATGAGCGGTTTCGTCGGAGCCATTGATTGCCGAAACCCAGCGGACGCTCGTGAGCGGCTGGTTGGCTGCCGCCTCGATTTGCAGCGGCACGACGTCAACCTTCGTGACCTTCAGATCGCCGCCGGGATCCGTGATGCGGACTTCGCCCCAGTACTGGGCTTGCTCGACATTGTTGGAGGCGGGCGGGGCCAGTTCGAGCGGCGACTCGGTCCTGGGCGGTGCCGCCTTGGCCTGCTGCGCGGCCAGGAGCCGCCAGGGGGAGAAGTGCTGATAAAAGAAGAGCGCGCAAGCCAGCATGGCGGCAAACGCCAGGAATTGCGGCACGGGGCGCGTGGCCCGGAACGGCGAACGGGGCCGCTGTTCGGCCAGGATGCCGTCGGTTTGCTTGCCGATACGGACGGTGAAGGATTCGGTCTTTGCATCGGCCGCCCGGCCTTGAAGGAACAGCAGCGTGTTGAGGCGATCGAGCAAACGCCCATCGACCCGCTCGATGGCCGAAGCGACCCAGCTCCGGTCGAGCCCCGCGGCCAGGACGCTGAAGATGATGACCGCCCAGGCGACAAAGCCCACGGTGGCGAGCAGGGCAAAGATCGTAACGGCCAGCGCCTTGCTGGCGAGCCACCCTTCCAGGATCGCAATTCCCAGCGCCAGGACCGCCAAGGAGAGCAGCGCCCCCAGCACAAAGCTCCGCTGCAAGAACCGCAGCCATTTCCACCGCGACTCCACCCGGCTCAAGCTCGTCTCGACTGCTGGGAATCCGAGGTTCATCTCCATCCTTTTCTGGTTTCGGCCAGCGCTGTCTCGATCGTCAATGCGGCCAATCCTCCCAGCACCATCCACCACCAGAACTGCTGCTGCAACACCGCGCTGATACGTAGTTTCCCGCGCCCCGAAGCCCCGGCAAACTTCGCCGGCGCGCCCGTCAGCTTCATTTGCCAGGCGTCGAGCGCCTGGGGCGAAGCGCTGAACGCCAGTTGCGATTCCTTGGGGGAAGGGTTGACGCTGAACACCTTGGCCGCTTCCCCGCGCTCGTCGAAGTAGAGGTCATACAGCCCCGGTGCGTCGGGCAGCCGGATCTGGGCCCTGCCCTGCTCGACTTGCACCCGGACCACCTCGTGGTTGCCCTCGCGCAACACCACATCGCGGGTCGCCGCGTCGGCCGGCAATTGAATGGGAGCCAGCTCGCCCGGCTCGAAAGAGGTCGGCGTAGGGTCCTCGGCGCGGGCGGCCTGCAACGCAAGGTCCAGGAACGGGATGAACGATTGATGAATCGGCCATGAGGTGTGATCGCGATCCAACCCGAAGGCGGCCACGAATAGTTTGCCGGGGAATTTCGTTCCCTCAAAGAACAGGCCCGCCCCCGTCTCGGAAAAGATCAGCGGCGTCGCCTGGAGCGGCTTGAGGCGCACATAATCGAAGACCTTGACCTCCATCAGGTTCCCATAATCGGGTGACAGAAACGGATGAAAAATACGATGGTTCGAAAGGACGAACTGGAACTTCTCCGGGCTTTGGCTGCCGGGCGAGTCCTCGTTTTGCACCTCGAACCCCAGCTCCCGAAGGCTCTCTTTAATGACCGGGCTTACACGATTCACGAACAGGATCACCCCGCGGCCATTGGTCAGGTAACGCCACAAGACCTTCCGCACTTCGGCCGACTGCAGGTAGGCGCTTTCCAGGCAGAGCACATCGGCATCCTGCCCCACGGCCGCTTCCTCGGCCAGGGCGGCAGGTTCGATCACCCGCGCGAACCATTGGCCGCGCATGACTTCGGGCGAGAGCGCCAGCCTCAAATAGGGCGATTGCGCCAGCAACCCCACGCGCCCCTCGACGACCGGGGCCAACGAGAAAAAGACCCGATTGTCCGCCCGCAACGCATCCGGCGTCCCTTCCACCTCCGCTTCGCCGCGAATCCACGAACCCGGCTCGCTCTCCCATTGCGCCTGGATGAGGATCGTTTCGGGCTCGTTCTCCAAATCCACGCGGCGATTGAGCACCACCTGCCCGTTGGCCCGAACGATAACGCCGGCGGTTCTGGCTTCGCCAACGTGGGTCAGCTTGACGCTGAAATGGACCAGGGTTTTGTCGCCCAGAAAGACCCGCTGGGTGCGCGGATCGGCCAGCGAAAGGTTGGGAAGCCGGCCGGCGGGAGGCCTTGGCAACTCCACTTGCACCTGGCGCAGAAAGGGCGGGCTGCTGGTGTTCTCCGTCCACTGATTCTCCTGGCTGTCGCCCAGCAGCACGATGCGCTTCTGGTCGCCCAGAGAATTGGCCAGCAATGAATTGGCCTGACGGAACGCCGCCAGATAGGAGCCGCGCTGGAAGGAAGGCTTTAGCTCTTTGAGCCGACCCACCGCGGCCGCGCGGTCGTCGCCAAACGCGACCACGGTTTTGGGCGTCGAAGTCAGCTCGATGACCGCCACCTGGAGGCCGCCGCGCGTCTCTTCAATCTCACGGATGGCGCGGTCGAGATCCCGCGCAAAGCCGTCGTTGGCCTGATGGCTGAGGGTGTTGTCGAGGATATAGACCCGGCTCTCGCGGATCGGGAGAACATTCGCGTCGTGAATGTAGGGCCAGGCGAACGCACCGGCCAACAGCACGAGCGCCAGCGCCCGCACGGCGAACAACAGCGCGTCGCGCAAGCGCACCGGGCCTCGCCGCGGCTGAGGCTGATCCTCCAGAAACCGGAGGGCGGAAAACTTCATCACATTCGTTTCCTTCCGCCGCCGCAAGTGCAGCCAGAGAGGGACACCCAGAGCCAGAAGGCCGAACCAGAGCCAGGGGTTAAGGAACGAGAGAGGCATGAATCAGTGCAGTTTGCGCCGCTCCGCCAGGAACAGAGCCAGCGCGCGCCACGGATTCTCATCGGTGCGCACCAGGCAATGCGGCATCTCCAGCCCGCGGAACAGGTCCTGATATTGGCCCATGAAAGCGTTGAACCGCGCCAGGTATTTCTCGCGCACTGACGCGGGGGCGACGATCCGCCGGACGCCCGTTTCCAGGTCCTCGAACACCTTGGGATCGGCGAAAGGGAACTCGATCTCATCCCGGTCCAGCACCTGGAAGATAATCGCCTCATGACCGTGGAATCGAAGCTGCCTGAAGCCGAGCGCCACATCCTCGGACGGCTCGAGCAGGTCCGAGAAGAAGAGCACGACGCTCCGCTGCGGGATCAGCCGCACCGCATGCTCGATGAGACGCGAGAGGCGGGCGCCGCCGGCGGCCTGCAACCCTTCAAGCTGCCGCAGCATCAGCCCGAGCTGATTCGCCCGCTGGGAAGGGCGAATGAACTCGGGCGATTCCTTCTCCCCGCCCAGGGTTACCAGTCCGGCGGCGTCGTTTTGGCGAAGCAGAAACCAGGTCAGCGCCGCCGCCAGGACGCGGGCGCACTCCAGCTTCGAGCCCCAGGCGGCGGTGCCGCGGTAGCCCATGGAGGCGCTGGTGTCGCACAGGACGTAGAAGCGCACGTTGGTCTCCTGCATGTGCTGCTTGATGCAGAGCCGGTCGCTGCGGGCGTAGAGCCGCCAGTCCACGTGCCGCAGATCGTCACCGGGCTGGTAATTCCGATAATCGCTGAATTCGACGCTGAAACCATGGAACGGGCTGTCGTGCAGGCCGCTCAAAAACCCTTCCATCACGTAGCGCGCCTTGAAATCGAGCCCCTCCAGAGCCGCCAGCAACTTCGGGTCGAACCGCTCGGCAAGGGATTGGGTGGCGGTGGGCATAGGCTATTCCCGGGCCACATCCTCGATCAGCCTGGCGATGATCTCATCGGTCGTCTTTCCCTCGGCATCGGCCTGGAAGGTGCGTATGAGCCGATGGCGCAAGACCAGGGGCGCCAGCGCGGCAACATCCTCGCACGCGACGTTGAAGCGGCCCTGGCAGGCGGCGCGCGCCCGGCCCGCCAGGATCAGGTATTGGCTGGCGCGCGGGCTGGCGCCCCACCGAACCCAGCGCCGGATGTAGTCGGGAGTCTGGCCGTTGCTGGAGGGGCGGGTTGAGCGCACCAGCCGCACGGCATAGTCGATCACGTTCGGCGCCGCGGGGACTTGCGCCACGGCCTTGCGGAAGCTCATCAGCTCTTCGCGCGTCAGGACCGCCTGGAGGCGATCCAGCGGCGCGAACGAATGCTGCTCGACCACCCGCTTTTCTTCCTCCAGGGAGGGATAGTCAACCAGCAGCTCGAAGAGAAATCGATCCAGCTGGGCCTCCGGCAGCGGGTAGGTCCCTTCCTGCTCGATCGGATTCTGCGTTGCCAGCACCATAAACGGCTCCTCCAGCCGGTACATTTTTCCCGCCACGGTGACGGTTTTCTCCTGCATGGCCTCCAGCAGGGCTGCCTGGGTCTTGGGGGGCGTGCGATTGATTTCATCCGCCAGCAACAACTGCGCAAAGACCGGCCCGCGGGTAAAAGCAAACCTCCGGTGCCCGCTCGCGGAGTCCTCCTCCAGGATCTCGGTTCCGGTGATGTCCGACGGCATCAGGTCGGGGGTGAATTGGATGCGGGAAAAGCTCAATTCGAGCGAGCGCGCCAGCGTGTGGACCAGGAGGGTCTTGGCCAGGCCGGGCACGCCGACGAGCAGGCAATGGCCGCGGGCGAGCAGCGCGTAGAGGGCGGCCGAGACGACTTCCTCCTGGCCGACGATGACCTTGCCAATCTCCTCTTGCAGCAGGCGCACTTTGGGGGCCAGCCCATCGAGCACCGCCGCGGGGTCAACGTCTGCCTGCGGGGGTAGTTCAACCAGCGATAATGCGGAGTTCATCATATATGTTAATAGGCTAAGGTTAGAAAGTTATATCAGCATTCCAGACTCTCATTCCGGCGCCGTAAAACCCGCTTCAGCCCCCAAGGCGCCCATCAGGGCACGCAACTGTCTTTGAAGCTCGGCCGCTTCCGCCGTTGATAATTCTCCCTGCGCCAACTCGGCGTGTAAACGGGCCGAAAGCTTATCGTCACTTAATCTCACCCATTCAATCCGCCAGCGCAACGGCCCGGCCTCGTCCTCGCATAGCCCCGGCAGAGCGGTCGCTTGGGCCTTGGCCGGCAGGACCAAAGTGAACTTCTCTTCCAGGATCAGAGGATAGCCCTGGTGAAGAAATAGCCCGCTGCTGCGCCGGTGCAGAGCCAGGTCCCATTCTTTGGGCAGCCAAAAGGGAGCGCGCAGCAGCCACTTGCCCGCTCCGCCCGAGCAAAGCCCGACCCAGTCGCCTTCCGCCTGCCACGCGAAGTCCCGATCCAACGCGGAGACCGGAGATGCGCTCTGGCTGGCGAGCGCGAAAGCGCCGGCCACCGGCCGAAACCCGGCGGCGAGCAGCGGCGGCGCAACCCGGCTCTCTTTAGCCTCCCGGGCCGCAGCACGCAGCTCGTAGTCCGGGAATCCGGCGCCAACGACGCTCAGCTTCACAGGCATCGCTTCGGCCGGCTTGGAGCAGGTCAGTTCGCCCTGAAGATCCAGCCGATGATCCCCCGGTCTGGCGGCTGGCAATTGGGTCAGGGCATGGCTGCCGCCGTCAATGACCAGCACCTTTCGGCCCGGGTCGCCTGGCGGCAGCATCCCAAACCGGCACACCTCATCGGTTGTGTCCGCCCAAAAGGTGTCCTGTCCCAGCGTGACACGTGAAATCGCGTGGTTGAATGACAGTCCGGGGATCTCATTGTGAGCCTGGCTGAAACGCGGAACCAGCACCAGCCGCGCATCGATATTGACGGCATGCAATAGAGCATTGAACAGGTTCGCCTTGTCCTTGCAGTCGCCGAACTGGTTCTCCAACACGTTGGCGGCCGCGTGCGGACGGAACGAGTTAACCCCCAGCGGAACAGCAACATAGCGCAAGCCGCTGACGTAATTGTAAACCGCCAGCACCTTGTCCCGGTCCGCGCGCGCGTCGCGGGTGAGTTCCCGGGCTTTGGCGGCGATCTCGGGGGTCACCTCATCGGTAAGCTGGCTGATGCGCCCATACCAGTCGGCGAAATCCTGCCAGTCGGCAAACGTCGAAACCATCAACCGCGGCTCCTGGTTTGGGGGGGCGAGGATTTCGGACTGATGCGCCGGGACATGATTGAATCTCCAGGAATAAGTTGTGCCATAGTTGCCTTGCCGGATGGTTGGGTCGGCGGCGGCGATGTTCTCAACCGCGAAATGAAACGGGGCATCCTTGGGAACGCTGACCTCAAGCGTGGAGGCGACTACCGGCAGATCTTCGCCCACCGGTATTTCCAGCGAGACGTGCGGCAGAGGAAACTTGCTCCACCGGGTCTCGTAGCGCACGTGAAGAACCGCCCCGGGCACCACCCCGGGAAGCGAAAAGAACTTCCGCCGCCCGGCCTGGTAATCGCCCAACGATTCCTGGCGCGCCTCCCGGATGGCATCGGGGTCGAGGCGAGCGAGGTTTCCGCCGGGTGCCAACACTTCGCAATCGAGGAAATCAATGTCCTCGAACGGCGGCGAATAGGAGATGTCGAAATCGCCGAGCGGCTTTCCTTCCGGCGTCAGAATCTGGATGAACTCCTCGTGCTCGCTCGACACTGCCGGGCTGCTGCCCAGCGTATAGTTGACCCGGCGCTGCAGAATGACTCCATCCGCATCGGGGTAGGCATCCCGGCTGACGCGCCGGATCTCGCGCCAGACCGGTGGCAAACCGGCGGCAGCCGTGTCTTCGACCGGGCTTCCGGCCGGCGGTTCATTGGCAGCGCCGGTCCCGGAATCGGGGCCGCTCCCCTGCCCTGGGGATTCCGCGCCCTGCGCGGCCAGCAATCGCGGTTGCGCTTGGCCGTCCCACCAGGTCGGCTCTTCGGTGCGGGCGAGGTTCCGTTCTTTGTACCACGCATCAATGGCCTGTCCAAACCGCGCGCTCAAGTCTTCAAACGGGATGGCCGGGTGGGCTCGAAGCAGCTTCAAAAGCACTGGCATCCCCGCCGGATCGCTGTCGAAGGAAGTATCGCGCTCGGAGGAGAGAATCTGCCGTTGTTGCCCGGCCAATTCGGCAGCGAAGCTCCCGCTGCCGCGAAAGATCAACAGCCAGCGGGACTCCGCCGCTTGAGACTCAGCGGCAAGCGCCTTGAAATCCGCCGGCGTCAAACGCGGTCCGCGAACATGGAGCACAGGCGTGTTTCCCTGTTTGCCCCCGTGCCCCCAGGCAATGACCACCAGCGCATGGGTCTGTCCCGAACCGCCATTGCCTCCCGCGGCTTCTCCACCTTGAGCGTCAGCCCTTGGCCCCCTTAACTCCCCACCCAGCCCCAGAAAGCCGGCCCGGTCTCCCCGGAGGACTTTGCCTTGGACTCCGGCAGGCAGTGATGCCGATTCCGGAGCATCGCAGAGCACGAACACGCGTCTGACGCGGCCGCTGGTCCCAACGATTTGCAGCCACGTCCGAAGCTGATCGCGATAATCGTTCTCGGTTTCGACGTCGCCCGGCAATCCGGCCAGCAGGACGACGTCGCATTGCGGGGAGAAGAGCGCCTGGCCCCGAGCTGGCGCGGCGACAACCCCGACGAGGCCTGCCAACGCGCAGCACCACGCCGCCAGCCGCGTTTGCCGCAGTCTCGTTTGCACGCCCGCCAAAAGGTTGCGCAGGGTTCCAGACATTCTTTTAAATCTCGGAAACACGACAATCTACCGCAATCAGGAGATACCCGCTATCGGGCCGAGTTGATAACGGAGTAGTTAGCCCCAAATCCATTAGCCGGTTATGCCAAAAAGACGGAAGGGAGCATGCGTGCCTCGCCCGCATCCCTGCGCGGCGATGTCGAATTCTGACCAGCCGGACCGAGGAAAAACATTTTAACGCCTCCCCCTTGCGCCGGGATTAAACGCGGCTAAATTCGCCAGCTAGAAAGGAAGTTCGGTATGGGAGACATATTAAATGCTATGGATCGGAAAAGACTGAAACGGCTGCTGCGCCGCCGCGATTCGCAGGAGTATTTCAACGGGGCAGGCTGGACCACTAATCCAGCGGAAGCCAAAACCTTCGAGGATGTCATCGAGATAGCTGAGACCTGCAGTCGGCATGGGCTGATGGACGTGGAAGTGGCCTTGCACGTCGAGCACTGCGAGGTTTTCTCCACGCCACTGCGATAGCTCGTCCGCATTTGACATCCGGCGAGGGCTGCGACACCCTGAGCCCATGGCAAAGCCAGCATTGGGCCGGGGTCTGGGCGCGCTACTGGGCGGCAACCCAGTCGCCAAACCCCCAGGGCCGGCCGCTACCTCAACTCCAGTTCCAGGCGCCCCGGCGGCCGCGGACTCTCGGGAACGCGTTCAACGCGTCCCCCTCGACCGGATCCGCCCCTGCCCCTTTCAACCGCGCAAAGAGTTTTCGCCCGAAACCCTGCGCGAGCTGGCTGATTCGATCAAGGAACAGGGCATTGTCCAGCCGTTAATCGTCCGGGAGCGTGACGGCCATTTGGAACTCATCGCCGGGGAACGTCGCTGGCGGGCCGCCCAATTGCTGGGCCTGGGCGAAGTCCCCGTGATCCTGCGCCAGGCGGATGACCGGGCGGTGCTCGAGCTGGCCCTGATCGAGAATCTCCAGCGCGAGAATCTCAATCCCATTGAGGAGGCCCAGGGCTACGCTCAGCTCATTGAGCAATTCCAGCTCACCCAGGAAGAGGTCGCCACCAAGGTGGCCAAGAGCCGCGCCGTGGTGGCCAACGCGCTGCGCCTCTTGAAGCTGGCCCCGGAGATCCAAGGTTTCATCCGCGGCGGCCGCCTCTCGGTCGGCCACGCCAAAGTCATCCTGGGTCTCTCCGGCCAACCGCAGCAGAAACTGGCCGCCGATCGCATCCTGAAAGAGTCCCTCAACGTGCGCCAAACCGAGTCGCTGGTGGCCCGCCTGCAGGCCCGCGAAACGGCTCCCGGGCCGCAGCCGGCCGGCCCTCCGGCCACAGCGCCGCGGGATGCGCACGTCGCAGAGCTTGAAAATCGCCTGCGCGAACGTTTGGGCACCAAGGTGCGCCTCCGTTACGCGCTGGGCAAGGGCGCGCTGGAAATCGCCTTCTTTAGCGATGCCGAATTCGAGCGACTGCTCCAAATCCTCGGCATCCAGCCCGATTGAGCATGGGGGCGTCTCTTCCTGGCATTCCCGAGGGCCCGGGCGCGAACAACGCCGCCCTGCGCGAGCGCACCGCCGAGCGGCTCGCCTCCGCCCGCGAGCGGGTCGGCGGCTTGACAGCCTTCCTGGGCTTCGATGGTTTCGTGGACGAAATTCTGCAGGTTGTGGACAAGCGCCAGGACGCCGAGAATTACCAGCGCCTGCCGACCATCACCCAGCTCGCCAGGCGCATCGAGGCCGCTGCCGGCAAGAGCACCAACATGGAACTGGTCCGCCAGACCACCCAATTCGGCGGCAGCGGTCCGTTGATGGCCAATGCCCTCGCCGGCTTTGGCCTCAAGGTCACCTGCCTGGGCGCCTTCGGCTACCCAAGCCTGCATCCGGCCTTTGCCGGCTTTGCCAAACGCGCTGAAGTTTATTCCGTGGCCGAGCCCGCCTCGACCAGCGCCCTCGAGTTTGAAGACGGCAAGATCATGCTTTGCAGGCCTGAGTCGCTGAGGGAGGTGACCTGGCAAAACATCAAAGACCGCTTCGGGCGCGACAAACTTGCCGCCCAGCTCAGCGGCGCCGATTGCCTCGGGTTCATCGACTGGACTATGCTCCCCTCGATGACCGAGCTCTGGTCGTCCATCCTCAAGGAACTCTGTCCCGGCCTGAAAGGTCCCCGGCGCAAGCTCTTCATCGACCTGGTCGATCCGGAGAAGCGCACCCGCAAAGATATTCTGGAGGCATTGGACCTACTAACCGCGTTCCAGCGGTATTTTGACGTGATTCTCGGGCTCAACGAGAAGGAAAGCCTTGAGATCGCCGACGCTCTCGGGCTCAGCTCGGAGGATCGGTCGCCGGACGGCCTGCTTCGGCTTTGCCAGGAACTGCATGCCCGCATTGGCATCGATACCGTCGTGATTCATCCCGTCGCCTTTGCCCTGGCATCGAGCGGCGATGGGCTTGCGATCGTCAAAGGTCCTCTCACCCTCAAACCCAAGATTACCACCGGCGCGGGCGACCACTTCAACGCCGGTTTCTGCCTGGGCCGGCTTCTGGGCTTTTCGGCATCGGAATGCCTCCTGACGGGGGTGGCCACGAGCGGCTTCTTTGTCCGCGCCGCGAGCAGCCCCGGGCTGGAAGACCTGGTAAAAATGCTGCGGAGCTGGCCTAATTGAGCCTGGAATATGCTTCGCCGAAGGGAACACACTAAAAAACCGGCGTGAGAGTCGGTGGACGAAAGCGGCAAAATGAACGATACATTACTAAAATGCAGCGGGCGGGCGGCCCGGATCAGCCGTTTTAGCCAGCGGCGACACTTTTTATGGTCCTGAACGTCGTCAAATTTGGAACTCCGGTGCTGCGCCAGAAGGGCGCGCGAATCGATGAGGTCACCCCGACCATCAAGAAGCTGGTTGAGGACATGATCGATACGATGTACGCCTACAAGGGGATCGGATTGGCCGCCCAACAGGTCGGCTTGGCGCTGCAAGTTACGGTGCTGGACGTGCGGGGCGTGACCGATCGACCCTCTTCACTTGAGCTGAACGGCAAACCCTCCGACGTGCAGGCTTTCATGCCGCTGGTCCTGATCAACCCCGAAATCAGCCCGGTCGGCCCTCCTGTCGCTGGCCCCGAAGGCTGCCTGAGCTTTCCGGAACTGTACGCCGACGTCACCAGGCCTGAGGTGGCGGATGTCAAAGCCCTGGACAAAGAGGGCCGACCGATGCAGTTCCGTTGCGGCGGCCTGCTCGCCCGGGCCATCCAGCACGAGGCCGATCATCTCCACGGGATTCTTTTCATCGACCGGATGGACAAGCAGACCAAGGAAGAACTCCGCGCGGACCTGGATTGGCTCCAGGCTGAAACCAAGGCCAGCCTGAAGAGAGACGCAGCGAAGGCTTGATTTCTGCTGTTACAAGATTGTTACACCCCCTGTTCAAAAAAAAATCTTTGTTACAAAAAAGAAAAACTTTACTGGGGGGCGATTGAGCGTAGAATTCTCTCAAGCCGCAAGTGCGACGCGACCGCGAATGGATGTGAAGAAACGTGAGTTATCCGGTTGTCTTAAAGCCGAGTTCAACGGCCAACCGGTCAATCTTCGTCACGACTGGATAGCCCACCCTCCCCTGCGCCAGGAACGGCCTTCTCTTGCCTTTCCGAACGCCGCAGCGGTCCCCGAACCAACAAATAGTCATTCCACCGAACAAAAGGAAAATGTCCCCATGGACCTTCATCACCCTATCCTGAGAGAGTTCCCGGAACACCGTGAAGTCATTCGCCGCCTCAAGGGCGTCAACGACCATTTTCGGAATGTCTTCGACGAATACCACCGGCTCGACGATGAAATCTATCGCATCGAAGAGGAGATAGATTTCGCCAGCGATCAGGAAATCGAGGAGCTCAAGATGCGCCGGGCGAAGCTGAAGGATTACATCTACCATGTGATCCGTCATGCCCCGGAGGCATGCCCTGCCTGCGAAGGCACGGGCGTCGCCCGCTGATTCCTCCCAGGATTGCGCCCGCTTCCTGCTGTCTTCACAGCAGGTGAGGGTGAATCTGTCCCGTCCCAGGGCATCTCTTCGCCCTTTCCCTTCCCAAGGCCGCTGAAGTCTATCGTCGGGTAAGCGCGCCCCGATCCGGGCATCGGCAGTCAATGGTCAGTCATCCATCGCAAGACCCCAAGGGCCCTACTCGGCCACGATCTTGACCGCCCTGGTCTGGGCAGCGCGCTTGCGCTGGACTTCGTTCAGAATACGCTTGCGCAGCCGGAGGTTCTTCGGGGTCGCCTCCACGTATTCGTCCGGTCCGATGTATTCGAGGGCCCTCTCGAGGGAGAGCTTGAGCGGCGGATTGAGCTGGATGCCCTTGCCATCGCCCACCGATCGCATGTTGGTGAGCTTCTTGGCTTTGCAGGGGTTGACGGGGATGTCGTTTTCGCGGGCGTTTTCGCCCACAATCATGCCGGCGTAAATGCTCTCGCCGGGCTCGACCATGAGCCGCCCCCGCTCCTGAAGCATGTTCAAGGCGTAGGCCATCGCTTCGCCGCTCTCCATGCTGACCAGGGAACCGTTTTTGCGCGCCGAAATCTCGCCACGGTCCGGGCCGTATTCGTGGAACAGGTGGCTCATGACCCCCAGGCCGCGGGTCTGGTTGACCAGGTCGGTTTCAAACCCGATAAGCCCGCGCGTCGGCACCAGCGCTTCGATGCTCACCTCGTCGCCGTGATGGTTCATGGTGGTAATTTCGCCCTTGCGGCCGGCGAGGTTCTCGAGCACTTGGCCCATGTATTCCTTCGGGATTTCGAGGAAGAGCTTTTCGATCGGTTCGAGCAGGTTCCCCTGCGGATCCTTGCGATAAATGACTTCAGGCCGGGATACCAGCACCTCGTGGCCTTCGCGCCGCATCTGCTCGACCAGGATCGCAATCTGCATCTCACCGCGGCCGCTGACGTTGAAGATATTCGGCGCGTCGGTCTGTTCGACCCGCAGGGCGACATTGGTGCGGACCTCTTTCACCAGGCGCTCCCAGATATGGCGGGCGGTGACCAATTGGCCGTCGGTGCCCGCGAGCGGCCCGTCGTTGACGGCAAACTGCATCTGGATCGTCGGCGGATCGATGGGGACAAAGGGCAAGGGCGCGCGCTCCTCGGAATCGGTAATCGTCTCGCCGATGAACACGTCCTCGAAGCCGGTCAGCCCGACCACGTCGCCGGCATGCGCCTTGGGCACTTCGATGCGCTTGAGGCCCTCGAACTGGAAGATGGCGGTGATCTTGGCGCGGCTTTTGCGGCCGTCGCCGTGGATGCAGACGAAACTGTCTCCAAGGCTCACCGAGCCGCTGTAAATTTTCCCGAACGCGATACGCCCGAGGTAATCCGAATAATCCAGGTTGGCCACCAGCAGCTTGAAGCCATTGTCGGCGTGGGCGTGGGCGCGGGGGGCGGGGATATGGTGAATGATCGCTTCGAAGAGCGGCTCCATCGTCTTGCTCGGATGCTTGAGGTCGCGCGTGGCGTAGCCGTCCTTAGCGCTGGCGTAGATGACCGGAAAGTCCATTTGATCGTCGGTGGCGTGCAGGGAGACGAACAGGTCCCACACCGCGTCGAGCACCTTGTGGGGATTGGCGTTATCGCGGTCGACCTTGTTGATGACGACTATCGGCTTGGCTCCGGCTTCCAAGGCCTTGCGCAAGACGAAGCGGGTCTGGGCCTGCGGACCGTCCGCGGCATCGACCACCAGCAATACGCCGTCGATCATGTTCATGATCCGCTCGACCTCGCCCCCGAAATCCGCGTGGCCCGGGGTATCGACAATGTTGATCCGGTAACTCTTGTACTTAAAAGCAGCGTTTTTGGCCCGGATCGTGATACCCTTTTCCCGTTCGAGATCCATGGAATCCATGATGCGCTCCTCCGAGGAGATAGCCTGGTTGGCGCGGAAAGTGCCCGACTGCTTGAGGAGGCAGTCCACCAGCGTCGTCTTGCCGTGATCGACGTGGGCGATAATGGCGATATTGCGTATATGCTGCATGTTAAATAAATACCAAACCCGGGCTGCATGATGCGTAAACGGGGCATCCTCGATGCACTACGGATCGGGCCGCGTAATGTGCCTTAACCAGGGAAAAGGTCAAGCCCAGTATGGAGGCCGGGCATCGAAATGTAAAGCGTGAAACGCAAGGGATCACCGAATGGGCCGCTGCCGGGCTGAGGCAGGCCGGTTCATTCCAGGGCCGGAAAAGCGGGGTGCTTCAGGCTGGCCCTACGGTTCAGCTCGTTGGCGCGTGCGGCTGGGTGGGCGGGAAAGGGAAGAGTTTTTTTCTTTGGTTCCCGCGGGCTACCGTGAGCTTCCGCTATCGATGGCAACCCCGGAGGTCAATTGCAGCAACAGTTTATTGAGTTCTGCCATGCGGGGCGGTTTGCTGACCAGGGCATCGATCTCGGGAGATTTCTCGCCTTCAGACTTCATCATGGTGCCCCAGCCGGTCAGCATGATGATTGGAGTTTCGGGGGAGATGGCCTTTATCGCGCCGGCGACTTTATTGCCATCAAAGTCGGGCATACCCAGATCGGTGATGACCGCTTCAAACCGCCGGTCGGTTAGCTGGGCGGATCGGAACAGGTCCACTCCCTGGGGACCGCCGCTGGCCACCGTGACGTGGTGCCCGAGTTTGGAAAGGTAATCTTCCATGAGCTTTCTGACCTGCGGTTCATCATCGATGCAAAGCACTGAAAGCGACCTGGGCTGGAGCGCTTTCGCGACCGGGACGTGCGTGACGGGGTGGTGGGATCGTGCCGGAGGAAAGACCAATCGGATGGAAGTGCCGCGGCCCGGAGCGCTCTCTATCTGGATTGAGCCCTCATGGCGCTGCATCATACCATAGACCATAGCGAGCCCCAACCCGGTACCGCCCCGCTGGGCTTTGGTGGAGAAGAACGGCTCGAGGCAGCGCTGACGGACCTTCTCATCCATGCCCGTGCCATTGTCGCGCACCTCCAGGCATGTGGTTTCTCCGGCGGACTCCCCATGAGCGTTTGGCGGCGCGCTAGCGCACCGCGCGGCGAGGGTGATGGCCCCGCCCTGGGGCATGGCGTCGACGGCGTTGAAGATCAGGTTGGTGAGCGCCTCGCGCAATTCAGCGGGGTCACTCAGCAATGGCGGAAGGCTGGGCTGCACGTCCGCAACCACCTGGATCGAAATCCCGCTGCGCTGGGCCAGGTCGCGCCAGCGCGGGCGGGTCAAGGTAATGACCTCGTCAACGACTTGCCCGATATCGACCTCCTCCAAGGGTTCGGTTTCGGATCGGTTGCGGTAGAACTCGCGCAGCCTCGCGACGATCCGGGCGATGTCCTCGCCCGATTGGCGGATCGTGCCCAGCAAGCAGCGAGAGTTCTCAGGCAGCGTGGGATTGGTGACGATGAGCAAGTCGGCGTAGGCGATGATGGGAGAGAGGGCGTTGTTCACGTCATGGGCGATGCCGCTGGCCATCTGCCCCAAAGCCCGGAGGCGCTCCTGTTGCACCACGACTTGCTGGGTCCGGCGCAACTCATTATACGCTTCCTGCAGGCCCTCGGAGAGGCGCACCTGGTCATAAAGGTTCTTGCATCGCTCCTCGGCCGTAATGACTTTGACCTGGAGTTCCTCCTTTTCCAAGCGAACTCGATCGGCTTGGTCGCGAAGCAGTTCCGCATTATAGCGCACCTCCTCCATCACCAGCACGATCATGCTCACGGCGATAAAGAGCTGGAGCACTGCGGCCACAAAGAAGCTGGCCCGGTAGAGGTCTTGAAACTCTTCGGAGATGGGATAGGTAATCAAGTAAATGCCCCAGAGGAAGAAGCCCAAGGCCAGCATCCCGGCTCCCACGAAAGGCATCTTCTTTCGCTGGCGATAAAAGCAGACGCCGGCAAAAAGGCTTCCCATCCCCAGCAGGATGAAGACCGGGGCTTCCACCTGCAGCGTGCTCGAAACGACCTGTGGGCTGACGAAGGTCCATACGACCAGGAACAGAATGAAGAGCCCGAACAGGCTCTGGTTCACTTTGAGCCCGAGAAAACGCAAGCTGCCCCACATGAGAAAGGCGGCCGAGATGGCCACACAGCATTCGCGCAATGTAAAGAGAAAACTTCCAGGCGGGGCTACGGTGCCGTTAAAGGTGAGCGTCAGCCAGAGGGCATAGAACAGCCAGGCAGCGGTCCAAATGGTGAAGTAATCCCGTTTGGTATAGCAGTTGAGGTAATAAAAGAGTCCCACCAGGAGCCAGACACTGAGCAAGGACACCATAAGCGCCGCTTGCATGTACTGGTGCTGAAACGCCAGGTCCACTCCTGCTGTGCCAGCCATGTTCATACATCTTCACCCATAATATCCCTTCATATCCCTTCCGGACCGACAAGAAGCCCTGCCAACACTAAAGCAATTACCGCGCCAGCAAGGTCTTGAGAAAGGAGGGGCGTTTCCAACGCATTCCATGCGAACAATTTATCAGCAAAAAGCGCCAATCCTCACCCGCGAGGTGTCGGTGCGATCTGTCCTGAAAAGACACACACGGCGAGGGGGGGGCCCAAAAGCTCCGCTAAACTCATTTCAGGCTGACGGATGGGCACCCTGCGATCGCGACGCCCGCTGAACCCGCCGGGGAAGACGCCACCAGCGATGGTGAAAACCGAGATGCAAGCGGCAGCATCCGGCTGCTCGTTGTCAAGGGTAAACGGCGCGGTAGAAGCCCGAAGGAGGGCCTTGGGCAGGGGTGTTGGTGAAACGCACAACGCCGGATGCGTCCGCTACGCTTGTGCCAATGGCTATCCACTCCGGGTTATCGAACGTCGGCGTGAATTCGACAGAGTAGGTTTCGCCCGGGACTCCGTTGAAGCTAATCACAAACGAGCCGGCGTTCATGTCCGAAATGGAAAGGGCCGGCTGGGGAAGGACGAGTTCGCCGGACGCGAGAACGTTGGTGGTCCCGAAAAAATCCAGGGTCCCGGCGTATTCGGCCTGGACGACGTGCCGGCCAGGCGGCAGGGTCGCGGTTGTGTAACTGGCGGTTCCTCCGCTGAGCCCGGCGGGCATGGCGGTGGCAGCCCCATCGAACCTGAAGTTAACGGTGCCGGCGGGGGTGCCGACGCCGGGCGCGACGGCATTAAGGCTGTAAGTAAAGGTCACCGGGGCTGCCAGCAAAACGGGGTTGGCGGAAGCCTCCAATACGCCGGCAACGCTGGCCGGGATGACGGTCAATGTGCCCGGCCGGTACTGAATGGCATAATTCAGGGCGGCTGCCCCGGATGGAGTCAGCGGGTAGGCCCCGGGGTCGCTTTCAGCGGTGGCGGTGGTCGAAACCACCGGAAGGGCGCTCAGCACCGCGGGGGTCTCGCCATTGACAAATCCGCTATAAGAGACGGTGAGGGATGGGATGGCGGCTCCAAAGGTATTGTTGGTGCTGTTCGCTGTAATGACTAACGTTTGCTGGAGCACATTCAGCGGCACGTTCGTAATCACTCCCGCATAGGTATTGGTGTTCTGCGGCAGAAAGGTCAGCGTCAGCTCCTGACCCAAGCCTGCGCCGAGAATGGCGCCTGCGGGAGGATTGTAGGTGAACACTCCGGCCAGCGAACTGGAAGCGTCAAGTTGCGTGCCGCTGAGGGGTGTTCCATAGACAATGGGCGCGGGCGCCGCCCAGGTCACCGGGGCATTGGTTTTCCCCGCGATGGGAAGAATGCTCACGGTGGAAGTTGCCGAAATGCCTCCGCTGACGGCGATGATATTGAACGGGCCGCCGGCAAGCTGGCCCGCGGTGAACACGCCGGCGCCGCTGATGATTCCACCATAATCGTTCGACCAGGTGAACGCAGGCTGGGGGACGATCACATGGCCTAATGCGTCGAGGGCCGTGGCGACGAACTGTTGGTTGCTGCCGGCGATGACCGCCGCGCCGGCAGGAGAAATGGCGATCTGGGCGATTGGCCCGACGACGCTGACGCGCACGACGGCGGAAGTGCCCACGCTCCCCATGGTATCGGTGGCAACCGCCGTAAGAGCGTAGTCTCCCATCGGCACGTTGGTCCACGTGAACTGATAGGGCGCGTCCGTGCTCTGGTATAAGCTGCTCGAACCGTTGAAAAACTGGACATTGGTGACGAAACCGGCGGTCGTCTCCGCGTCGGCGAAAATCGGGATTGTGGCGGGGGCGGTGAGCTGCGTATCGGTTGGCGGATTGGTAATCGCCGCCTGGGCGCCCGCAATGCCGGTCAGAGTGAAGACGCAGTTGGAGGGTATCGAGGCGGAGAAAGCCCCATTGGTGACGGCGACGGGACCGGCGTAGGCCAGGTTCGTGACGGGCGACGTGTAGTACAAGTCCAAGTTCGTTATGGCGGGGAGGGAGGTCAGGACGCCGCTGAGAGGGGTCACCGAAGCGGCGTTGTTGATGCCGATAATCGTCACCTGTCTCAAGCCGGTATTCTTGAACGCCTGCAACGGCGAGAGCGCGGAGGGGATGGAGCCGCCGACCTGAATCATTTGCGCGCCGGGTCGGACCCATTTGGTCACCTGTGAGAGGGTGTAGAAAATGGTTCGCGGAGTATACGTTTTCACGACCGCGTTGGTGTCGACCACCGCGAACAGCCCCCAGAAGCTCCATTCCAGAGGATTGTAGTAGTTGTATTGGCTATCATAGGCCTCCCAGACCAGGCCGCCCGAGACGCCGTTTGCCAGGTGGGCACAGAGGTAGGCGACGGCCCCGCTGGCGTAGCTCCAGGTATTGGTGCCGGTCACTCCGGCATCGCACTGCGGGCACCACACGTTGAATTCGGTCATCCAAATGGTGCGGTTGGAATAGGCCGTGCTCTGAATGTAGCTGGCGACGCCGGCGGAACCGCCGCCTTCGCTGGCGTAGCTGTGCAGGCCAAAATGCGCGACCTTGGACATCACGACCGGATCGCCCAACATCTGCGGCATGTAGTTGGTGCCGCCCGACCCCATATCGGGCCCCACGAACCGCAACCCGCTCATTCCATTGCTGTCCAGGTCCTGGGAGAGAATGTGCAGAGCGTTGGTATATTGCGTCGCCGTCATATTGACACCCTGGGCCGTCTCATCCATTTCGTTGTCCGGTCCGACGAGCGAGAAGGCCAAGTTGTTGGTTTTGGCGGCGTAAATCAGGAGAGACGCTATCATTTGAGCCCATTCGGGTTCCAGGCCGGTGTTCAGGGCGGGGGAACCAAGCCAGGCCGGGCCGTTGCCCTGGAAATTCAGCATCAGGCCGTTGCTGATTCCCTTTTGGTTGAAATACCCCATCAGGCCCCACATTTTCTGGAATTCGGCGCAGTTGTAAATCTGGTCGTAATAGGACCAGTTCATCACGTAAGGACTGCTGTTCTCATTAGTCGCCTCCCAATCCGTCTTATCGTAGATGACCCGGAAGAGCGTCATGCCGGCCTGGTCAACCAGGGCATCAACGACGGGTCTCAATTCCCCATCATTGTTCCAGCCTCGGTGGTTGATGTTCGCACCGAAACCGTCAATGACCTGGTTGGTGACGGCCCCTTCGAAGGTAACAGGCTGGGCACACGGCGCCGGAAGCGATGCCGCGAGCAGAGCGACAGACAACAGGACCATCCCCAGATAACGGCTGAACATAAATGCTGGCCTGGCCTCCCGCTGCCCGGCTCTCGGAAACCAGAGAGCCCGGCAAAAATGGGCAAGGACCGCACGACGCAACCGTACTGCGATGATTTTCACTGTTTTCCTGACATCCCACGTGTTGCGTGGATCGGTCCTAATGTAGCTAGGCCGCTTATTCTCGATTGCCAACCATATCCTGTCAAGGAAGGCAGAATTACAATTAGGTGTCAGGTTGCCCTGAAATGACCCCAGCCCGCCGTCCCGCCAGCCCAAACGCGAGCAGGACCGCCGCGACGCAGCCGAGAATCAACACGCGCGCGCCGCTGGAAGATCTCCTCGACCCCGAGAAACGCAGGGCAAGCTTCAAATCGGTTTGAGGATTGACCACCACCGATCGCTTGAACGTAAGCACCCGCCCCTGCTCAGGGATATCGGCCCGAACCGGGTTGGCGGCGGAGACAGCGGCGTCCTGTTGCTGAATCAGCCGGTCGGCCAGGCGCATGAACGCCGCGTTCTCATCGGCCGTATTGCGGTCGATGATGTCCTTGGCATCCTGCTGGGTATAGGCGGGTTCTTTGCCATTGCGCAAGTCCCGGAACCCGGCCGGGAGCGCGCCAGGTTCGGCGCCGGTAGCCGCTTGGCGAACATTGAGTCCAACCAGCGCCTGCTGGAGTTTGATATTGTGGAGTTGGACGCGGGCATCTTCGTTGAAGGCGGCATCGTGAGCCGACAGGCCGTAAGCGGCCTGGAAGGCGCGGCGGGCTTGTTGCGGGTCGCCCTGCTCGAGAGCGGTGTTGCCCGCGGCGAGCAACCCTTCGGCTTGCTTTGTCCTTTCCTGCTGAATTGCCGCTTCCTGTTGCAGATAAGAGGCGGCGTCAGCCAGGGTGTTTTCAGGCAGAGTCTCCTGGCTGTCGAGCTGGAGCGTCCCCGACCAATGCCTGACCCGCCAATTCTCGCTGAGCGAGACGCGCCAGGTAACATCCTCTAGCGGCAGGCTGAACTTTGGCGCGAGCAATTCCAGGTCCAGGGCGCCGCCCTTGGGCGAGCCAACCGCGCAACTGTAAAAGAACTCGACCGGGATGGGTCGCCGGCCGCCTGACTGCGGCTGAAGTGGGATCAGGAGGTTGCCCTGGTCGCGGCACGGCCAGACCCCGTTGTGATCGACGAAGGCAAACCAGAACCGCGCGTCTTTGGGCAATGTCAGGCTCAGTGTCGGCTCATCCCCCGGCAGCATTTGGAGGCAGACCCGAGTCAGCATGACTCCTCCGTCGGAGATGGCTGAGGCGAGAGAGATATTTTGGATGCGGGCCGGGAGGAGCTTGGCGGCCTCGTGACGTTCGAGCTTGAGGTGAAGGGCAAATGAAGGCTCGACCAGGCGGTAGCTAAAATCGGCGGCGGCACTCGACAGCTCGCATTGGAGGTTCCGAGGGATGCTCTGCCACTCCGCGGGCTGGAGACTCTCTGTCGCAGCCTCGGCCCGGACCTGGAGTCGTCCGCTGGATTGAATGGTAACGAAACCGCGCTGGAGATTCACATCGGCCGCCAGCACCCCGCGGAGAATCGTTTCGGAAGCCTGGGCGGGAATGGGTGTTTGGTAGGTGGCCTGCAACCGATACGCCCCAAGGACACGCCGGCTGAGCTTGACCTCCCATAGCTGAAGTCCATTCGTAATCGCCCCCGCCACCGGCATAGAATCGGCCACCTGCTCTCCTTGAAAGCGCACGTTTTCAGAGTTGGTGGGCAGGAACAGGCGGAAGGCCTTAAGACCCGTGTTCTCGATTTGATACTGCAGGTTGGCCAGCACCTTCACCTGGGCTTCCTGGACGGTCGCATGCTGCAAACCGGCAACCTGGATCCAGGGTTCGACCTGTTCGATATCCAGCCCAAGTTTCCAGGGCGTCTGCAAGACGCTGAAGGCCAGGACCCCTTTTTGGCGAATGCCGGATTTTTGCGGGTCCAACTGGGTAACGCCGTCGCGCGCGGCCACCTGCAGGCGCGTTCCCTGCTCGGGCACCAGCAGCAGCGTGCCCCGTTGCTTGCTGGCCTCGCGGAGATTGACTTGCGGCACAAGCCAATTGGCGGTCGGCTTCACACCGGCTCCGGCCAGGCTGATGGCGAATTCCTGCCGGCCCTCGGTCCTGCCCGTCAGGTGCAGGGTGATGAGCCGACCCTGGTCGATCTTCGATTCGGTCCAATGGCTCAAAGCCGCCCCGCTGACGGACTCGACATCAAACCCGGGAGGCAACAGAAAGCTAAGCCGGAAAATCCCCGCCCGGGTGATGTCGGCGGCAGCATTGACAGCCAGCACGGTGCGGTCCTCGCCCAGAGAGAGTGTGTCCTGGGTCTCGACGCGGACGTCGGGTTCGACCGCGGACGCCTTCAGAACGACGGTCGCGGAGCTCCGGCCATAGCGGAAAGCGCGGCGCACGGTCAAGCCGGGCACCTGGCCTTGAAGCGCGCCTGCCGCCTCGCCGGGATAATCTTCGAGATTGATGGGTGAAAAACCGTCCGCGGCGACCGAATCGAGCTGCACCTCGTTGCCGGTGGCGATGCCAAGCAGGCCGAGCTCCCCGGCGGCCCCGACCACGCTCACCAGCCGGACAGATCGTTCCAGGGGCAGTGGCCCGACCGGGATTTGGGAACGGATGAGCAAGGCAAAAGGGCGCGACTGGGCCGGGGACAGCGTGACCCGCAGCTTCCGGGCATCGGGATCGAAACGCCACAGCGACACCAGGGATTCCGCCCCGCGCGAGGATCCGCGGTTCTTGGCATCGGAGTTTCCAGCCGAATCCGTCACGTCAGTGATGGTCGCGCCGGGCGGCACTTCCAGGATCAACTCGCTCAACTCGCCTTGGGCGGGGCGGATCGAAACGCTGTGCGCTCCTTCGATCACTCCTGCGGCCGGCACATAGAGCTGGGTGAGTTCGGCATAAAACACCGGCTTCTCGCGTTTGACATCCCGGCTCCGGGGCTTCCACCCAAGCCAGAGATCCTGCCCCGGGGAAAGCACCACTGCGGCAACCGTGTTGCTGCCGGCGGCATCGCGTTGAACGGACACTGCCTGGGGCGAGAGGACGTCCACATCGAGATTGACCAGCGTGAGGTTAACACGGTTTACCAGGCCGCAGCGGATCGGCAGCGCAAGGCCGGTCTCGGTGTCCCGCTTGACCACCGGCAACTCGTATTGGATTTCAACATCGAACAAACCGTCCCTTTCGGCCCGCAACCGCTGCGCGGCCTTCGAGCCAGCCGGAGATTCAGCCAGGGCCAGCGCGTTGCTCGGAAAGCTCAAGCGGGTCAGCACCGCCGGTTCGAACAACAGCGGCAAGGTTTGCCCTTTGGCGGCCTGCCAGCGGATTCTGGCCGTCCCAACGGCGTATTTGTCTTCGACCCGGACATCCTGGACAACCGTCTCGGGTAGAGCGGCATCGTCATGGAGCGCGGCCGCCCCCTGCGAAAGCGCGAGGTCCGATCCATGAAGAGGCGTGCCGGCCCCCATTTCCAGGCAAAGCAATCCTGCAATCAGCAAGGCCGTCGCCCCGGAGGATGCGCCGCCTGGGATTGGGGGCGCGGCGGCCAACGCGGACTCGCGACGCAAATGCCAGAGGCGCCAGAGCACGGGAATGATTGCGTGCAATAGGAGGAAGGCGCCGCCCATGACGACAAACACCACAGCGCCATTTGGAGAGCGAAGAGTCGCCCACGCAAGCAACAACCAGCCTCCGATCCAGCAGGCCGTCCTGAAGCGGCGCCCAACAACGATCAATCCATAGACCCAAACCGGCAGCGCGATCAGAGCGGGCCAGGCCGGTCCCACGACCTCCAGCATCGAAGGCCTCGCCTCGACGTTCGCCACAATGATATTAAGCGCACTGTTGGGTTGCTGCACCGGCGCGAGAAACGTCAGTTGGCTCGGCAGGTCAGCCCTCTGCTGGTCGGCCAGCCCGCCCATGCGGATGAACGCCGCCACGGCCAGCACCAAAGCGGCAAATCCCATAAGGACGGCAAACAACCCGCGGCCGCCCGGTCTGAGCACCCCCTCCCGGCCAGCCCAACGCCACAGGATCAGCGCCGCCGCTGTCAACCCCAACGCCGCCAGGAGCGAGGAGACAGCCCGCCCATCCGCCGCAAAGGCGCGGGCCAACTGGGCGAAGCCCGAAGTGTCCGGCACTCCGCCCATCGGAGTCAATGAGCCGCCGCCCCACACCAGACGTTGGTCGGCATCCGCTTCCAATTTCCATTCGCAAAGCATCACCGGTGCGTTCACTTTCGGAGCCCCAACGCTAACCCGTTCAGCCGACTTGGAAGCCGCGGCGAGTTTTAAGTCGACCGTCAGCACCTCGTTCGGATCGGCATGTTGTGGCAAAGGGATCAGGTTGGCCTGGCCATCGATGACCGGCACGACCGGAGCGCCGTTGACGCTCACCGACCACAGTTGCGTTGCCTCGGGAAGCTCGATCCGGAAATGCGGGTTGCCGCGGTTTTTGACGAAGTAGCGCGCGTCGGTCAGAGCGGCTCCTTCTTTCGAGACGTGGGTGGTCAAGGTGGCGCGGTCGACGACCTGGCTCAGCGATTCACCCTGGGCCCGGGAGGCGAGGGTCAGCTTGAGGTCGAACGGTCGCGATGTGTAACGGTAGGCCTTGAGAATAGGCGCGTCGAAGAACAGCCGGTATTGGGACGGCACCTCCCCGGGCTCCAAGGCGATTAGACCCGGCGATAGCTCCTCCGTTTTCACTTGGAACTGCATGGCGCTGATGATCAGGGTGTAGCCCTGTTCGGACTGGGCATTGAGCGAACGCGCGCCGCTGAAAGTCAGGCTCTCGCCCTGCGCCTTGAAAGGACGCTCATACGTCGCCAGCAGGCTGTAGGCCCCCGACACGGGCGTGTGCAACTGGACCAGGTACCCGCCGTCAATCTTCTGCCAGTTCCGCACCTCCCTTCCCGTAAACTCGACGTTGAAGTACTCGTCGGACAGTTCGACCTTGAAAGCTGAGACGGGAGCGCCGGACACGACATAGTTGATGAGGCTGCTGCCGTAAGCGATCCCCTCGCCGATGGAGAACAGGTGGAGGGCATCGGCCTGGATGGTCTGCGGCAGGCGTTCGGCGCGAACGGTCGCTTGCCAGCCCGGATCGCTTAGCCGGAAGGCCGACTGCAGGCCTGCGATCTTGCCGGGGAAAAAGGCGGTGGCAATTTCGGTAAGCCCTTGCGTGCGTTCCGGCGTCACTCGGAACCCCGCATCCGCGGCGACGCCGATGTGGCCGCGAACCGATTTCGCCCTGGGAATCTCCACGCGTGGAAGCACCCAGGCGGCTTCAACCAGGGGATGGTTGTATTCGAGCCGGAGATCGATCACTTGCCGGCCGAACGCGGGTTGTCCATAGACCAGGCGCAGCTCGGCGTCGGGCTGGTCCTCGGGATCGCGCAGGAAATAATCGACCGAGCCGGGGGCGTTAAGCCGGGCGATGACGTAACCTTTCGGAACGCGCAACTGCAATTCGCGCAAAGGCGCTTCGCGGACGTCCAGCTCGATTTCGGCGTCGATCGCCAGCTCGTTTTCGCCAAGATGATAGGCCAATACCTGGGAGACGCCCAGCTCCGGCAGAATCTGATCCGCCTGCAAACGCAAAGCAAAGTCGCCCTCCGAAAACCGGTAGGCAAAGCGCTGGCTCCCATCCGGGCGCAGCAGGGCGCGGGTCGCGTCGGTTTCCGGGAATTGCTCGGGTGAGATTTGCGACAAGCCACTGGACTGGACCACCTCCAGGCGCACGGCCCCCTCGTTGACGATGCGAAAGCAACCGGCGAACCGCGTCGCCCCTTCGGGCCGCAGCTGGATCACGTCGGCCGTTTGCGGAAAAGCCGCCAAAGGCGTCTGCGCCTGGATCTGAAGCGCGAACTGATCTTTCTGGGGCTGGTTGAATTGAACAACCAGCCGGCGATCACCCGGATCGGACGCCGGCTCGACATTCCACGCCAGGACTTGCTCCCCCTGCACACGCGTCACCTCGCCTGGACCGCGGAGTCGAAAGGCAATGCGGCTTAACTCGCCCTGCATCACCCTGCCGTTAATCAACGCCACCTGGCGCATCAGGCCTGGGCTGACACTGACCTGGGAGAGCATCTCGGCGGCATAAAACAGCTTTCCTTCGGCTTCAGGCCGGGCTTCTTTCCAAGACAGTTTCACGACGCCGTCGGAAGGGAGCAGGCTGACGAACTCGGCGCCCCTGAGTTGGGGCCGAGCCGCGCCGGCGAATTCGAATTTCGTATCCGCCGCCAGGCCGCGCAGGACAATGGGCTGCAAGACCCCGGGTACGACATGGAACTCGATGGCTTTGCCGCCCTGCCCAGAGCGCACCGCCGCATTGAACTTGAGCTGGAACGGAAACTTGCCGGCTCGGTCAAACGAGACAACGTAACGGTCCCCATCCACGCTCACGCGCCATTTGGGATGCGGGCCGAGTTCGGTGAGGGCAACGGGGCCGCCGAGGACTTCAATCGAGCCGCCCCTGGCATCCGCGACGTGGGCCATGCCGCTGAGGGTGAAGGCCGCCTGATCCCCGGCAAATTCGCCGACGAGCCTAAAATCGTCGAGTTTGACGGCACCCGCCGCCGATTCCCGGGCCTGGATCGTCATGGCGAGGAGTCCGACAAAAAGAGCAGAGATGATCTGTTTCATATTATTTACGGAGTGTTATGACGGGAGTAAGCCTTGTTACGCCAAGCAGGCAACGGCGTCCGCTTGTCGCGTAGCGCAGACCTCTGGTCTGCATAGCGCCCCCCACTCTCCACCGCTTCCGTTTTTCCCAGATCCAACGGCACCCGCTTGTCGCGTAGCGAAGACTTCCAGTCTGCTGTAGCGCAGACCTCCGGTCTGCTGGACCTATGAAAATCGGACGCGCCCGAAACCGTGTTGCGTTATGCAGACCGGAGGTCTGCGCTACAGCAGACCTGAGGTCTGCGCTACGCCTTCGGGCAGCGGGAACGCACTTGAGGCAGTAGCTCATATTGAAGAACGAGGCTTTTGGGGTCAATGCCCCGACAGGCTCTTCGCCTGCCGGATCATCCATTCGAGTTTCTTGGGACGCACGTCGGCGCCGTAGATTTCGGGCACACCGCGCAGGTACGTTAAGAGGCGGTCCGGGGTAGCTTCGGTGGCGTAAGGGCTTGCGGCCAGCGATTCAGAAAACGCGGCGGCGGTGCCGGCCAAGCGGAGCGACGGGGCGGCTTTCTCAAGTGACAGCGCGCCGCCAGTGTAGGGAACCGTCCATTCCTGTTCGCGGTAGTCGGTCGTGCCGGGGATTCTATAGCGCACGCGCACCGTCCCCAGCGGGCCGTCCCCGGCCGGATTCACCTGGACGGTGTAGAGCGCTGTGCCCGACTCGGCGGCGCCAATCTGGGCGGCATTCACGGTGTTGTCGCGGAATTGTTCTTTGGTGAGCTGATGCCGGGCGTAGCCGATCTGGCGATAAGCGGTGACGCGGCCGGGGTTGAACTCGACCTGCACTTTTACGTCCGATGCGGCCACATGCAATGCGCCGGCAAGCTGGCCGGCAAATTGAGTGGCGGCCTCTTCGGGTGTGTTGATGAAGCCGTAGCGGCCGTCGCCGTTGCGGGTGAGGGTTTCGAGGAGATCGTCATTGTATCCTTCCCAGCCGATGCCGAAGCAATCGAGCGCGATGCCCTGCTTGCGGTTGGCCTCGACCTTTTTCTTCAAAACGCCAGGATTGACATTGCCAAGGTTGGCCGCGCCGTCGGTGAGGAGCACCACGCGGTTGATCCCGTTGGCCAGGTAATGGCGCAAGGCGGTCTGGTAGGCCAGGTTCATCGCCTCTTCGAGGTTCGTGCCGCCCTCGGGCGTAAGGCCGCCAACCTGGTCGGCCACCTGCGAGGCCTTGTTGCCAGGCATTCCATCCACCCACAGGCGCGCGGTGCGCGCGAAAGTGACGACGCTCAAGGTATCCTGCCCTTGAAGCTGGCCGGCGAGCACGCGAAGCGCCTCGCGGATGATATTGACCCGATCGGCGCGCTCCATCGAACCCGAGTTATCAAGGAGCAAAACAAGATTCAGCGGCCGGCCCGGCTGCCGGCCTTGCGCGGCGGTCTTTATGGAAAAGCGCAGCAGATCCCGGTTCTGCGCAAAGGGATAGCGCGCCCGTTCGCAAGCGAAGCTCACCAGCGCGCCCGCTGCCGGCTCCGGGTCCCGGTAATCGAAGGCATTGATGAACTCCTCGCTGCGGATGGAAGCCGGTTCCGGCAGGATGCCCTTTTCCAAACTCGCCGCCGCCAGCTTGAATGAGACGTCGCTGACGTTGAGCGAGAAGGTCGAGAAGGCATTCTCGCTCGTCTGGACTTCCGGCTGGGGAATGGGAGCGGGAGCGGCGGGCTTTGCCTGGGGAAGATCAGGCTCCGGGGCGGCGGGCTGATTCAATTCCTTCGCCAGGCGATCCACTTCGGCTTGGGCTGCGGCGATTTTCTGTTCCTGCTCCGCCCATTGCATCTCCACGGCATTGACACCGCCTTCGGTTAAGCGGCGCCGCTCCTCGGTCCGATAGTCCTGATAGGCATCGGCTACGGCATTGGCCATCTGGGCAGCTTCATCAGGGTTACTGTTTCTGGCCCGAATCTCCAGCAGTTCGGTGTTCGGGACGGGGCGAACGTCGAGACTCTTCTTCAGCAGGGCAACCGTCTGGTCTTTGGTCAGCTTACCGTCTTTGCTTTTCGCCCAGTCCGAATTCGAGCTGAGCTTCTGGACCGCCTTGTCGAGCACCCGCTGCGACCGGACGGTCTCTGACTCGGTTTGGACAAAGTATGGATCATAGTTGCGCCCCGCCCTTTCGCCTTGGACACCGGCAATGTCGCCCTTTTCCCGCAGCGGTCTTACACGAGCGACACTCGAATACTCATCCTTTCCGGTAATGCGCTCCCAAAGCGTAGAGCTTGGTGCCTTTGCCGGCAGTGCTTTATCAACTACTGCGGCCATGGATGTCTTCGGCAGCCCCACGTCCGTTCTTTCGGCGTAGAGCTTCATGGACAACGCCTGGTCGAGCCGCTGGAGCTCGTCCAGCTTCCGCTTTGCTTCCCAGTACGGACGCCCTCTCTGAGCACTCTCGATGTCCGCTTGCTTCGCCTTCTCGACCTCAATCTGAAGCTCGTCTGAATTCTTCTTCAACGACGCAACCTGATCGTTCAATGCGAATTCCACGCCATTCACCCGATCCTTGACCTTGGCCTTAAGGTCATCCACCTGCTTGGCCGCGCCGGCAATCTCGGAGCGATTGGCCGCGGGCTGTTCCTTGACCTTGGCCAGCTTGCGTTCGGCGGCTCCCAACTGTTCATTCAAGGAAGCCAACTGACCGTCTCTGGCGTTGGACGCCAAAAGCTTGGATGCCTCTTCCGGCTTGCTCTTGCGTGCTTTGTCCAGGAGATCCTTCTCCCGCCCATACTCGGCCTGGCTCTCGATCCGCGCTCCCTCCAGGCGGCGCCACGACTCGCCCGTCATGAGTGTTGAAGGCGCGTCAGCACCCGTGCTGGCCAGGTTCAAACCCCTTGAAATCAAAGGTGACTCGCTTTTCAGCGCAAGTCCGCCTTCGCTACCACCCCCCACCCCATTGGTGCTATAGCTCGAAATGACCGTCTGGATGTCCGTGCCCTTCATCTGGCCCATCCGCCCGTCGATGATAGTTAGCGGCTCCTCTTTCGCCGCCAACGTGCCGGCGGTCACAGCCTGTACCTTTCCGGTCCGGCGTTCCGTCCCGTTGACATCCTTGCCGGAGATAGGAGACGGCGAAAGCGAGGATGTTGATTGATCGGAGTTGTTTACCGTCAACCCAGCAACGGCAATCGAATCCGTTGTGGAGTGCGCAGGACCCAAAAAGCCAGTATTGGGAGCCGCGGCGGGAAACGGAGACGGAGCAGCGAGGACGCCCAGTCCGTTTGTGACGAGGCCTCCAAACTCGGTTGCAGCCGACGATGTGAAAGCCGGGGCGGCGGCCACCATCGGTGCAGGGACTTCCATGCCGAGGGAGATACTCTCTCCGTTAGTAGCAACATTACCCTCGACCTGGCGCGGGAGATTACCGTTCCCGGTGCCGATGTGCCACGGCGACTTGTCATCAAAGTACAGGCGAGAAGAGGCTCCGGATGGATGGGGCGCCAGCGGCAAGGAATCGCTGATTGAAACTCCTCCGCCGGCTAGGCCCCCACTTGCAGCGAAATTCTGTGCCGGAGGTTGCTCAAGCGGATTAAATGCCTGGCTGCCAAATACAAACAGACCCTTCGGGCCCGTGTTTTCCGAATTGGAAGCTCCAAGGAGTTCGTTGCCTCCTGCCACTACTACGCCAAGTCTGCCATCTACGGGCTCTTGAGCGGGCAGAACAATCTCCGTCCGGTCCGATGCGCTTGGCATGAGTGCGGGAGCGCCAGGCGCCCGCGTCGAGATAGCGCCGCCGGTGACGGTGAAGTTGTTCTCCTGGAGGGCGAGGCGCTTCTCGGCCACACTCGAGTCAAAGGCAACCAGGCCTCCCGTATCGGAAATCACAATTCGCTCACGACCGTTCCCGCCCGCAGGCAGTTTGGCGTATGAGTGCCCAAGCACCTTCCGTGCGTTGTCGCGGTCGATTTCCGCCATGGCCGGCTCGCCGACCCTGCCCGGAATGTAGGTCTCCCCGCCAACCGAAGGCACCACCGAGCCAGTACCTCTGCCCATGTAAGGCTTCAGATCATCCAGGGTCGCTATGTCACTGGTGGACTTCTGGTTGTCCGATGCCCATTGCTGCTTGGCGAGATCGATCTGACGCAGGTTATTGATAACCGAAACGGACTGCGCCTTGCTCTTTGCCTTGCTGAGGGACGGAAGCAGCATCGCCGCCAGCATCGCGACCATGGCCGTGGCCGCCAACGGCACGAGCCAGGATTGCCAGCGAGGCGCGGCGAATTCCTTCGGATGGACGGTCTTGAAATGCGCCAGCAGTTTTTCGCGGCGCTCTTCGCTCAGCTTCAGAGGCGCGGGCTGGGCAGCCGTCTGCTCGGCCGGGACCGTGGTGGTTTCGCGGACCAAATCCACCGTCAGCTTGAGGCTCTTATACAACTGGGCAAGTTTGGCATCGTGAGCGATGGCCTTCCGGACGGCGGCAGCCTCAGCGGGAGGCAGTTCGCCGAGCAACAGCGCCGTAAGCTTGGCCTCGAGTTTCTGGCGGGGATTGGAAGGTTCCGGGTTCATGGTACAACTCCGTTCTTGACCAGTTCGTCGGCGATAGCTTTCAGGGCGTGGTGCAGGAGGTAGCCGACGTTGCCGGTGCTCAACCCAGTGCGGGCGCTGATTTCTTTATAGGACAAGTCTTCATTGAACTTGAGCCGGATCAGCTCGCGGCTGCGCTGGTCGAGAGTTTCCAGGCTCAGGCGCACCAGCCCGATGCCCTCCAAGCGGGCGATCTGTTCGTCGGGCAGCGGCCGCGGATCGGCCGTTTCGGCGGCGGGGGCGGGGTCTTCCGCGTTGGGGGTCAGCGAAACAATCTTTCCGGACTGGCGGCGAAAGTTCAGGGCGAGGTTATGCACGGTGCGATAGAGCCAGCGCCTGGGCTCCCGCACTTCACTGAATTGTTCGTGCAATCGCATGAAAGCTTCCTGGACCAGGTCTTCCGCCGCGCCGCGGTCGCCGGCCAGGCGCAGGGCGTAGCTCAAAAGGGGCGACTCCAGAGCCGCAAAAAGCTCTTCGATCGGTCCCGATTCGGACGGCCCGGCGCCGGCTTGCTTGGGTGGCATCACAGCCATGTTCGGCGATCTCGCGCCATTCGGTTTAGTTCATCCGGCCACTCCGGCGTGTTGTTCGGTCAAGGACATCTGCTATATATGACACCCAAACCCCGGATTCCTTAGATCAAAATCCTAACTAATCCGTGCGCCTGTCCGTCAGACGCAACGCCGGCCGGTAAAGGCCCAGTTTGTCGCAGAGAACGAGATAATCCTGTTCGCAGACGATGGCGCAGATGACACCCTTGTGATCCGGACCGCCATCGTGGCCGCGGGGATACGCCAACCGGTGAAGGTTGTGGAGAGCGGTTTGGGCACAATCCGCTACCTTAGTACTCCGCAAATCAAGTCACCTTGGCAACTCCTGCCAACACGCAAGCGCCAACAGGCTTCGTTCGCTGAGTAACGAGTCGGGGCTACCTAGTCACGCAGTGCTATTCAGCGCAAAACCCATCAACCAAGCGAGCGCAGCGAGCCTAAAACCAGAGTCCTGAAGGGACGAAATATTTTAGCCTGGGGCAAGGCCGGAGGCCGCCGCCCCAGGTACGGCGCCCAAAAACAATTCCCTC